>Ga0208355_1000056_pt1 | contig 57514 bp, 50 predicted proteins | sample NGESurdeep072012_6_FD_184458 | JGI IMG/M metagenome (GOLD analysis project Ga0208355, IMG submission 184458) | Arctic peat soil microbial communities from Barrow, Alaska - NGEE Surface sample 210-3 deep-072012 (SPAdes) | ecosystem: Environmental > Terrestrial > Soil > Wetlands > Peat ... | reverse complement strand
CCCAGCACCTGACGACGCCAGCGCCAGGATGCTGTCCAATCCCTGATGGCCCAGACAATGACCAGATACAGCCCAATTTGCGGCAAATAAGTGTAACGGTCGGCATGTGCCTGGCCTGCGACCTGTACGAATCCAATCACTGGCACCAGCATCCCGAGATACCACAGCCAGCCAAACAGGAAATAGGGGAACCGTTGTGCTGTCCGGAATGCCAGCAGGGTTATGGAGAGCAACAACACGCCAGCACCCGCAATCTGCCATGCCGGTGTATCGAAACGATAGGGATAAAACACAGCGAGGTTGGCCGGCCAGACCATCTGCGTGATGTAGGTGACATAGGAAATCAGGGCATTGTCGAGCCGGAGGGTGAGGGGCAACACGATAATGGACTTGATGGCTTCCCGCTGGGCCAGAACGGTCGCTACGCACGAGGCGGCGCTCAACACAAAAAACGGAAACTTCTCCCAAACCAAACGTCGAATCGCAAATCGTAAATCGTGAATCGCAAATCGTTCCAGCGGCCAGTAATCCAGCAACAACAGGACAAACGGCAGCGTCACCAGCATCGGCTTGCTCATCAGTCCCAATGCGAAAAACAGCAGTGCCAGCCAGTAATCCCCAGACCCCGGACGCCAGACGCCAGACCCATTATTGCCGGGCTTTGCCTCCAAGGTCCCGGTTCGGGGGGATGTGGCTTGCGCAAAACGGGCGTAGAAAACCAATGTCAGCATGAAGAATAGCCCGCTTAACACGTCCTTGCGCTCCGCGACCCACGCCACCGATTCCGCCCGCAATGGGTGGATGGCAAACACCGCCGCGACAAAGGCGCTGGGCCAGAGTGTGCCTGTAAGGCGTTTTAACAAGAGAAACAGCAGCACTGTGTTGACCGCATGCAGGATCACATTGGTCAAATGTGGTCCCGCTGGACTGGTTCCAAAAAATTGCGCGTCAAGCATGAGCGACAACCAGGTCAGCGGATGCCAATTGCTGGCGTATCCCGTCTGAAAAGCCCATAGTACACCATCCCAGGTCAACCCAGTTTTAACATGATGATTGGAAGAGAAATAATCACCGTCATCGAAATTGACGAACCCGTACCAGGGTGTCCGACCGAAGACCACAAACACGGCCGCCGCCAACAATACACACACCCCCAGAACCACGGCCTTGCCGTTCAAGCCTGTCGAACGTTCCTGTGATTTGGAGACGGCCATGCTTTCCGGGCGATTCTGTCTGGGTGGGGTCGCGGATGCCATCCTTTTTCGGTTCTTATACCAATTCCCAGAGACAATCGGAACAAACCTCGGTAGGGCGGGCAGTCCTCTGCCCGCCGCCCGTACCAACGCGATCCACGGCGCGCACGGAGTGACGCGCCCTACCAATGTGCCGATTCCCACTGGAAATTGGTATTACCACGGATGTCTCCTGGCGAAACCATTCGTTGTGCCAGATTTGACCGCTCTAAAAATCAAACAGGCGCTGGAAAATTTACCAGCGCCTGTCGTGAAGAAAATGACAACGGATATTAACGGCGCATCCGGCGTGCGAGAACCAAACCGAGCATTCCCAAGCCCGCCAGCGCAAAAGTGGCAGGTTCAGGCACCGGCTGTGTCACGTCCTCCCATGTTGTGCCGACCATAACGTTATCAAACACAAAATTGCCTACCGCAGCGGTTGCCTGTGCCCTAAAACCGACATTTGAAATATTAGCTACAGTACTTCCGATTCCTGTTAAAGTAACAGTAGCCGTGCCGGGCTCGGTGCTGCCAGGAGTAGGGCTAAAGAACAACTGTGCAGTGGGTGTAGAACCGTTAAATGTATATTTCAGCACACCAAAATAAACGGTACTGAGAGACAACTGAGTGGTTTCATAAGAGGCACTCACGCCAGTAGTTCTTACTCCAAACTGCCAGCCAGTGCTGAGGTTTCTGGCGTAAAGATCTATCGCGTCTGTGGTGTTGCCATTTGGACCCGGCGTGGCGGACGGGGTTAAAGCGGTCAGGTATGAATTGCCCGTGGGAAGAGCCGTACATTCAATGAGAAAGGAATAGTAAACACTCCCGCTGGTTACGGCACTGCTTAATGCGGCATAACCTCGGTCGGAAGCAACCCCGGAGTTCACAGTGAGAGCGCTACCACCAAGATCTTGGAGCCCTGGATAGGTAAGATTGGGGGTGCTGATGGACAACTGGGCTCCTGCTGTTGAACTTTGCAAAAGCCACGGAGGAGTGGTGGTGCCGGCGCCAAGAAAGTCGCCCGACGTGTAGTTAAACCCGTCCGAAAAGAGGAGGGTAGCATGGGCATTCGGAATGATAAGCGCGCAGGCGCCAACTGCAATCAACACCAAAGATAAACGTTTCATAATATTACAACTTTCTGTTAGGGTTCTCTGAGTTATTACTTTACTGGCTGATTTAACTCTAACCTGTTTACTGAATTTGTCATCATCGTTATTTTGCAAATACATTTGAAAATTGGGCACTGGAAGCGGTTGAGAAGTCGTTGAGGGTTGCAAATTGTTGAGGGTTAAGGGCTGGTTTTAACCCGAAAACCGAAGTTGAAATGGGGCGCACTCCGACCTGGCCTCGGACGACCAGCAGGTCGTCCCTACCGATCATTGGGATTCCACCCTCAACTTTCAACCCTCAACCCTCAACCAGCCGACGTCCCTACCAATCATTGGGGTTCCAGCCGTCCGCGCCGCCGAGGACCTTTCCCAGCGTAATGGCTGCGGCTTCGGCCTTCGTCAATTGCTTTGCCCAGTCCACGCGCTGCTTTGGGCTGCCGCCGGAACCGGTGCTGTTGAACTCGGCGTAGCGCGCGGTCTGGTGCGTCTCGGGTTTTTTCCAATCGTTCCAGCCTCCCGGGCGGACGACTTCGGACATTTCCGTGTTCAGGAAGATCGTGCTCGCGTAAATCCGCCAGGGCCGTCCCAGATAGGTCCGCGCTTCGGGCTGGTCGCCGGTGATTTTGCAATTTGAGAAAACAAATCCGAACGGTTGGTCCGCCGGCGTGGAAGCGGCGGTGATGTAGCCGTCGCCCAGACATTGAATGTGGCATTTCTCGAACCACGCCGTCGCCGCGCCGAAAATGAAATCCACGTGACCGGCAATGTAACAATTTTCAAAATACTGCCGGCCGCGGTTCAACAGAATCGTGTCCTGCCACCCGAGGAAACGGCAGTTGCGGAACACCGCGCGGTCGCCGTCCACGCGGATGGCCAGCGCCTGTCCGACCGCGCCGGCGGAATTTTCGAATGTGATGTTTTCCGCCGTGAAATCATCCGCGTCAATTGTTGTCGAGGGCGTGTGAAAAGTGCCGATGGGTTTGCCGTCCGAACCTTTGATGTTGGCGTAGAGGTCGTAAGTGAGAATTGTCTTTTCCGGGTCTTCGCCGACGAGATGGAAAAAGCGTTTCTCGCGCTGGACATAAATCAGTTCCTTGTAAGTGCCCGGTTTGACGTGAATGATCACCGGATTGGTGGGGCTGCCCGAAGGCACGGACATGACGGCTTCCTGCACCGTTTTGAACTGGCCGCTGCCGTCGGCGGCAACGACGAGGTTGATGGGTTTGACCGCTGATTTGCCTGGCGCGACCGACCGGCAACCCAGGTTCAGGACCAGCAAAATCAACACGCACAGTCCGGCGCGCAGTGTGATTCCCGCAAGGCGAATGGTTCGTTTCATGTCAGGTTGGAATTCTTTCTAATTATAGCAGTTCATATTATCATTGGCGCACAAAAGTTCATGCGGAAATCTCGCGAACATTTCGTCTTCTTGCAAAGCGCCAGAGGACTGGCGCACTCCAAGACGCTTCGCGTATTTCAGGTATCATCGTGTCGCGCACAGCGTCTTGGACTGCGGCGGCCCTCCGCCGCTTTTCCCAGAGGCATATCAAACTGTGTCCATGTTAACTGGAACTGCTATGCTTTGCGCCTGGTGGACTTTCGACCGATTACCCGGCGCAGGTTAAAAACCTGACAATCACGCCGCGCGTTGGCAAGCGCGAATTGCTGCGAGCCGCCAGAAATTTAATTTCCCGCTTTGAAGTCGCCGCGCCGAATGGTTACGCTGCGGCCATGTCACGCAAGTCGCCATCGGATTCGAACAAGGGTTTTGCCGACGTCATCGGGGTCGCGCTGCTGGCTGCCGCGTTGCTGCTGCTGGTCGCGCAGTTTTCATTCGATACGCGTGACATCTCAGGCCTTAACCTTCCACCAAATAAATCCACTCACAATTGGATTGGCCCGCTCGGCGCGTATCTGGCGTGGGGTACCTTTGTGCCACTGGGTGTTGCCGGTTACCTTTTGCCTTGGTTGTTCGCGGCGTTCGGCGTGGCGTATCTGCTAAATTTTCTGGGATATCTCCGGGAACGTTTGCGTTGGTCGTTGTTGTGGTCGTCAGTGCTGTTGATCTCGGTCACGGGACTCTTGTTCATCATGGACGACGGCGGTCGGCGCGGAAAATTTCATGAAACCATCGGTTCCCAGAGCGCCGGCGGCTGGCTGGGATTTGCAACCTACGGACAGACGCCGCATCACAATTACGGCTTTTGCCTGCTGGGCATCGTCGGTGCGGTCATTGTTTATGCTGCCTTGTCTCTCATCAGCCTGTTGTCCCTGACCAATTTTCAACTCGGCGAATGGATTCGCCGTTTCCTTCAAAAAGAACCCGCCGCCGCCGAACCCAAATCCGCCGATGAAGCCGCGCTCGAACGCCGCGCGCGTGACCTCGAGAAGCAGACCAAAAAATTGCAGGAGGAAGTCCAACGTTCCGGTCTGGGCGCGGATTTGCTGCCGGTGCCGGAGCCGACCGTTCGCGATTTGAGCGTGCCGCAGGCCAAACCGGCGCCCGCTCGCGGGCGCAAAACCACTTTGCCCGGCGGCGCACCCAGGGAATCTGCGCCGGCGGATGAAGGTGAAGTCGTTCCGCCGCGCGAAGCTGCCGCCGCCACCACCGAAGACATTCTTGGCAAAAAAACGGAAGCCGTGGAAAAACCGGGCGAAGCCAAAACCGAAACGCCGGTCGCGGAAAAAGTTGAAGCGGGAAAATCCGATGAAGAACAAGCCGGGCCGGTGGTTCACATCGCGCCGCCCGCCGCCAAACCGAAGGCCACGCCGAGAAAAAACCGGCCGCTCTCAGTCGCCTCGACACCGATGATCGGCAATTATCAGTTGCCGCCGCTGGATTTTCTCCAGCACCCGGACATGACCGTAAAGCCTACGGAGTCCAAGGAGGAATTGATGGCCAACGCGCGGCTTATGCAACAGACGCTTGCTCAGTTCGACATCGAGGTTTCGCTCGGCGACATCACCAAAGGCCCGACGATCACACGTTACGAATTGCATCCCGCGCCGGGCGTGAAGCTGGAAAAAATCACCGCGCTGTCGAACAACATCGCCGCTGCGCTCAAGGCCGAGCGCATTCACATCCTCGCGCCCGTCCCCGGCAAAAGCTCCGTCGGCGTCGAGGTGCCGAATCACGTCAAAACCAAGGTCATCGTCCGCGATTTGTTCGAGTCCGACGAATGGCGCAACAGCAAGGCAAAGATTCCCATTGCGCTGGGCAAGGACGTTTATGGCCATCCGATTGTGGCGGATTTGTCCGAAATGCCGCACATACTCATCGCCGGCAGCACCGGCTCCGGCAAATCGGTGTGCATCAACTGCATCATCACGTCGCTGCTTTACCGCTTCTCGCCGGACCAGCTCCGGTTCGTGATGATTGATCCCAAGGTCGTCGAATTGCAGCAATACAACGCGCTGCCGCACCTGGTCGTGCCGGTCGTGACCGACCCGAAGAAAGTCATCCTCGCGTTGCGCTGGGTCGTGAATGAAATGGAAAAGCGCTATCAGATTTTCGCGCGCGTCGGCGTGCGCAACATCGCCGCGTTCAATTCCCGTCCGAAAAACAAACCGTTGCCGGAGACCGAACCCGAACTGCCGCTCACCGCCAAAAGGGGAAAAGTCGAGCCGGGCGCGGAAGGATTCGCCGTCGAGGTGGACGAGCAAATTGTCGTGCCGCGCGAGGAAGACATCGTCATTCCCGAAAGGCTGAGCTACATCGTCGTCATCATTGACGAGCTGGCGGACCTGATGCTCGTGGCGCCGGCCGACGTGGAGATGGCCATCGCGCGCATCACGCAAATGGCGCGCGCGGCGGGCATTCATTGCATCGTCGCGACGCAGCGGCCGAGCGTGGACGTCATCACCGGCGTCATCAAGGCCAACATCACCGCGCGCATCGCGTTTCAGTGCGCGTCGCGCGTGGACTCGCGCACGATTCTCGACGCGATGGGCGCGGACAAATTGCTCGGCAAAGGCGACATGCTTTATTTGCCGCCCGGTTCCGCGAAGCTGATTCGCGCGCAAGGCGCATTGATCACCGACCAGGAAATCAACAGCATCGTCGGGTTCATCGCCAAGCAGGGCAAACCGAACTACGACGTGGAAATTCACCGGCAACTCTCCCAGCCCGCCGCCAATTTCGGGAACGAAAGCGGCATAGACGAGGACGAGGAATTGATTCAGCGGTGCATCGAAGTCATCCGCAGCGAGCAAAAGGCGAGCGTCTCGTTGATGCAACGGCGCCTGCGCCTCGGCTACACGCGCGCCGCGCGCATCATGGACGAACTGGAGAACCGCGGCATCGTCGGTCCCAGCAAAGGCGCCGAGCCGCGCGATATTTTAATTGATTTGGACGGCACGGGCGCGGATGGCGGCGGGCAACAGGCGGTGTAAATTCATTTGGTCACGGATGAAAACGGATTTTCCCGCCCGCCCAGCCATTTCCGCATGAAACAATTTCTGGTGACGGCGCCCCGCAACCTCATTGGCTGCTTCAAGGGCCGGAGGATCATCTGGCATATCATTGCCATCCTTCTCACTTTCATCCTCGTCACGTCCGGCTTCGACTGGCGCTATTTCCTCGCCACCCGCAATCCGGCGCTTCGTTCGTGGATGTTTTCCGCCGTCGGGCTTGGCGCGCTGCTGCCGCTCGCCTTGCCACTGTTCCTGCTTACCGTCGGCTTCATTATCGAAAATGCCAGAACCATTCTTGCCGGTTGGGCTGTTGGTCAGGCTGCACTCCTCGGTTCGCTTGTCTCTTCCGCATACAAAGCGGTTACGGGTCGCGCCCATCCTTCGCACAGCGTCGGCACGGACCTAAGTCATGTCTTCCACTTCGGCTTTTTGCGCGGCGGAGTCTTCTGGGGCTGGCCGTCGTCGCATGCCACCATCGCCTTCGCCATGGCCGTGACGGTGTTCACCCTCTGTCCGAAACAACGGTGGCTGGGTTTTGTGGCGATCCTCTACGCTTTCTATGTCGGCATGGGTGTCTCCCTGACCATCCATTGGTTCTCGGATTTCGTGGCCGGAGCGATCATCGGCTCGGTCATCGGAGCCGTGGTCGGGAAAAGTTTTGGGGAAAACGTCGAACACTGAACGCCGAATGAGTTGCGGGCGGATGGTGGCAACCAATTCGATGTTCAGAGTTCGACGTTCGATGTTCCCGGCTCTACTTCAATGGATACTGCCAGGCCCAGTCGCCTTTTTCCCGGTCAACTGAACCGCCCTTTCTGAAAGCGATTTGCCCGCCATCATCCGTTTCATTCCAGCCGACGGAATAGAGCAGGAATTTGCCATCCTCCGTGCGGCGATAATGCAACGGTTGGCCGCCAATGATGTCGTGCGGCAGTTTTTCGATGAACTGCGGCGTGAGTGCGTCGAGTGTTTCAGGATATTGGCCGTGCGCGAGCCGGTAGCGTTCAAGCGCGCAGGCAACCCGGGCCAAATCAACACTGGCTTGGGCAAAGGCAAATTTCTTGACCGCCGCATTAAGAGCCGGAAACGTCAGCAGCGCCTGGATTTTGTAAGGTGAATAATGTTTCATTTCCGCGTGAACGGCCTGGTCGGCACGCCGCAGGCCGTCAGGCGAAACAACACGAGTTTCCGTATCAACGAGCGGCAAAATCCATTGCTGACACATCCGGGCAAAGGCGAGTTCGTTTTGATAAAAGTAGGCGCTGGGCGTCAAACGCAAACTGACAGTTATAATTTTATTTGTCCCGGAACTGTCGTCCACCGTTTTGTATTCGCGCGTGATTCTTTGTCTTTCGATTGTTTCAATCGCGAATATTTTTTCACCCTTCATGGCGAATTGAAAGTCGGCAAGAAAATCCTGTTTTGCCAACGCCCGCTCCAATTCCATGAGTTGAGCCTCAGACCATCGTTGTTGTGCCATGCCTTCATAAACCGGCTGAAGCGTTATGGCCAGCATCGCGATTCGAACCAGATGTGAAATAAGAAACGGCTGGTCGCGGATGGAATCAGTCACACCCAGCAGGAGTTTTACGTCATCTAGCGCCTTTTCACTTTGACCATTGTCCAATTCGGCAAGGATTCGCAACTGAAACAATTGGCCGCACCTTTTCACATTTGCCAGATAGGGTAAAAGTTCCCCGACAACGTCAAAACCGCTTTCATAATCAAGTGGAAGCCGCGAATAGGGACGCTGAAGGGCTTCGCGTAATTCTTTGATTGCCGGATCAAAACAGCTTAATGCCAGCAATATGTCTGTGGCAGGTGTTTGCGGCTGTGATGCAACTGGAAAGCCATTTGTTTTTCCTTGGGACGTTTCGGCAAAATCGCGGAAATAACGCTGCCATTGTTTCAAGTCGGTCAACTTGCCTTTTTGCCAATTGCCGCCATTCGTCGGCCAGTTTTCCGAGTTGCCGCGATAAATGTTGAAATTCATTCGATTTACGACATGGCCATCGCTCTGCTCCAACGCGCCCATGTTTTGATTCCGGTTCCAATTCAAGGCGTTGGCAACAATCGGTGCAGAATAAAAATTCTGATCGTCCGGCACGGGTGGCGGAATGACAGAGGCTAGATCAAAGCGTTCGCCGCGCGCCTCGGCCTCGCGCTTGTAATTTTCCCATGCGCGTTTCCCACGCCAGTTTTCTTCCGTGATCAAAATGGCAGCCAGAGTTGAAAGGACGGCCAACCCGATCAGTCCCCAGCGCAACAGCCGCCAGCACCATTTGGTTTTGGGTTTGTCATTCATAAATTAAACGATGGCGGTTCCGAGTGTTTCGCTTCGTGGCTTGGGCGCAAAATTTCGGGAACGGTCGGTCTCCGGTGGTGCCGAACGATCCGCAAGCGGTTCGTTCATCCAGCGTTGCTGGGCTTGCAAGCTCATAATCACTTCCCCTGAACGAGCGGGTTTTCCAGTGACGCCGCTCACGTTGTCGCGCTGGGAAAAATCGACGATGAAAAGCAAAACCCAGACAGCGGCCAGTCCGGTCCAGATGCGGCGGCAGGGCCAGATCAATTCCTGCCAGAGTTTATTGGAACAACCAAGCAACGAAGCAGCAAAGTCGGTCGCCCGGCTTTGCGCCTTTGCGCCTTTGTTGTTTAATCCTCCCACGACCTCGCGGCGGATGGCGTCGAGCTTCGGCGCGGCGGAACGATGTTGTTCCAGCAAAATTTCACGCGGCGTTTTCATGTCGTTGGTTTGGTAGGGCGCGTTACTCTGTGCGCGCCGTCATTGGTGTGCGGACGAGCGGCGGGCAGAGGACTGGCCGCCCTACCTTCGCGTCTTTGCGCCTTTGCGTTGAATTTGTTCTCGGAATTCATGGCTGTGTTTGCTCCAGCAGTTTGCGCAGCGATTTCTTTGCATAGTGCAACCGCGACTTCACCGTGCCGATTGGCGTGCCGGTGATGCCGGCGATTTCCTCGAGCGAAAAGTCCTCAACAAAGTGCAACAACAACACGGAACGTTGCGGCGGCGGCAATTGATTCAGCAAATTCATAAACTCGGCCTCCTGTTCCTGCCGGATAAGCAAGTCGTCCGGGCCACCTCCAAATTCGTCCGCTGATTCAGGAATTTCATCGAGTAAAATTTCTTCGCGGTTTTGTTTCCGCCAGCGTTGCAGGCATTTCTGGTGGGCGATGCCGAAGAGCCAGCTCCCGAATTTCGCGTCGGCGCGCAGACTGCCGATGTGCCGGACGGCGGCGATGAACGTCTCCTGCACGAGGTCGAGGCTCGTCTGTTCGTCATGCACCAGTTCGAAAACATAGACATACAAGGGCAGTTGGTAGCGTCGAAAGAGAATGTCCCAAGCCTCCGGTTCTCCGGCTTTGGCCTGTAGCACGGGCAGTTGTTCGCGTTCAGCCACTACCAGCATTTACACCAAGAAGAATGCCAGACGCGAGAAAAGGTTCAAAACGATCGTGGGAAATCCAAAACCCGAAGGCCGAAATCCGAATGTCGAATCCAAAACCTGGCACAAGCCGGTCTGGCATTCCGATTTCGGGCTTCTTTCGGTTTTCGGATTTCGCGCTTCGGATTTATGATTCTGGCCTCTTTCGTGCTATTTGGATTGCTAAATTGCTTAAAACCTTTGAATAATATGGTTATGTCAACGGTCGCTGAACAACTTCGTGTTGCACGCGAAGCCCGGAACCTCACGATTGCGCAGGTCGCGGAGGTCACAAAAATCCGCACCGACCACATCCGCGCGCTGGAGGAGGGGAATTTCAATTTGTTTTCCGCGCCGATTTACATTCGCGGCTCGGTGAAAAATTACGCCACGCTGCTCAAGCTCGATGTGCCGCAAATCATGGCCGCGCTCAACGCCGAGTTGGGTCAGACGGAAAAATTCAGCGAGCCGCCGCCGTTGACTGAAGCGTCGAACACACCGCTCGACCGGCTGATGTTTTTGCTCTCGAAACTGAATTGGAAGGTCGGGGTGGTCGGAGCCGTCGTTTTGGGAACCGCTTTGGTTGTTTTCTTCGCCAGTTTTGCGTGGCGGCACCATAAACGCAGTGACCCGCTGGCGGGTTTGCAACCGGCGGTTTATCAATCGGCGAATTCCGGCCAGACGCTGCCCCTGACGCCGCATCGCTGAAAATTTTTCGGAGGGACGAGCTCTGCGAGTCCCAAATCTTGTCACCGGAGAAGTCAGGGGCTCGTGTAACTCGCCCCTCCGGTTTTGAAACTTCAACTTCACATGTCGCTCAAATAAATCGTCCGGTTGCGCCACAAATAAATCAGGCCGGACGCCGCCGTCAGCGTGACCGTCACCCAAAGCATGATTTCTGCAAACCCGACCACCCAGGGTGCGAAAATGTTTTTCAGCCACAGCGGCCATTCGTGACAGGCTTCCACGACCAGCAACGCATTGATGGCCACGATTTGCGAGATGGTCTTGTGCTTGCCGAAATATTCGGCGGCGAGCACGATGTTTTTTGACGCCGCCAGCAGCCGCAGGCCGGTGATGGCCAGTTCGCGGGCGACGATGATGACAACCATCCAGGCGGCGACCTTGACTGGCGCATCCGGGTTCAGGCGCGTGCTCTCGACAAAGGCAATGAACGCCGAGCAGGTCATGACTTTGTCCGCCAGCGGGTCCATCAAAATGCCGAAATTGGTGATGAGACCGCGGGCGCGCGCAATGCGGCCGTCGAGAAAATCCGTGACGGCCGCCACGAAGAAAAAAATCAAAGCCAGCGTGTTCCTGAACGGGACCGGCCAGGGCCAGAACAGCGCCCAAAGAAATAACGCCGTCAGCGCGAAACGCGAGACGGTGAGCTTGTTGGGCAGGTTCATATTCAGGAGCGAGGACAGCTTGTCCGCGCGTTCCGGAATGAAACATCGAACATCCAACATCGAACATCCAACGTCCAATTTCCCAAAGCGCGCGAACAGCAAATCATTGGATGTTCGGCGTTGGATGTTGGTTGTTGGATGTTTTCCATTTCAGCGCTCCATCACGCCCCGAACTTGTCGAACATCTTCGCATTCGCCTGCATCAGGCGGATGAGATATTTCGCCTCAAACACGCCGAGCGAGCCGCTGTTGGCGCCGGTTTCCGTGAAACGTTCGAGTTTGTCCGAACCGCTCAACGCCGAATACAGCAGCACCGGTTGCGCGTGCCACGAATGGCCCTTGACCGCGCACGGGGTTGAATGGTCACCGGTGATGGCGAGCACATCCGGCTTTTTCTTCAGTAAAATCGGCAGCGCGGCGTCGAAATCCTCGATCGCCTTTTTCTTCGCGGCAAAATTGCCGTCCTCGCCCGCCTTGTCCGTGTATTTGTAGTGGATGAAAAAGAAATCGAAGTTGTTGTATTCCTTGAGATACCGCTCGAATTGCTCGGCGATGGTTGCCGGGCCTTCGATTTTTTTCATGCCGACGAGTTGCGCCAGGCCCTTGTACATCGGATAAACCGCCAGGCACGCGGGCTTCAATTTGTAGCGTTCCTCGAACAACGGAATGTGCGGCTGATGCGCAATGCCGCGCATGAGAAAACCGTTCGCCGGTTTTTCCTTCGCAATGATCGGCAGCGCGGCCTTGTAAAATTCGGCAATGAGCGCGGCCATCTTTTTCTGGCCGGCATTGTTTTCATCGCGCGGCTTGACGGTCGGAATGGCAAAACCTTCGCGGTTCGGGTCGGCGTCGGTCAGCGGGCCTTCCAGCCCCTTGCCGCGGAACACGACGACGAAACGGTGTTCCTTGCCGGCCTTGATGATGATTTCCGTGTCGCCAAGTCTTTTCACTTTTGCGGAAAGCATGGCGCACAGTTTCTCGCACGTTTTCGTCGGGATGCGTCCGGCGCGGCGGTCGGTGACAATGCCTTTTGCATCCACCGTGGCGAAGTTGGCGCGGGCGCAGACGTCGCCGGGCTTGAGTTCCATGCCCAAGCCGAGCGCTTCAATGACGCCGCGGCCGACTTGGAATTCCAGCGGGTCATAGCCGAACAAGCCGAGATGTCCCGGCCCGCTGCCGGGAGTGATGCCGGGGGCGATGGGAATCATGCGGCCCTGCGCGGAATCCTTGGCAATTTTGTCGAGATTCGGTGTCGCGGCGGCTTCCAGCGGTGTCAGATAATTTTGTTCCTTCGTCGCGATGTCGCCGAGGCCATCGAGCACGACGAGGGCAAGTTTGGTCCCGCCTTGCGGGATTTTCAGTGTTAGTTCGGAATAAAGCGCGTCCAAATTCATCCGTCTATTCTGCAACAAGCGCGCCGAAGTGCAATTCGATTTCATTCCGTTTTGCGTTGGTGTAGTGTCCCGGCTTGGTGCTGGTCAGTGGCGAAATGGATTTGCTTGTGGCGCGCCGGACCACGAACATCCGCTTGCAAAGAAAATAACCAAGTTGTAACGTTCCAGCATGACAGTCGCTCTGGCCAGAGACGTTGAAGATTTCCTGCAAAATCAAGTGCGCTCCGGTGTCTGCGCCGATGCCAGCGAACTGGTCAATGACCTCATCCGTTCCCTCCGCGAACAACAGCAAAAACCCTTCGACATCACGCCCGAGCTCGAAACGTGGCTGCTTGAAGCGGCGGACAAACCCACGACTCCGCTGACAAAATCGGACTTCGCCGCCATCCGTGAACGTTTGTGAAATAATTCGGGCTTTGCAATTTATTCGCGCCAGATTATCTTGATTCCCATGAGCACAGTTCAAGAAATTGAAGCTGCCATTCCCCGACTATCTCGCAACGAAGTCGAGGAAGTTCGCGCATGGATTGATGATTTTCTTGAAGACCAGCTTGAACTCACTGACGAAGTGAAAGCCAAGCTCGACCAATCGCGCCGGGAAATCACCGAAGGCCATTACACGACTCGCCAGCCCAAGTGAGTCGTGGCCGCTGCGCTCCAAATCTGGTCGCCAACTTTTTCCCGTTCATTCGACAGCCTGCCGGATTCTGTTCGCGAAACCGTGCAGCGCAAGATTGATGAAATGGGAACGCGGCTGGAAAATTTCCCGCACAAACGACTGCAAGGCCGTCCTGAATTCAAACTCCGCGTCGGCGACTACCGCGTGCTTTACGAATTCGACGTGAAACTTGGCCGCATTTATCTCCACTACGTCGGCAACCGCCGCGAGATTTACAAACGAAGCCGCTGATTGCAGCTTCGGAAGATTGCTGGTGGAAATTGAAATTAAATTCCCGCCACAATAAAAAACTTCGTTTCGGTAAATGCAGGCGCGCGAAATTTTCTCGCTCGCCCGGCTTCTTGCCGGTTTAATCTCCGTGCGCATGAAACAAAAAGCTTACGCCGCCGCGGGCGTGGACATTGATTTGGGCAACAAGGTCAAGGCGACGCTGCCCCAGTTGCTCGCGTCCACGCATCGCCGCGAGGTGCTCGGCAAGGTCGGCGGCTTCGGCGGCCTCTTCGCGCTCGACCTGAAAAAATATCGCGAGCCAGTGCTCGTGTCGTCCGTGGACGGCGTCGGCACCAAGCTCAAAATCGCCTTTGCGATGGACCAGCATGACACCATCGGCGCGGACCTCGTGAACCATTGCGTCAACGACATCGCCGTGCTGGGTGCCGAACCGCTGTTCTTCCTTGATTACCTCGGCACGGGCAAACTCGAGCCGCACGTTTTCACCGACATCATCAAGGGCTTCGCTCGCGCCTGCGCGGAAAACAACTGCGCGCTCATCGGCGGCGAGACGGCGCAGATGCCGGGCTTTTACCCGAAGGGCGAATATGACGTGAGCGGCACGATTGTCGGCGTGGTCGAAAAATCAAAAATGCTCAACGGCCAGAAAACCGTCAGGGCCGGGGACGCCGTCATTGGCATCGCATCGTCCGGCCTGCACACGAACGGCTATTCGCTCGCGCGAAAAATTTTCTTCGAGCAACTGAAGCTCAAACCCAAGAGCCGCGTGCCGGAATTGAAAAACACCATCGGCGCTGAATTGTTGAAAGTCCACGTCAGCTACGGTTCACTGGTGCAGAAGTTACTGAAGAAGTTCAACCACAACGTGCTGCCGGCGTCCCGCCGGCAGATCAAATCAAGCCAGAATCGCCGGCAGGATGCCGGCGGCACGATAAAAGCTTTCGCCCACATCACCGGCGGCGGATTTGTGGACAACATCCCGCGCGTGCTGCCGAAGACCTGCGACGTGGTTATCCGCAAAGGTTCGTGGGACATGCTGCCGATCTTCAAAATGATCGAAGCCAGGGGCGGCGTGCCGGACGATGAACTTTACCAGGTCTTCAACATGGGCATCGGCATGGTGGCGATTGTTTCAGCGGGCAAGGTGGACGCGGTTTTGAAATTTATCCGCGCGCAGAAGCACAAGGCGTGGCACATCGGTGAAGTCGTCAAAGGCAACGGCGAGGCGCGGGTCGAATAATCGCGCGCTTGTTTGTCAACAGTTGGCGAGTTATAGTCAGTACATGAAAACCTACGGTCAGGTGGTTGATTCGATTGAAGCTCTCCCCGATGAGCAGCAGGAATCGTTGATGGAATTGTTGCAGCGACGTCTTGTCGAACGCCGCCGCGAGACCTTGTTCAAGTCGGTTCAGGAGGCGCGCAAAGAATTTAAGACGGGCAAGTGCCGTCCGGCCACACCGGCGGAAATCATGCGCAAGGTTCTCGCGTGAAACGGCCGCTCCTGCCTTCCAACGCTTTCGTTCGTTCCACGCGCCGTTTCGCCCGCAAGCATCCACAATTCGCACCGGAACTTCAGTTGACCCTCGAACTGTTGGCCGAAGACGCATTTCATCCGCAACTCAAAACACACAAACTCAAAGGCAAATTTGCGGGCTCATGGTCATGTAGCGCGGGTTATGACTTGCGTGTCGTATTTCAATTTGTGAAGCACAAGGGGCAGGATGCCATTCTGCTCGAAGGCGTTGGCTCGCACGATGAAGTTTATTGAACTGAAATCCTTTTCCACGTATCGGCGGACAAGGCGGATGCCGTTTTGAAATTCATTCGCGTGCAGAAGCACCAGACGTGGTTGATTGGTGAAGTCGTCAGGGGCAGGGGCGAGGCACAGGTGGTTTGAGCCGCGGAATGCGTGGATTTAGCTGTAGTTCTTGCTTCGCGCAAGCAGTTGAAATAATCTGCGGCTAAATCCACGAAAGAAAATCCGATGAAAGCAAATCAACTGGCGACACTCGTTTTACGGCTGTTGGGAATTTATTGCCTGGTAGTATTTGTTCCCATAGCTCCTTTAATCAGCAGTGCTTTTTTCTTTGCCCGAAGCAGTCATGACAGTTCTGGAACCGCCGCGATCGTCCTCGCCGTTTTGTTTTTGGTCTCTTGGCTTGGCGTCGGGATTTCGCTGATTGTCTGCTCCGTGCCGTGGGGTAAAAGGATCACGCCAAAAGACGTTGACGAGGGAAACATCACAGGAGTTTCATTCGAGCAAATCCAGATGCTCGTATTTGCAGTGGCTGGTGTTTTGATTTTCGCAGAGGCCTTGCCACAACTGCTGAACAGCATTTCCTCATTTTTCACCTCGCTCAATCAAGTCGCCGGCAGAAGCCAATATCCCCACAACACCGAATTCTTCAACTGGCCCATTTTTTTGGCCGTTACAGGAACACTTTTGAAAGCTGCGCTGGGGCTGTGGCTGTTTTTCGGCGCGCGCGGATTCGCCAATTTCTGGCGTTCGCTTCGAAACTTTGGAACACCGAAACCGCCGGCGGAAAATTGATTTTCCATCCGGCATCCGCGTCATCCGCGGTTCAGTAGCTCATCCGGTCCAGTTTCACCTTGCCGCGGAAGATCCAGTAGATGCAGACGGTGTAGGCAATCACCACCGGCACGCCGATGCCCGCAATGACGAGCATGATGCCCAGCGTTTTCGGCGACGACGAGGCGTTATAGATCGTCAGGCTGTTGTCGGGATTGGGCAGGCTGTAAATCAGGTCCGGATAAATGTTCACGGCGAACAGCGCCATCAGTGTGATCATCGCCGCGCACGACGACAGGAACGCGCGCCAGTCGCGTCCGTGATGAAATTCGCGCGGGATGTTGGCGATGGACAGCATGTTCGCCAGCGCGATGGTGAACAGCCACGGATTTTCGCGCACCCGTGCGGACAGGTGCGGCACGTAAAGCAGCGTGGCCATCGTGAGCGTCACCGCACAGATGACAAAGAAGATGATGCTTCGCATGGCCCAGACGCGCAGTTTGTCGTGCAATGCGCCCTCGGTTTTCATCACGCCGTAAATCGCGCCGTGCATCATGAACAGCGCCACGGTCGTGACGCCGACCAGCACCGGATACGGCTTGAGCAGGCCCAGGAAGGTGCCGGCAAATTCGCCGCGGTCATCAATCGGCACGCCCCACGCAATGTTGCCCAGCGCCACGCCCAGGAGCAGACCTGACAGGAGGCTGCCGACGGAAAATCCGACGTCCCACATCTGCCGCCACCAACGCATCGGCTGCTTGCTGCGGAATTCGATGGCCACGGCGCGGAAAATCAACGCGACGAGCAACAGTATGAACGCAAGATAAAAACCGGAGAACACGGTCGCATAAACATTCGGAAACGCCGCGAACAGCGCGCCCCCGCCGGTGACGAGCCAGACTTCGTTGCCGTCCCAGACCGGGCCGATGGTGTTGAGCAGCGTGCGGCGCTCCGCGTCGTCTTTGGTGAACAAATGCAGCGCGCCGATGCCGAGGTCGAAGCCGTCGAGCATCGCATAGCCGGTGAACAGCACGCCGACGAGGATGAACCAGATGGTGTTGAGGTCAAAGTTCATGGCGCAAATTCAGTTTTTCGTGGGCAAAGCTAATTTGCCGGACGGGGCGAGGTCGGCGTCATCGGGGCCATGTTGAATTTTGTCGTTGAGCAGGTAGATAAACACCGCGAACAGCAAAAAATAAATGAACGTGAACAGAATCAACGACGTCAGCACCACGTTGGCCTTGACGACCGCCGAGAGGCCTTCCGGTGTTCGCATCAGGTGATAGACAATCCACGGTTGCCGGCCGACTTCGGCGGCGAACCAGCCGAGTTGATTGGCGATTTGCGGGCCGAGCACGGAGAACACGAGAATCCACAGCAGCCAGCGCCTTTCGGGCAGCGAACCATGACGAAAATAAAGAAATCCCAGTGCGGCGATGGCGATCAGCGTGAAACCAATGCCCACCATGCCGTGGAAAAACAGGAATGACGCCTGCACCGGCGGCCGGTCCGCGGGCGCGTAATCAGTCAAACCTTTTACCGTTGCGTGCGTGTCGCTGAATGCCAGATAACTCAGCATGCCCGGCACCTGGATGCCCACGACTTTTTCGTTTTTTTCGTCCACCCACCCAACCAGCGTCAGAGGTGCGTTGGAGGTCGTGTTGTAAAGTCCTTCAAACGCGGCAAGCTTCTCCGGCTGGTTTTTCGCCACGCTGCGCGCACTCAAGTCGCCGCTGACCAGTTGCAGCAGCGAAGCCGCCAGCGCGACGGTCAAACCGACCCGCAACGACGCGCGCGCAAAATCCAGATGCCGTTTCTTCAGCAGATACCATGCACTCACGCTCACGACCAGAAACGCACCCGCCTGCCAGGCGCCGCACAACGTGTGGAACAAGCGGTCCATCGAAGACGGATTGAACACCACTTCCCAGAAGTTCGTGATTTCCGCGCGCGCCTTCAGGCCTTCGCCGACGATGTGATAACCGGCGGGCGTCTGCATCCAGGAATTGGCGACGACGATCCAGATGGCGCTGAAGTGTGCGCCCAGACAGACCATGCACGTGGAAAAGAAGTGCATTTTACGACTCACCTTGTCCCAGCCAAACAACAGCACCGCGAGAAAGCCGGATTCCAGGAAAAACGCGAAGATGCCTTCCGCCGCCAGCGCGCTGCCGAACACGTCGCCGACATAACGCGAATACGTCGCCCAGTTCGTGCCAAACTCGAATTCCATCACAATGCCCGTGGCCACACCGATGGCGAACGTAAGCGCGAACACTTTTGTCCAGAAGCGCGCCATCTGATGGTAAACCGGGTTTTTGGTCTTGAGCCACAAACCTTCCATGACCACGAGCAGGACGCCGAGGCCGATGCTCAACGGCGGGTAAATATAGTGGAACGCAATGGTCGCTCCGAACTGGATGCGGGATAATGTCAGGACGTCCATGAAGATGGATAGTTATCACCGTGCCACGGCAAGGTCAAGAATCGCCAGATATGGGTAGTGGGTCCGTTTGCTGTAGCGTCGAGCCTGTGGCTCGAACGAATCGGCGCACAGCGCCGACACTACACCCGCGAAGGTCGCGGAGCATCGGCAGGAAAGTTTCTGGTGCAGTCGCACGGCAAGCGCGAAGCGTCTGGAGTGCGGCGGCTTTAGCGCCGCTGTTGCCCGCACGGAGACTGACCTAATGTTCGAGAATACCCCACCCGCATGAAAGCGCCGCTGAAGACGGCGCAGTCCAAACGCTCCGCGTGGTTTGTTGAATCCAGAGCGAACGTCTGCACTTTCTAAATCCGCACCAACCACGTAATCTGTAGAAAAGTATTTCATGAAAATTCTCGTCATCGGTTCGGGTGGACGCGAGCACGCGCTGGTGTGGAAACTGGCGCAATCTCCGCACGTCACGCCGATGTGGTGCGCGCCGGGTAACGCCGGCATCGCGCAGGAACGGCTCGCGAAAAATCGGGCGCCGGTCGAATGCGTGAACATCGGCGCGGAGGATTTGCCGAAGCTGCTCGCGTTTGCGCAGGAAAAGAAAGCCGACCTCACCGTCGTCGGGCCGGACAATCCGCTCGCGCTCGGCATCGTGGATTTATTCCAGAAAAACGGCCTGCGGATCTGGGGACCAAACCGGAAGGCCGCACAGTTTGAGTCGTCCAAGGTTTTTGCGCAAAACTTCATGGAGAAATACGGCATCCCGACGGCGAAGGCCGGGACATTTTCCGACGCGAACGAGGCGAAAACTTTCGCGGCATCGTTTGGGGGCAAGTGCGCCGTCAAAGCCGATGGCCTGGCGCTCGGCAAGGGCGTTTTGATTTGCGCCAGCGAAACCGAGGCCAACCGGGCGATTGACGAAATCCTCGTCAGCAAGGCCTTCGGCGCGGCGGGTGCGAACATCGTCATCCAGGAATTTCTCGAAGGCATCGAAGTTTCCCTGCACGCGCTTTGCGATGGCAAGACGGCAAAGATATTTCCAACCTCGCAAGATCACAAACGCGCGCTGGACGGCAACGCCGGTCTCAACACCGGCGGCATGGGCACCTATTCCCCCACGCCGTTTTTGACCGAGACGCAACTGGCCGACACCGGCAAAAAGATTCTCGATCCCTGGCTGCGTGGCTGTGCGGCGGAGGGGATTGATTTTCACGGAATTTTGTATCCCGGCATCATGCTTACGAAGTCCGGCCCGAAAGTTTTGGAATTCAACGCGCGTTTTGGCGACCCGGAAACGCAGGTTTATCTGACGCGACTCGAAAATGATTTGTTCGAACTGCTCGACGCGAGCGTGAGCGGAACGCTCGACAAAATTGAATTGAAGTGGAAAGCGGCGGCTTCAGTTTGCGTTGTGATGGCGAGTGGCGGTTATCCCGGCAGTTACGCCAAAGGCAAGGTGATTTCCGGCCTGGACGAAGCGGCGATGCTACCAAACGTAAAGGTATTTCACGCCGGAACGGCGAAATCCGGCGATCAGGTTGTCACGAATGGCGGACGTGTTCTCGGCGTGACGGCGTGGGTAAAGGATTTGAAAAGCGCGCAAGCGGCGGCTTACGCGGCGGTGGAAAAGATTCACTTTGACGGCGCGCAGTTCCGCCGGGACATCGCGGCGAAGGCGTTTTAACCACGAATTACACAAAAAGGTTTCAACGCAAAGACGCCAAGGCGCAAAGCCGCAAGGAACAATCCCAACGGGATTTTGGAGCGCGACCTTCAGGTCGCTTCAACGTGCGAAGGCGTGTCGCGTTGATATTCAGGTCGGACGGTGAAGCGGCGTGAACGCTCCTTTCTCGTAGCAGCGGACGTCAGTCCGCTCTGATTTTCAAGGAAGCCCAAGAAGAATGAGCCGACTCACATCGGCTGCTACGATGAGGGCGACGCAAGCGGCGGCTTACGCGGTGGTGGAAAAGATTCAGTTCGACGGCGCGCATTTCCGCCGCGACATCGCGGCGAAGGAGGTAAATTATTGTCCATCCCTCACAGGTGCGGTGGCTGGATTGTGAGTAAATTCTTCTTTGGTTAATGCTTCGTTCACGGAAATGTTTTCATGCGTCTCGATGGTGGTAATTGGCTCCGTATTTTTTGATCCGATCGGGTTTTGGCCAGTCCACTTCTTAAATTCGTTTCTGCTTGCAACGTAAGCCTCGGATGACAGAAAGCTGCGCCAACGACGAATCAAAAAATCCTGTTTTCCAATCCATATCGCCACCTCAAAGGAATTTGTGCAGGTCAAGACATAGCAATCAACACCACTCACAGTCTCATCTTGTTGACGGATAAGTGGATGCTCACCATCTGTCAGATCGGAAAGCGGGCTCAAATTATTAAGATTAAAAAACACCGCTGGCACAGTTACATCAGAGCTGACCGCCGCCATGTTCCCAAACAATCCAGAAGAGTTCGTGAAGATGTCAGTGTTTATTAACTGGAAATAGTCACCGTCTCCGGCTGACCAATTGACATTCGTATGGATATAGGGGTGCTGCGCTGTTACCACTTCGATTCGATAACAATTCGACCGCGCGAGCAGTTGATCGAATCTGTTCGTCCATGCATCTTCTCCATATTTGTGAGCCGTCCAGCCCGTGTCACGATAGGACGAAAGTGAAGCGTATGCTTGCTGAACCATCGTGAGAATATTTGCGGCTGTCAGGTCATCGTTCTTGGTACTTGGAAGAACGGGCGTCGTGTTTGAAGGAGTCAATTTAAGGTCGTTCACCGTATTTTTCATGCCCTGATTGATCGGACGATCATTCGGCTTTTCAGACAATTCTCTGGATTTTGTTGACGCATCGGATTCGCTGTTGGAGCTAAATCTTATTAGCGCTAACGTGACTACACCGCTCAAGGCCAAAATTCCTATGCTGAAACCAAGTGCCATCTTGAATTTGGCCCAAGTCGTAACTTTTAGCGTTCCGAGGATTACGGTTGAAGTGTGAACGGCAGTTCCAGCCAGAGTGGCAGCGGCGGAAATGGTGGTGGCCAATCCAACCGGAGCGGCTTGGACGGCGTTCGCAGAAATCAAAACCGCCAATCCGCCCGCGCCAACCGTCACGTTTCGTTTTGTGAAAAACTCGCGCAAACGCTCGATGGCGCGGCTAACGCGCTTTTGCGCGGCATCGTCGGACGTGCCGAGGGTTTGGCCGACTTCTCGCAGGGATTTATTTTCGAAGTAACGGAGCAGGACGGCGGTGCGGTCGGTGTCGTCGAGCGCTTCCATTGCTTCGTCGAGCAGGGGTTCGATGTGCGTCCAGTCGGCGGCGGCGGTGTTCATGGTGTTCATCTCCGAGGCGATATGTTCGCGCAACTGCCGGCGGGCTTCGCGGCGGATCACGTCAATCGCTGTGCGGCGCGCGACCTGGTAAAGCCAGGCGGTCAATATGGTGTCGGGTTTCATCCCGCAAAGCGGGACGGCGTTGCGCGCGAGGTCGGTGAAGGCGGATTGCGCGACTTCCTCGGCCAGTTGCGGTGAACGGACCTGACGGAACGCGGCGGAGTAGACCAGGTTCAAGTGGCGGTTGACGAGCGCGGCAAAGGATTCTTCGGATTTGTTCCGCGCGTAGTTTTGCAGCAATTCCAGGTCGCTGATCATCGTTTCCAAATATATCGGCACCGGGGTTGGAAATCCGACAAAATTTGTTTTGGAAATATTGGTAGGGCCGCGCTGCGGCGCGGCTTTGGAATTGGGGACGAGCAGCAGCTCGTCCCTACCGCAAATTGCTCGCTGCTTTACTTTCGTGGTTTTGTCCCGCATTTTAAGCACAGCATGACGCGACGTTTTTTGAGTCTTTTCGCCCTGGCTTTGACCGGTTGGCTGGCAATGCACTGCGCCCGGGGTGCGGACACGACAAACTCCGCGCCGGATTTCAAGGAAGTCTATGATCTGCTGCGCACGAATCTCACGGGCACAACGGACGATAATTTGAACCGCGCGGCGATCGAGGGCTTGCTGTCCCGGTTCCCCGGCAAAGTTTCGCTGGTCGGCGGCGCGGCGGACGGGTCGGCGATCCCGCAAGGCGGGACGGCATTGAGCAAATCCGTAGTCATCGAAAGCAACGTCGCCTATCTGCGCATCGGCCGGGTCGCGGGAAACCTGGCGAACGAATTGAGCGCGGCGTATCGCGCGTTGACAACCACCAATAAAGTTGCCGGCGTCGTTTTGGATTTGCGGTTCGTCGTCGGCGACGATTCCGCATCGGCGCAGGCCACGGCGAATTTGTTCGCGTCAAAAAAGATCGTCGCCGGCTCGCTGGTTGTGCTGGTGAACGGCGAAACGCGAGGCGCGGCGGAAACGCTGGCGGCGGCATTGCGCCACGCGAGCGCGGGTCTGATCATCGGCAACCCGACGGCGGGTGAGGCGGCGACTTTCAAGGAATTCCCCCTGCGCAACGGCGAACGGCTGCGCATCGCGACGACGCCGGTCAAATCAGGCAATGGCCCGGCGATTTCATCCGGCGGTTTGCAGCCCGACATTGCCGTGACCGTGAGCGCGGACGACGAACGCGCGTTTTGGGAAAATCCCTACGCGTCGCTGGCGCAGGACGCCAGCAATGCCAGGGTGGCGACCAACAGTTTTTTACCGTTTATGGACCGCATCAGCGAGGCGGATTTGGTGCGCCAAAGACAGAAGGACGGGAAACTCATCGGAGCGTCCGGGTTCCATACGCGGGACATGGATTTACCCGGGCCGGGATCAATCCGCAGGCCAAGCGGTGACAATGCCGGCGATGAAGATTCCGCGCCGTCGGGTGGCGCCGGGCCGCAAACGCCGGTGATCCGCGATCCGGTCCTGGCGCGGGCGGTGGATCTGGTCAAAGGCCTGGCGGTCGTGCGCGAATCGCGTCCCTGATTTCGGGTTGACGATTGGCGATTCAGAATTCACCTTGAATCTTCGCGCGGGATGAAAACCATTCTGTTCATTTGCACCGGCAACGTCTGTCGCAGCCCGATGGCCGAAGCGCTGTTCCGGCGGGCGGCGGCCGGACGCGGGGAATTCCGTGTGTTTTCGGCGGGACTCGGCGCGGTGGACGGCCAGCCGCCGACGGCGCATTCGGTGGAAGCGATGCGCGAACTGGGCATGGATATTTCCGGGCAGCGCAGCCGGATGTTCACGACGGACCTGGTGCGGCAGGCGGATTACATTTTCGGCATGACGCACAGCCACGTGGACGCGATTGCGCTCCTGTATCCGCCGGTGGCCGAGAAGACGTTTCTGCTGCGCGAATTTGACGACACGCTCGAGGAATTTGAAAAGGATATCAGCGACCCGATCGGCGGCTCCTACGAGGTGTATGAGAATTGCCGCGACCAAATCGAACAGGGCATCGCGTCACTTGTGAAATTTATGGAACAACACGAAATCTTGTCGGCTCCGCACGCGGCCAAGCCCGTGGCGGTCACAAACTTCGCGGTCGGCGCGGACCATGGCGGTTTTGAACTGAAGGAAGCGCTGAAACAACATTTGCATCAGCGCGGCTTGAGCGTCGCGGATTTCGGCGCAAAATCGAAGGAACCGGGCGACGATTATCCTGATTTTGCCCGGCCGGTGGCACAGGCGGTTGCGGCGGGACAGGTGGAACTCGGCCTGCTCATTTGCACGAGCGGCGTTGGCATGAGCATGACCGCCAACAAAGTGCCGGGCGTGCGCGCCGCGCTCGTCGCCGATGAACAAAGCGCGGCGCTGGCGCGGCAACACAACGACGCGAACATTCTCTGCCTCAGCGGCAAAAATACTTCGCCGGAACTGGGCCGGAAAATTCTCGACGCGTTCATCGGCGCGAAATTTGAGGGTGGACGCCACGAACGCCGCGTCAACAAAATGGATGTCCGGCCTGCCGCGCCGCAACTCCGTTTGCGCAACGTGGATTCCGCCGTGGCCGAATCCATCGAGCATGAGCGCGTGCGCCAGCAGGAAAACATCGAATTGATCGCAAGTGAAAATTTTGTCAGCCCGGCGGTACTGGAAGCGCAAGGCTCCGTGCTCACGAACAAATATGCCGAGGGCTATCCGAAAAAACGCTGGTATGGCGGTTGCGAAAACATGGACACGGTCGAGCAGCTCGCAATTGACCGCGCGAAAAAACTTTTCGGCGCGGAACACGCCAACGTCCAGCCGCACTCCGGCAGCCAGGCGAACATGGCGGTTTATTTTGCCGTGCTGAAGCCCGGCGACAAGATGCTCACGATGGACTTGAGTCACGGCGGACATCTGACGCACGGCAACAAGGCGAATTTCTCCGGCAAATTTTTCGAAATCGTCCATTACGGCGTGCGCAAGGACGACGAACGGATTGATTACGACCAGCTCGCCGCCATGGCGCGCGAGCACAAACCGAAGATGATTACCGTCGGCGCCAGCGCGTATCCGCGCATCATTGACTTCAAACGCATGGGCGAAATCGCCCGCGAAGTCGGCGCGTATCTGCTGGCGGACATTGCGCACATCGCCGGACTCGTCGCGGTGGGAATCCATCCGAGTCCAATGGCGCACGCGGATTTCGTAACGACGACGACGCACAAGACGTTGCGCGGGCCGCGCGGCGGATTGATTTTGTGCCGCGAAAAAAACGCGAAAGAAATTGATTCCACCGTTTTCCCCGGCATCCAGGGCGGACCGCTGGAACACGTCATTGCGGCCAAGGCGGTTTGTTTTCACGAGGCGTTGCAGCCGTCGTTTAAGGCGTACCAGGAACAAATCGTGAAAAACGCAAAGGCGCTGGCCGACGGCATGAAACGCAACGGCTACCGGCTCGTCAGCGGCGGCACGGACAACCATTTGATGCTGGTGGACGTGGGCGCGAAGAATGTGACCGGCAAGGACTGCCAGATCGTGCTCGACGAAGCCGGCATCACGGTCAACAAAAACACGATTCCGTTCGAAACCCGCTCGCCGTTCCAGGCCAGCGGCATCCGGCTCGGCACGCCCGCGGTAACGACACGCGGCATGAAGGAAGCCGAAATGGCGGCGATTGCGGACATGATTTCCGAGGTGTTGCTGGACATCAAAAACGTCGAGGCGGCGCATAAAGTGCGGGAGCGCGTGCGGGAATTGACCGCAAAATTCCCGCTGCCGTATTAAGGTTGTAACAGTCCCGCCAGGCGGGATCAGTCCGCTCTGACTTCAAAAGTTTCCGATAAAGAATGAGCCGACTCACGTCGGCTGCTACAAGCACGAATTACTCTTTGCAAATCTGCCATCGCAAGTTAAATTCAAAACATGAGCGCAACTGAAATCATTGCGGAATTGCCGAAGTTGAGTTCCGTCGAGCGATTGGCTGTGCAAAAAAAATTGGCTGAAATCGCCTCGGAAAATTCCGCCATTGCATTGCATGATCGGGGCATTGATGAAGTCCAAGCCGCTGATTTGCGCTCGCGCCTGAAAACTTTCGCTGAAGATTGGGAACGTCCCGAAGCCTCCATCTACGATGAAGACCAAACGCGGTGACGTGGGGCTGGTCTTGTTTCCGAATTCCGATTTGCACACCGCCAGGCGCCGTCCTGCCCTCGTCATTCAGCGCGACGAATTGTCCAGCGGACTTGCCCAAACCATCGTCGCCATGATTTCCAGCAACCTCGCGCGTCGCGGCCACGCCAGCCGCATTTTTGTCAGCCGCGATTCGGCGGAAGGCAAAGCCGCCGGATTGAGATTGGATTCCGTAATTATGACCGACAATCTCGCCACAGTTTTCGAGATGGAAATGAATTCCATTCTCGGCCATCTGCCGAATCTGAAAACCGTGGACGCAGCTTTGAAACATACGCTGGCTTTGGATTGAAGCGCGGGCGCGAACGGACGGCGAAATTTCCGCTGCCTTATTGATTTGGCGGCGGCGAAACCATGTATTTTTGTTCAAAAGCATCAAAATTTCCGTCCTCTGAAATTTGCTCTTCAACGTGGCCATCACCAAAACCATATATTCGCGCCCATTTTCCAACAGTGGTTCGGAATGGAATTCGCTCGCGAAGTATTGTTCTATTGGCATTTTGATTGCTTGCCGCTAAACCAGCATTTAAAAATTCAAAACCCCCTGTTCCGATGCCGCCCGTTTGATTTGTCATGCCTTTTGTGAGATCAGAAATCTGACTGAAGTTTGTAGGAAACTGGTCATGGTTATCACCTGAAAACAAAAGCATTCCAAGCAAGACAAGTTTCGCAGCATTCATTGTGTTGGTTTGATGCCATTCGTATTGGCCTTGTGTTGGCAATTGAACCGGTTCCTGATGTGCGGCCATAACTTCATTGCGAAGCTGCTGATTTTGTTCCTGTAATTTTCCTAGCGCACCAACTTGCCGCCGAAGCACTCCCACCTCCCCGCGCAATTTCATTAACTCATTCAACTTGACGTCCGAAAGCGATTTGGTATCGCCCGCCGCCGCCAGCCGATTTGAAAGGCTTTCGTTGTCGGTTTTCAGTTGCGTGAGTTGTTGCGTCAACGATTCGTTTTGCGTGCGCAGATTTTCCTGCGCTTGATGTTGAACCACGAAAGCCGTGGTCGCGCCGGCTACGACGAGCGCACTGATGCCGAGTTTTAATTTTGTCGCTGTCATAAGTTTTAAAAGTGTTAATGTTGTTCCAGTTCCTGCACCAGCAAGCGAAGCGCTGGCAAGCGTCGCAGCCAGACCGGCGGGCGCCAGTTGGACAGCGTTAGCCGAAATTATGGAGGCCAACGTCGCGGTGGCCGCGACGCCTCGTCGCAGAAAAACCGCCCGCAATTTTTCCAGCGCGCGTTCCACCCGCATCCGCGCGGCATTTTCGTTGAGGCCGAGTTTCGCGCCGACTTCGGCGAATTGCCGATTTTCAAAGTAGCGGAGCAAAATGGCTTCACGGTCGGCTTCCTTGAGTTGGTGCATGGCTTCATCGAGCACCGGGCGAAGTTTGTTCCAATCGGGTTCGGGTGCCGGGGTGTGAAGTGTTTCGCACATGTGGTGAGCCTCCTGTTCGCGCGCCTGGCGGCGTTGTTCCGTGCGCACGGCCTTGGCGGCGGCAAAATGCGCGCTGGTGTAAAGCCAGCCGGTCAGCACTTCGCGGCGCGCGAGCGAACCGGCCTTGCGCGCGAGATCGGTGAAAACCGTCTGCGCCACGTCTTGCGCCAGATACGCGTCGCCGTTCACCTGCCGCAGCGCTGCGGAATAGACCAAATTGACGTGCCGCTGCACCAATTCAGCAAAGGCTTCTTCGGATTTGGTCCCGGCGTAGCGGCGGAGCAGTTCGGAATCGGGCGTCATGTTCAACTTATAGCACCCGCCCAAATGGAAATCGCACAAGAAAAAATCCGGTTTGGCGGCTTGACACGGCGGTCGAGTTGCATCAACGTGTGCGTGAGTTGACTGCGAAATTTCCCTTGCCGTATTGAGGATACAATAGTTTCAATACGCTCCGGTTGGTGGTCATCCCAGTTTGAACTATTCCGGTCGCAAGGCGTCCAATGCGTGACGGCCTGTCACATCCGGCAATTGAAATCCAGTCAATCCAATCAATTTAATTTTGTTTATGCCAAGAGTCTCAACGAAAAAGCCCAAGGCGAAACCGGCGGCAGCAGTTCCGGCAGAAGCCCCCGCCGTGGAATCGCCTGAATTGACCAACGGCGCGGTCGAAACCTCCGTTATGCCCGAACCGTCCGGCTCCGCCGCCTTGCAGCCGCCATCCACGCCGGTCGAACTGGCCGAAGAGCCCAAAGTGGAGGAACCAAGGGCGGAAGATCGCCGCGGCCCGCAGCGCGACAAGATCGTCGCCTCGCTGAACATCGCCAAGCTGCAGGCGATGCAGATGAGCGAGTTGAACCACATGGCGCGCGAACTGGGCGTGGAGAATTTCGGCACGATGCGCAAGCACGAGGTCATTTTCCACATTCTCCAAAAAAACGCCGAACGCGCGGGCGTGCTGTTTTCCGAAGGCGTGCTCGAAGTGCTGCCGGAAGGTTTCGGCTTTCTGCGTTCGCAGAGTTTTAATTATCTGCCCTGCCCGGAGGACATTTATGTTTCGCCCTCGCAAATCCGCCGGTTCGATTTGCAGACCGGGAATTTGATCGCCGGCCAGATCCGTCCGCCGAAGGAAAAGGAAAAGTTTTTCGCGCTGCTCAAAGTCGAGGGCGTGGACGGTGAAGACCCGGACAAGGCGAAGGAAAAAACCCATTTCGACAATCTCACGCCGTTGTTCCCGAACAAGCGGTTCATCCTTGAAACCGCCGCCGACGAGTTGAGCACGCGCGTGCTCGATCTCGTCTGCCCCATCGGCAAAGGCACGCGCGGCCTCATTGTCGCGCCGCCGCGCACGGGCAAAACAGTGCTGATGCAGAAAATCGCCAACGCGATTCTCAAAAATAATCGGGAGACCTACCTGTTCATCCTGCTCATTGACGAGCGGCCCGAGGAAGTCACGGACATGGAACGCTCCTGCAAAGGCGCGGAAGTCATCAGCTCGACGTTCGACGAGCCGCCGGAACGCCATGTGCAGGTCGCCGAAATGGTCATCGAAAAAGCGCGTCGCATGATCGAACACAAGCGCGACGTGGTGATTTTGCTCGATTCCATCACGCGCCTCGCCCGCGCCTACAACACCATTCAGCCGCACTCCGGCAAAATTCTGTCCGGCGGCGTGGACGCGAACGCATTGCACAAGCCGAAGCGCTTTTTCGGCGCGGCGCGCAACATCGAGGAAGGCGGCTCGCTCACCATCATGGCGACCGCGCTGGTGGACACCGGCAGCCGCATGGACGAAGTCATTTTTGAAGAGTTCAAAGGCACGGGCAACATGGAGGTGAATCTGGACCGCGCGCTGGTGGACCGCCGCATTTTCCCTTCCATCAACATCGAACACTCCGGCACGCGCAAAGAGGAACTGCTTTACCATCCCGACGAACTCAACAAGATCGTCCTGCTGCGCCGCGCGCTCACCGGCGTGCCGCCCGTCGAAGCGATGGAACTGCTTTTGGGCAAACTCAAGAAAACTAAGACCAACATCGAGTTCCTGCTCGGCATGACCGTGAGTTGAGTTTCAAAACGGCGTTCAAAGGCTTGTTGGAAATGGCGGAGTGCGGTCCCAACCGGATTCCGCGGATGCTTTAATTTGTTGCTCCTCCCGTCCGCGGTTCTACTATCGGGAGTCATTCAGCCATGAGCGACACAGAACAAAATTCCGAAAGGCGAATCGTACTGTCCCAACGGAAGGAAATCCGCCGCACCATCCACAACAACGAATGATGGTTTGACGGCTTGTCGGCCGATGGGAAGGCAGTCGTTGAAATCAAGTGCGGCGATTCTGTTTATCGTAAAACATCTTCGAGTGGAAGAGTGCCAGACTACTACTATGGACAACTTCAGCATATTCTGGCCGTCACTGGGCTTCCTTCAATTGATTTTTGGTGCTATTTGCCACACTGCCCGGAAGTGCTCCTAGCTGTTGATCGAGACGACAACTACAGCGCACGCCTGCTGGAGGCAGAATATAGGTTCTGGCAAAATGTGCTGCAACGCACGTCCTGAACGGGGGCTGTAATCCCGCATTACCCTCGCGGAACAGGTCTAGTTTTCCCACGCGATGCCTCTTGAAACCATGATCGAATGTGAAAAGCTGACCAAGCGGTTCGGCCATTTCACGGCGGTGGATCACGTTTCGTTCTCGGTCGCCAAGGGTTCGATCTTCGGGTTCCTCGGGCCGAACGGGGCCAGCCCACTTCGCGGCCAGGGTTGCGGTTTTTCATTCCAAAACCCCATTTTGCCCTGAATTACACGGTTTGTTTGCGCTTGACGGGGTCTGGCCAACTTCTTAAGCTATCCTTTAAGAACGGGATAGTTTGCTGGGTCATCCAGCGCGCGAAAGTCGGAAGATGCATATCTGCCGACTTTTTTGTTCGCCGGATACGAACGCAGCGTCGAGCGTATGAATGCGGATTTTTTGGCAGTTCTGGAATTTTGGGAGCGCGAAAAGGGCATCAATCGTGATGTCCTCGTCGGCGCTGTTCAGGAGGCGTTGTTGTCCGCCGCCAAAAAGGCGGTCGGCGCGGCGCGGGAGTTACGCGTCGAAATTGACCAGAAAAACGGCGACATTAAGGCGTTCGCCAAACTCATTGTCTCCGACAAGGTCATTTCCAAGCACGACCAGATTTCCGTCTTTGACGCGCGCCGCATCAAGCCCGACGCGCAAGTCGGTGACGAAATCGAAAAGGAAGTGACGCCGACCGGCTTTGGCCGCATCGCGTCGCAATACGCCAAGCAGGCGCTCATGCAAAAAATCCGCCAGGCGGAGAAGGCGCTGATTTTCACCGAATTCAAGGATCGCGTCGGCGACATCGTCAGCGGCACCGTGCGGCGGTTCGAGCGTTCGGACGTGATTCTGGATTTGGGCAAATACGAGGCGCTGCTGCCAAACCGCGAGCGCGTGCCCACCGAGGAATATCAGGTCGGCGAACGCATCCGTTGCTACGTCAAGGCGGTTGAAGAAGGCCCGCATGGGCCGGAAATTATTTTGTCCCGCGCCGATCCGCGGTTCGTCATCAAACTGTTTCAACTGGAAGTTTCCGAAATCAACGATGGTACGATTGAGATCAAGGGCGTTGCGCGCGAACCGGGTTTCCGCACGAAGATGGCCGTCTATTCGCGCGACCACAAAGTGGACCCCGTCGGCGCGTGCGTTGGCATGCGCGGCCAGCGCGTAAAAAACATCGTCCGCGAACTGAACAACGAAAAGGTGGACGTCATCCCGTGGTCATCCGACGTCAGGACGTTCGTCACCAACGCGCTTTCGCCCGCCAAGCTCAAGGGCTTTGAAATTGATGAAGCGCGCAAGCGGGTGAAAATTTTGGTGGCGGAAGACCAGCTTTCGCTCGCCATCGGCAAGCGCGGCCAGAATGCGCGCCTGACGGCCAAGCTGACCGGCTGGGAAGTGGACATTGACGCCGAAGTCGTCGTTACCAAGGGCTTTGATGAAAAGGTCGCTGAAGCGGTTGAATTACTCGCCGCCATTCCGGGCGTTTCACGCGAACAGGCCGATGCACTGGTGCATGCCGGTTTGACGCGGATCGAGGATTTGTTGTCGGCGGATGAAAGTGATTTGAGCAGCATTCCGCAAATCGGTGAAAAGGCGGCGGAAATTTTGAAAGCCGCGCGCGCTGAAGCCGAAAACCGGAAGATTCAGCTTGGCGGAAATGATTCCACTGCAGCGGTGGCGTGATGAATGCCGCCGGGAAAATTTTTGGCCGGCATTGCGACCGGTGCGGTTTAGCGAAGATAAAAATTTATGCCCGTTCGGATTTACGACATCTCGAAGAAACTTGGCTTGCAGAACAAGGAAATTATCGCCAAAGCCAAGGCGCTGGGCATTGCCGCCGCCAGAGTCCCGTCCAGCTCGCTCGATAAAATCAGCGCCGAGTATCTCGAAGAGCAACTCTGCATAGACCACCCCGAGCTCGCCGCCAAACTCGCCCCGCCACCGCCGCCCGCGCCAAAAGCCGCGCCCAGCGAACCCATTGTCGTCATTAAAACACCGCCGCCGGAACCGCCAAAACCGGAGGTCAAAGAAGAACCGCCGCCGGTCGTTGAAGCACCCAAACCGGCTGGACCGAAGATTGGCGAAAAAGTCGGGTTCATTCAATTACCGACACGCCCGCCGCGCACTGGCGACAAAGCAGGTTCGGTCAAACTTCCGCCGTCGCGTCAAAGCACGCCGCAAAAAACGGAACCCAGACAAGCTCACCGTCCAACCGCCGGTCGTCAAACGGCGCCTCCATCGCGCGAAGCCGCCAAACCCGCCGCGCCGCAGCCCAAATTTGTCGCGCCCGCGACCGGCGAAATCATCGTCATCAAACCACCGATTGTCGTGCGCGAACTCGCCACGCAACTCAAGCAGAAGCCGTTCAAGATCATCGCCGATTTGATGGAACTGGGCGTTTTTGCCAACGTGAACCAGGCGATTGACGAAAAAATCGCCGAGCAGCTCTGCGCGAAATACGGTTTCCGGTTTGAAGTGGAAAAACGCGAGCGCGGCGGCGGGGTGGTTCACGCGCCGGTCAAAAAAGTTGAACTCGACGTCGAGGACAAATTGGAACAGCTCAAACCGCGCGCGCCGGTTGTCACCATCATGGGCCATGTTGACCACGGCAAAACGACGTTGCTCGATGTGATTCGCAAGTCAGACGTCGCTGCGGGTGAAGCCGGCGGCATCACGCAACACATCGGCGCATATACGATTTCCGTGCCGCACCCGGAACGCAAAAACGAAATGGCGCAAATCACCTTTCTCGACACGCCCGGCCACGCGGCGTTCAGCTCGATGCGCGCGCGCGGCGCGAACGTCACGGACATCGTCGTGCTCGTCGTCGCCGCGAACGACGGCGTCATGCCGCAAACGCTCGAAGCGCTGAGCCACGCGAAAGCCGCTAAAGTCCCGATTTTGGTCGCGATCAACAAGTGCGATCATCCGAATGCGAACCCGATGCGGGTTCGCCAGCAGTTGCAGGACAAGGGGCTCGTGCCGGATGATTGGGGCGGCGACACGATTTTTGTGGATGTTTCCGCGCTCACCAAGCAGGGCGTGGACAAACTGCTGGAAATGATTTTGCTCCAGGCCGAGTTGCTCGAACTCAAGGCGAATCCCGACCGCCGCGCCAAGGGTAACGTCATTGAATCCGGCGTTGAGCCGGGCGGTCCGACGGCGACCGTGCTCGTGCGCAAAGGCACGTTGCGCGTCAGCGACATCATCCTATGCGGCGAATTTTATGGCCGGGTGCGCGCGCTAATTAACGAGGAAGGCAATCGCCTCAAGGAAGCCGGGCCATCGGTTGCGGTGAGAGTTCTTGGTTTGAACGGCGTGCCGGATGCGGGCCTGGAATTCAGCGTGGTGGAGGACGAAAAAGCCGCGCGTGAACTGGCCGAACAGCGCGCCCACGAAACCAAAGCGCAGGATTTGGAGAATCGCTCGAAGGTCACGCTTGAAAATTTGTTCGCTTCGCTGGCGGCAGCGCAGAGCAAGGCTCTCAAGATCGTCGTCAAAGCCGACACGCAAGGCTCGGTCGAGGCCATCGTCGAGGCGCTCAAGAAAATCGAGTCCGACAAGGTTTCACTCGAAATTCTTCACAGCGACGTCGGCACGATTACCGAAAACGACGTGGCTTTGGCGTCCGCGTCCGCCGCCGTCATTCTCGGTTTTCACGCGCGGGTGGACAGCACCGCCGCCGAAAAGGCGAAACATGAAGGCGTGCAGATCAAGCTTTACGCGATCATTTACGAATTGATTGATCAGGTGAAGGAAGCGATGGCCGGATTGCTTGAACCGGACGTCAAGGAAAGCATCGTTGGCTCGGCGGAAGTGCGGCAGGTTTTTGAATTGTCCAAAGGCGTGCCGGTCGCCGGCTGCATGGTCGCGAATGGCCGCATCGTCAAAGGCAAAATGCGCGTGCGCCGCCGCAAGGATGTCATTTACGAAGGCATCATACAATCGCTGCGCCGGTTTCAGGACGAAGTCAACGAAGTCCGCGCGGGCATGGAATGCGGCATCCGCGTCGAGGGCTACAGCGAATTCCAGGTTGGCGACACCATCGAATGTTACACGACTGAGAAAGTCGCGGCAAAATTATGAAATGAACAAAACGAACGGAGTGTTGGAGCGTTGGAGTAATGAATGAAATGGCGCGTCCCATCTCCACCACTCCAATACTTCATCACTCCAATCTCCCATGCCATCCCTCCGAATCCAGCGAGTGCGCGAACTTTTGAAGCGCGAAATCGGCGAGGCCGTCCGCCGCGAATTTCACGTCAGCGAGGCCGGCCTGATCACGGTCAACGACGTGGACGTGGCCGGCGACCTCAGGTCGGCGACGGTTTTCATCAGCATCCTCGGCAATCCCGACCAGCAAAAGCGCGGCTTTCAATTGCTCAACGAGCATCGCGTGCGCATTCAAGGGTTCGTCGGCCGGGCCGTCGTTTTGAAATACACCCCGGCGCTGAAATTTGTATTCGACGATTCCATCGTGCGCGGCAATCGCGTGTTGCAAATCATGGAGGAATTGGAAAAATCCGCGCCGGCGGCAGAGGATTCCGAAGAATGAAAATGTTTCTGTCATACAAGCGCTTTGAAGGTAGGGCGCGTCACTCCGTGCGCGCCGTCCTTGGTTGGCGGACGAGCGGCGGGCAGAGGACTCCGATGAACTCCGATAAATCGCGAGCAGGTCGCGAGCAGGCTGCCCGCCCCACCCATTGCTGATGAAAAGTTATCCGAAAATCATTGATCGCATCCTCGAGGTCATCCGCGAAAACAAAACTTTTTGCGTTGTCGGTCACCTCCGGCCGGACGGCGATTGCGTGGGTTCGCAACTCGGCCTCACGCTGGCGCTCCAAAACGAAGGCAAAAAAGTCGTCTGCTGGAACGAGGATTTCCTTCCGCAAAAATACAAATTTCTCAACCCCGACGGACTGTTTCAAAAGCCGAAATCCGGCGGGAAATTCGACTGTGTCATCGCCACCGATTGCGCGAGCTTCGAGCGCCTGGGAAAGGTCGGCAGGCATATCGCGCGCCGGAAAGTTTTCATCAACATTGACCATCACGAAAGCAACACGCGCTATGCCGATGTGAACTGGGTTTCCGCGCGCGAGCCTTCCTGCGGCGAGTTGATTTACCGTCTGCTCAAAGTCGCGCGCTGGCCGATCACCAGGCCGATTGCCGATTGCCTGTTCACCGCCGTCTCGACGGACACCGGCTCGTTCCAGTACTCCACGACGCGGCCCGGCACCTTTCACGCCGGCGCGGAACTCGTCACGCGCGGCGCGAATCTCGCGAAAATTTGCGACGAGGTTTACCAATCCTACCCGCTTTCGCGCGCGCGGCTGCTCAAACACATTTACAGCCGTTTTCATCTGACCCATGGCGACCGCATCGGGTGGTTTTGGCTCAAGAAAATTGATTTCGCCCGCACCGGCGCGGAAAGCGCGGACACCGAAGGACTTATTGACCACATCCGCGCCATCGAACCGGTCGTTGTCGCGTGCGTCTTTGAGGAGATCGAACCCGAACTGACCCGCATCAGCCTCCGCTCAAAAAGCGACCAGGTGAACGTGAACGAAATCGCCGCGCAATTCGGCGGCGGCGGGCATCCGGCGGCGGCGGGCGCCCGCATTGCCGGAAAACCTCTGTCGGTTCAACGCCGTGTCATCGCCGCCATCAAGCTCGCGCTGGGTTCCACCAGATAATTTCTCATGCAAGAATTTTCCCCGCTCGACGGCGCCATTCTCATTGATAAGCCGAGCGGCCCGACATCGCACGACGTGGTGGATGCCATCCGCCGCCGGTTCGGCATCAAGAAAGTCGGCCATTGCGGCACGCTCGATCCGAATGCCACCGGCCTGCTCATCATCGTGCTCGGTCGCGGCACGAAACTCTCCGAAAAATTGATGGGCGACGACAAGGTCTATGAAGGCACCGTCAAATTCGGCGAGGCGACCAACAGTTACGATTGCGATGGTGAAATTCTCGAAACAAAACTGGTTCCGCCGCTGACGTTGGAGCAATTGAACGAAGAAGCCGCCAAATTCATCGGCGACCTGATGCAGACGCCGCCGATGGTTTCGGCCATCAAAGTAAAAGGGGTGCCGCTTTACAAGCTCGCCCGCAAAGGCATCGAGGTGGTGCGCGAACCGCGGCTGGTTCACATCTACAATTGCCGTTTCACGAATTACGAGCCGCCACTCGGCCAATTTAAAGTCGCCTGCACCAAAGGCACTTACGTCCGCAGCATCGCGCACGAACTCGGCCAGAAACTCGGTTGCGGCGCACATTTGGCTGCGCTCCGCCGCAGCGTTTCCGGCAAATTTGACGTGGCCGACGCGACGAGGCTGGACGACGTGTTGAAATTGACGACGGCGGAATTGGAGAAAAAAGTGATTCCATTTTTGAAGCTGGCTGGGGGCGGCGGCTCGTAACCATGTGCTTCCGGCATCTTGCCGGAAGTTCTGACTTGGTTTGCCTTGAACCACACAAAAGATTTGATCTGCCGGCAAGATGCTGGCAGCACGTTAAAAACATGAACGTCATCCATGCGGCAAAAGAACTGAAGCCCGGCGGCAAAAGAGTCTGTCTGGCCATCGGTTTTTTTGACGGCGTCCACCTCGGCCATCAACAAATCATCCGCCAGACCGTCGCCGATGCGCATCAGCACGACGCCTTGGCGCTGGTGATTACGTTCGACCGGCATCCGAACGTTGTTGTCGCGCCCGACCACGTGCCGCCGCTGATTTATTCGCTGCCGCAAAAATTGCGGGTGATTGGATCGTTGGGCGTGGACACGTTGTTGCCGATTCATTTCGACGAAAAATTCAGCGGGCAGACGGGCGAGGATTTCATTCGCCGTCTGGCGCGCGACCTCGGAAAAATCCAAAGCCTCTGTGTGGGTGCGGATTTTGTTTTCGGCCACCAACGCAGCGGCAACGTCGCCTTGCTGGAAAAACTCGGCGGCGAACTCGGTTTCACCGTCCATGGACTGGCCGCCGTGTCGCTCGACGGCCAGATTGTCAGCAGCACGCGCATTCGCGAGGCCATTTGCTCCGGCAATCTCGACGCCGCGAGCCAGATGCTCGGTCGCGAGTATTCGCTCGCGGGCGTCGTCATTCACGGTGATCAACTTGGCCACCAGCTTGGCTTCCCGACGGCGAACCTCGACCCGACGGGTCTGTTGCTGCCGCCCAACGGTGTTTATGCCGCGCACGCTTCGGTGCAGGGCCGGTCGCATCGCGCCGTCTTGAACATCGGCCTGCGCCCGACACTGGCAAGCCCCGCGCCGCCGCTTCGCGTAGAGGCGCACCTGCTCGATTTCAGCGGCAATCTTTACGGCAAGGAACTGGAAATCACCTTCGCCGCCAAGCTGCGGGACGAAACAAAGTTTCCCTCCGTCGAGGAACTGAAATCCCAGATCGCCCGCGACATCGCCGGGGCGCGGACGCGTTTCTAATTCTCGTAGCAGCCGACGTAAGGAGGCTCTGTCTGGTTGTTGGCGGGCAGTTGGGAAAGTGGGAAAACGGGATGTTGAAGGACGGCCGATGGGCGACGATCTCAATTACCCGCCTTCTCACCCGTCCACTTTCGGTGGAGAAGTTGGAGCCTCCTCACGTCGGCTGCCACGCCCAAAATTTCGTTGAACACTCCGGCTGGTCAGGTTGTCCATCTGTCTGTAAAATTGAAAAAACATGAACACAGGAATTTCTGCCATCAACGACGCGGTCAAGGAAGCCGGCGCCTTCACGCGCCCGCTGTTTAACGAACTCGGCAAAGTCATCGTAGGACAAAATTATCTGGTCGAGCGGCTTGTCATCGGCCTGCTCGCCAACGGCCACGTCCTGCTCGAAGGCGTGCCCGGTTTGGCGAAGACACTCTCCGTCAAATCGCTCGCCGCGTGCCTCAACGTGAAATTTTCCCGGCTGCAATTCACGCCGGACATGCTGCCCGCCGACGTCATCGGTACGCAGATTTACAATCCGCAATTCGGTGGCTTCACCACGCGCAAAGGCCCCATCTTTGCCAACCTCATTCTGGCCGACGAAATCAACCGCGCGCCCGCCAAGGTGCAAAGCGCCCTGCTCGAAGCCATGCAGGAGAAACAGGTCACCATCGGCGAACAGACGTTCAAGCTCGAAGAACCGTTCCTCGTGCTTGCCACACAGAATCCGATTGAGCACGAAGGCACCTATCCACTGCCCGAGGCGCAGATTGACCGCTTCATGCTCAAATTGAAAATCGGCTACCCATCGCGTGCCGAGGAACGGCAGATTCTCGACCTCATGGCGCGCACCAGCGGCACGCCCACCACGAGTGCCGTCGTCGAGTCGAAGCAGATTCTCCGCGCCCGCGAAGTTATCAACGACATTTACGTGGACGACAAGGTGAAGGACTACATCGTGGACCTCGTCTGCGCCACGCGCGACCCCGACCACTACAAAATCCAGGTCAAGGATTTCATCCAGCTCGGCGCCTCGCCGCGCGCGACCATCAATCTGACGCTGGCGGCCAAGGCGTATGCGTTTCTCAAGGGCCGCGGCTACGTCACGCCGCAGGACGTGAAAAGCATCGGCATGGACGTGCTGCGCCACCGCGTCGCCATCACCTACGAAGCCGAGGCGGAGGAGAAGACTAGCGAGATCGTTGTCCAGAAAATTTTTGACGAGTTGCCTGTTCCGTAAATGACACCAAGCTATCCACTTTACAAAGAACCTGCAGAAGCTGAATTGGTCGTCGTGGGCAAGTATCGGCAGACGGGCCGTGAAGTTAAACTGCGCGCAGACGCTGCTGGGGCCTTACTCAACTTAATGACTCAAGCTCGTGCCGCGGGCGTAGCGATTACTCCAATTTCCGGCCTTCACACGATCGCGTATCAAGAATCGCTTTTTCGGAAAGCTGTGGCGAAATACGGTTCGGAAGATGCCGCCGTTCGTTGGATAGCGCGTCCCGGACATTCGGAACATCACACTGGTTTGGTTGTGGACCTGGGAGACGAAGGCAACCCGACTTGCGATGTTGAACCGCCCTTTGAGGAAACACAGGCGTTCCATTGGCTGCAAGGCAACGCGGCGCGTTTCGGCTTTGAATTATCTTTTCCGCGCAACAATTCGCGCGGAGTGAATTACGAACCGTGGCACTGGCGTTTTGTCGGCACGCCGGAGGCAAAACAAATTTTCCAGAAATGATTCCTCGAGAGATTCTCAAAAAAATCCGGCAGATCGAGATTCGCACGAACCGGCTCGTGACCGAGTTTGCGGCAGGAGCGCGTCTTGACGGGGGGATTCAATTGGTGTTTTGGCCCGCCCTCACCTGTGTCCTCTCCCCTAGGAGAGGATTTCAACCGGTCACGCTCCCGTTATGTCCGGCAGTCCGTCCGGCCAATCCCATCGCCGGTTTTTCCAAAGACGCGGGGAGCGTTTCCCCTTCTCCTTGGGGAGAAGGCCGGGATGAGGGAGGGCGTGAAACCAACTTCATTTCCGCCGCCCCGGAGCGCGGCTGTGTGCGAAGCACCAGCCGCAGCACGCCCGCTATTTCCAACGCGCCCACGAACCACCACGCGCTGCGGCTGGGTCTGCGACCACAGCCGCGCTCCAATTCCTGTCGCGCGCAAGGTTCGGAGTTCCGCGTTTACGCGGCTCGGTTTGCATCTGCGCCCAGCCGCCTGAAGGCGGAACTCCAAACGCTGTTCATTAGGCGCTGCCGTTCACGCATCACGCATTACGCATCACGCATCGCCCCATGATTCCCCGCGAGATTCTCAAAAAAATCCGGCAGATCGAGATTCGCACAAACCGCGTCGTGACCGAAACGCTCGCGGGCCAATACCACAGTGTCTTCAAAGGGCAGGGCATGAACTTCGACGAGGTGCGCGAATACCAGCCCGGCGACGACGTGCGCGCCATTGACTGGAACGTCACCGCGCGGATGAACCATCCGTTCATCAAGAAATTCGTCGAGGAACGCGAGTTGACACTCATGCTCGTCGTGGACGTGAGCGGCTCCGGCCTGTTCGGCTCCCGCGCGCAATCCAAACGCGAACTCGCCGCCGAAATCGCCTCGGTGCTCGCCTTCTCCGCCATCCGTAACAATGACAAGGTTGGCCTGCTGCTGTTCACCGATGAAGTGGAGAAATTCATCCCGCCGCGTAAGGGCCGCAGCCACGTCCTGCGCGTCATCCGCGAAGTCTTGTTTTTTGAGCCGAAACGGCGCGGAACGGATTTGGTTCACGCGCTCGAATTCATGGGTCGTGTTTTGCCGCATCGCGCCATCGCGGTGGTCATTTCGGATTTCATTTCGCCGCCGCAACGTGCTTCCGGCGTCTCGCCGGAAGTTCAAACTCAAATCAGTTCTGCCGGCAGGATGCCGGCAGCACGTTCACAAAACCCCTTGCCGCCGGAAGTTCAAACCGCATTGCGGATTGCGAATCGCAAGCATGATGTCGTCGCCGTGCAAATCACGGACCGCTACGAACTTGAACTGCCCACGCTTGGCCGTCTGACTTTGGAAGACGCCGAAACGGGTGAAATCGTCGAAATCAACACCGCACACGCCACCAGCCGCGACGCCTTTGCGTTGCGGCAGGAAAAACAGCGCAACGACCTCGCGCGGCAGTTTCGCTCGTCAGGCGTGGACACCATTCAACTCCGCACGGACGAACCTTACTCGGCGGCCTTGGGCAAGTTTTTCGAGAACCGGGAAAAACGGAGGCTAAGAGGATGAAATTTGAACTTCCTTATCCTAAAATTATCGCACGAACTTCCGCAAGGTTTTGGAGTGCGCCAGTCCTCTGGCGCTTTTCAAAGGATGAAAGCGGCAGAGGGCTGCCGCAGTCCAAGACGCTGCCGCGATAAAGCGAGTTGAATTACTGCCCATGCTGACAAACCAAACATCGTCGCTGCCCGCCGCCAACGACATCCGCGACATCAAGCCACCGGTGGAAATTCCGAGCGGCTGGGAATGGTTTTGGTGGACGCTCGGCACGCTGGCCGTCGTGGCGTTGTTGTTCGCGGCCTGGCGTTACTGGCAGAAACGGCGGTCGCAAATTCCGGTCGAGCCGCCGGTGCCGGCCCACGTTCGCGCAAAACAAAAATTGCAGGAGGCGCTGGCACTGATTACCCGGTCGGAACCGTTTTGCGTTTTGGTTTCCGACACGATTCGCGTTTACCTTGAAGATCGGTTCAACTTCCGCGCGCCGGAGCGGACGACCGAGGAATTTTTGAACGAACTGCAAGGCACGGATTTGTTGACGGCGGAACAAAAGGAAAAATTGGGCGAATTTTTGGAGCGCTGCGACCTCGTGAAATTCGCCAAATACGAGCCGGGCGAACCGGAATTGCGCAACCTGCATTCCTCCGCCGTGCGACTGGTCGAAGAAACCGAACCGAAACCGGAACCGCCAACCCTCGACCATTGACCCTCGACACCGCGTCAGCATGACCTTCGCCCATCCCTATTTTCTGCTGCTGCTGCTGCTGTTGCCTCTGCTGGCATGGCTGAAAGGCAGGCGCGGCCGGCCGCCTGCGTTTCTTTATTCGTCGGTGCAATTGGTGGAAGGATTGACGCGGGCGCGGCGTTCGCGTGCCGGGGCATTTTTGGCGGCGCTGCGCTGGCTGGTGCTGGCGCTGTTCATTGTGGCGCTGGCACAACCACGTTTGATGAAAAGCGCAACCATGGTCAAGGCCAGCGGCGTGGACATCGTCGTCGCGCTCGATTTGTCGGGCAGCATGATTTCGGAGGATTTCGTCGTGCGCGGCGGGCGCGTGAATCGTTTCAACATGGCGCGCGCGGTTTTGAAACAGTTCATTGACCAGCGACCGAACGATCGCATCGGGCTGGTGGTCTTCGCGGTGCAGGCGTTCATTGCCACGCCCTTGACGCTCGACCACGATTTTTTGCAGGAAAATCTGGACCGGCTTGAAATAGGCACGATCAACGCCGATCAGACCGCCATTGGCGATGCGTTGAGCACGGCGTTGAACCGGCTGCGCGAATTGAAGTCGAAAAGCAAGATCGTGATTTTGATGACCGACGGCCAGAACAACGCGGGCAAAGTGGACCCGCTCACGGCGGCGGAAGCGGCGCAGGCGCTCGGAGTAAAAGTTTACACCATCGGCATTGGGACGCGCGGCCTGGCGCCGATGCCGGTGTTTATGAACGGGCAAAAAGTCGGTTATCGGCAAATGCCGGTGGACATTGACGAGAACACGCTCCAAAAAATCGCGGACAAAACCGGCGGCAAATACTATCGCGCCGACAACGCGGATCGGTTCCAGCAAATTTACGCGGAAATTGACAAACTCGAAAAGACCGAGGCGATCATCAACAAATTCACCCAATACCAGGAACTGTTTCCGTGGCTGGTGTCGTTCGGACTCGCGCTGCTGCTGGTCGAGGTGGCGCTCGGACAGACCATGTTTCGGAGGCTGCCATGAAATTTACGATTTACGATTTACGATATACGAGCCGCGCACCGTGCGTTGAAAGCGGGGCTGAAGCCACCGCACTCCAAACGCTGACGCGACTGCCTGGCATCCCCGAGATACGCGAAGCGTCTGGAGTGCGGCCGGTTTACCGCCGCTTTGTCCCCGGTTCAACGACGAAGTGACGAAACGAAAATGCGCTTTGAAAATCCAAATTTGCTCTGGTTGTTGCTGGTGGTTCCACCGGCGCTCTTCGCATTTTTCTGGTGGGCGATGCGTACGCGGCAAAAAATGCTGGCGCAATTCATTCAAGCCCGGTTGCTGGCCGCGCTCACGGTCGGCATTTCCCCGACCCGGCAAAAAATCCGGTTCGGTTGCCTGATGCTTGCCGTGGCGTTGCTGATTGTCGCGCTGGCAAGGCCGCAGCATGGATTTGATTTGCAGGAAGTCGAGCAACGCGGATTGGACATCGTTGTGGCGGTGGACACTTCCAAGAGCATGCTGGCGACCGACATCGCGCCGAACCGCCTCACGCGTGCCAGACTCGCCGCTTTGGAATTGATGCAAAAAGCCGGCACGGACCGGATGGGGCTGGTCGCGTTCGCCGGGGACGCATTTTTGGAATGTCCGCTGACGATTGACAACACGGCGTTTCAACAGTGCGTGCAGGCGCTGGATGTGAATACGATTCCGCAGGGTGGCACGGCCATTGCCGCCGCCATAAAAACCGCGCTGACCGCGTTCAAGGAAGGCAACCATCACAAGGTGCTCGTGCTGTTCACCGACGGCGAGGACAACGACACCGGTGCGCTCGAAGCGGCGCAGGATACGGCGAAGGCCGGCCTGAAAATTTTTACCGTCGGCATCGGCACGGAGAAGGGCGAACTGGTGCGTGTGGCCGAAGCGAGCGGCAATTCGGATTATGTCCGCGACGAGCAGGGCAATGTCGTGAAGTCGCACCTCAACGAGGCGTTGCTCCAGCAAATCGCCGGCGCGACGGGCGGATTTTACCTGCCGTTGCGCGGGGCCAACACGATAGACACGCTTTACGAACGCGGTCTCGCGCCACTGCCGAAATCGGAAGGCAAGGAACGGCTGGTGCGGCGTTATCACGAGCAATTTCACTGGCCGCTGGCGGCGGCGATTTTACTGTTGCTGGCGGAAATGTTTTTGCCGGAGCGCAAACGGGAAAGGGAAAATGCAAACAACATCCGCCCTCACCCCGGCCCTCGGACTAACATCCCGATTCGGAATCGGGACCAGGAGAGGGAGAATCATTCCCCGGTTTCAGCCGTGACGGGCGCGGTCGTTTTGTTTGCACTGTTGAGCCTCCCGGGCGTCGCTTCGGCCTCGCCGTCGAGCGCGTTGCGCGAATTCAACGCGGGTCAATACGATGACTCGCTGAAAGAATATCAGCGGCTGGCGCAAATCAACACGAACGACCTGCGTTTGGTTTTTAACGCGGGCGTGGCCGCTTACCGTGCCACCAATTACGATGAGGCGTTGAAGAATTTCAAAATGGTGACGATAGCCCCGGATTTGAAGTTGCAGCAGCAGGCGTATTACAATTTGGGGAACACGCAGTATCGGATGGGCGCAATTGCGAAAGATTTGGATGCCTTGCAGGAAACATGGGAGGTGGCGATAAAAAGCTATGAACGCGCCGTTGATCTGGACAAGAATGATGCAGACGCTGCGTATAATCTGGATTTCGTGAGGAAAAATGTGGAGAAAATCATCCAGTTCCGCGAAGCGATGCGTAAGGCAAAGGGCGAGGCTGACGAGGCAGTTCGCCGTAGAAATTATCACCTCGCTTTGGAGATTATGGAGAACCTGACGCAAAATAAAATCGCAGCAAAACAATTTCAAGATTACACAAAAAAACTGAAGGACATTGATGCGATTGCAACTCCTAACCAGCTTTAGCCTGCTGCTGTTGTCATTGCAGTCAGCTTGCGCCCAATCCGCGGATGATTTTTTCCACGGCGGCGCGCAATTCTATCTTTCGAATAACATCGCCAGCGCCAAGGAAGAGGTTGACACCGGGCTGAAATTTTATCCTGGCGACACCAAGCTGAAAAAGCTGGATGAATTGCTCAAACAACAGAGCCAGCAGCAGTCCCAGAAAAACCAGCAATCGCAACAGAATTCGGAACAGAATCAGAAGCAACAACAACAGCAGTTCGGGCAAAATCAGTCGCAACAACAGTCGCAGCAAAATCAGCCGGCGCAAAACCAATCGGGCCAGCAGAATGACAAACAACAGGAACAGCAGCAGCAGGAAAAATCGGCCGGCAAGCAATCCGACGAAAAACGGGATGGCCAGACTGGACAGTCCCAGGCATTGAAGGCCCAGGAAATGTCGCCGGAAGAGGCGCAACGGTTGTTGGATGCCCAAAAGGGCGACGAGCAATTTCTCCAACTAAAACCCAAGAATCCGCCGGAAAGTCCAAATAAACCAATAAAAGACTGGTAATCAGGATTGCCAATCATCACAAGTAGTTAATTTTCAATGTTTTAAAAGTTTGGTCCGGCGGCGATTTCTTCTTGAGTTTTGCCCAAAAGGGGCTATCCTAAAACCGCGTCGGTCTTCTGGTTTGGGCGCTCTCCCGAAGTTCAATGGGTGAGTGCACATTTTTATACAGAACCGGCGTAGGTCGTTTGGCGGAGAGCATTTGTGAGTTTTACTGAACCAAAATGAGCCGCCGCAGGTCTTATTATTATTTTATTTATGCTGAAGAGAAAAAAGACGGCGCGAGGCAGCGTGGCGCGCAATAACCGGAATAGCAGCCGACGAAGTACCGGAGGGAAAACGGTACCGATGCGTCAGCGCTTTATCATTTCCTCCAGTGCGCGAAAGGACGCCTCAAAGCCGTATAAAACCAAGCCGCATGCAACAGGCGCAATTATTTCCAGGGAAAAATCGCCGCAGAAGCTGCCGCAGAACGGCCATGTGAACGCCGCCACCGGGGCCCCCATTCAATCGACCGTGGATTTGACCGAGACAGTCCGAACGCTCCTGCATCTCGCGCAGGAGCACGGCTACATTACCTACGATGACGTCAATGATGTTTTGCCGGACAATCTCAGTCCCGAAGACCTTGACGGGCTGTTGACCAAGCTGCGGAGTCTGGACGTGGAAATCGTCATGGATCAGGCCGAGGCCGACCGCGCGGCCAAGCCGGCCGAGCCGGCACAGCCGGCGGAGGAGGATGAGGACGCGCGGCTGGAAATTCTCGACGACCCGGTCCGGATGTACATGAACCAGATGGGCAAGGTGCCTTTGCTCACGCGGGAACAGGAAGTCGAGATTTGCAAGCGCATCGAAGAGGCCGAGCTGGAGATGAAACGCATTGTGTACAGCCTCGGTTTCACCGCGAAGGAACACATTGCCATCGCGGAAAAATTATTGTCCGAGCCGCCGAAGGAACGCTTCGACCGTGTGATCGTGGACAAGAAAATCGCCAATCGCGAAGGCCATTTGCGCGAATTGCGCAAGCTCATCAAAAAGATCCACGCCTTCGATCAAAAGGTGGACGCGAAGTATTTCATGTGGCAGAAGGCTTTGCAAAAGGGCCGCAAGGAAAAATTGCAGCGCGAGTTGAAGAAATTCAGCTTCAAGTTGCAGGAAATCTTCACGAGATTTTTTTACAAACAAAAGGTCGTCGAGGAAATGATCGTCGTGGCCGGCAACGTCCACGAAAAATTCCAGGCCAGCCTTCGACACATCCAGGAACTCGAGGCGCTGCGCACGACCGCCGAGCGCCGCGCGACGATTGAGGCCGAACGCGCCAAAATCCAGACGCTCGAACAATTTGTGCGGATGCCGCGCGACGTTTTTTTCAAGACGTTCAACGAATTGCGGGCCGCCGCCGAACGCGGATTGAAAGCCAAGACGCACATGGCCGAGGCCAACCTGCGCCTCGTCGTTTCCGTCGCCAAAAAATACACGAACCGCGGTCAGTCGTTCCTCGATTTGATCCAGGAAGGCAACATCGGTTTGATGAAGGGCGTCGAGAAATTCGAGTATCGCCGCGGCTACAAATTTTCCACCTACGCCATCTGGTGGATTCGCCAGGCCATCACGCGTTCGATTGCCGACCAGGCGCGCACCATCCGCATCCCGGTGCACATGATTGAAATCATGAACAAACTCTGGCGCGCGCAAAAACAGCTCACGCAGGAACTGGGCCGCGAGCCGACGCCGGAGGAACTGGCTGACGAAATGCACATGCCGGTGTCGCGCATCCACGCGCTGCTCAAGATGGCGCAGCAACCCGTTTCGCTCCACGCGCCCGTCGGTGACGACGGCGACGTGAGCGTCGGCGATTTCATCGAGGACAAGACGGCTGAAAATCCGTCGGAAGTGACCAGCTACAGCCTGCTCCGTGAAAAATTGAGCGACGTGCTGACGACGTTGACCGAGCGCGAACGCAAAATTCTCGAAATGCGTTTCGGTTTGCTCGATGGCTACGAGCGCACGCTCGAAGAAATCGGCAAGATGTATAACGTCACGCGCGAGCGCATCCGCCAGATCGAAGCCAAGGCGCTGCGCAAATTGCGCCACCCGACGCGCGTGCGCCATCTGCAAGGGTTCCTCGAAATCGCCGAGCCGGCATAAGCGCAGGCTGAACACCGATAACTGAATCTGCCCCAACGGGGCAAAACAATTGACCCGGGGTTGATTTCGCAAAGCGGGAACAGCCCCGGGTTAAATCATTTTAAGACCTCATCCGCCCGGCCGGAGCGGTGGAAATTTCCAGCGGCCAAAACTTCTGCCGGGTTGATTCCCTCGCCCCGCTCGGCGGGGAGAGGGGCAGGGCGAGGGGATTTGAGTTAACACGCCACCTCACCCCAGCCCCTCCCGTCGGCGACGGCGGAGAGGGAGAAATCCCTCACACCTGAATCGGCAGGATGAGCATCGGCCAGCCGTGTTGATACAGCCGCCGTTGCAGTCCAAACACGGTGTGGTTGTGCAGCCAGCGGGTCAGCAGGTTTTCGTCCTTGAACACCAGTTGCCCGGCGAAAAATTGCGCCTGCGGAAAGCGTTGCGCCACGGTCTCGCACAACTTCGCCGCTTCGTCCACCACGTCCGTGCCCAGCGCGAAATGCGCTTCGGCACAAAAACCCTGCTGGCGCATGTAGGCAACGTAACGTTCCACTTCGCGCCGCGAGTGTTCGCGAAGGTTTTCCATTTCCGCCGCGCCCTTGAAAGTGCCCGCGTCCACCACGCCGACCTGGAGGAAAATGAAATTTTGATAAACTTTCGGAAACATCCGGACCACGGCCAGCAACGTGTGCAGGCCAAGGCCGTTGAACCCATTGACCAAAAACACCGCCGTGCGGGCGTTCGGATTGCAGGGGGCGGCGGGCGCGTCGGTGCTTGTAATATTGGCCGTGTCAATGCCGGCGGCGGCGACGAGTTCGTTGAGCCGTTGCAATTGATGTTGGGTTTGCTTGTAATGCCGTTTCACCCAAAACGCCGCGGCAACCAAAATCCCCGTGACAAACAGCGTTACCCAGCCACCTTCGGAAAATTTCACAACGCAGAGTGAAATCAGAATGCCGCTGGTCAGCAACAGACCGAAGCCGTTCACACAAAGTTTTCTTTTCCAGGTCGGCATGTTCGCGCGTTCCAGCCACCAGTGCCGCACCATGCCGAGTTGCGACAGGGTGAAGGTGATGAAGACGTTGATGCTGTAAAGCACGACCAGCACACCCACCGTCGCGTGGGTGCAGAGCACCATGGCCAGCGCCGCCGCGCCCATCAGCAAAATGCCATTTTCGGTCACGAGCCGGTCGCTGAGCGCGGCGAAGCGCGTGGGCATCCAGCGGTCCACCGCCATGTTCGCCAGTATCCGCGGCCCGCCAAGAAATCCGGTTTGCGCGGCGATGAACAGCAATGCCGCCGAGGATGCGAGCGCGGCGACCACGAAAATTTTTGCCGCGGTTGCCGGCCAGGTCGCAGTCATTCGCTCAAACAAAACCGCGTTCAGCGTTTTGCCGTCCACGTGCTCGACATGATACAGCAGATACACCAGCAGCAACCCGCCGACGACGAACGAGAGCGACGTGCTCATGTAAACCATCGTGCGTTTGCCGGTTTGCACGCGCGGTTCGCGCAACGCGCCCAGGCCGTTGCTCACCGCCTCGATGCCGGTGTAAGTGCCCGCGCCGAGACTGTAAGCCCGCAGAATCACCACCAGGATTCCCCACCAACCGATTTGCGACGAGGTCGCCTGCACGTCGGATATGACCCCATTGGCGATGCCCGGCAATTCGCCCGCGTGCGACGCGACGCCATAAACAATCGCGAAGGTGTAAGTCAGGACGAACAAAAAGAACACCGGCACCCACAACAACACCGATTCCTTGACCCCGCGCAGGTTCAGCAGCGTGAGAAAAATAATGCCGCCGGCGGCGACCGCGGTTTTGTAGGCGAACCAATTCGCCGGCAACATGCTGAACAGCGCGTCCGTGCCGCTCGCCACGCTGAGGGCGATGGTCAGCACATAATCGCCAATCAAGGCGCAACCGGACACCACGCCCGCCGTCGGCGACAGCAATTTGCTCGCGACCAGATAACCGCCGCCGCCCGTCGGAAAAGCCTCGATGATTTGCGAATAACTCGTGCAGATGACGACAATCGTCAGAATCGTGGCGATGGCGACGAACAGGCTCAAAAACGTGTGACCCTTCAACGCCAGAAACGCCGCCTCCGGGCCGTAGCACGATGACGACAGTCCGTCCGCGCCCAGGCCGACCCACGCGAACAATGCAATCAGCGAAGTTTGGTGGAACAGGCTTTTGTCGGAAAGATTCAGCGCGCGGCCAATCACCACGTTTTTCGCCATGACAAACCATTCACGCAAATTCATAAACGTTGCCGCAATGCCATCATCAACCAACTGAGTTTTGTCGGAGACCGCGTCACAAGGCGTTGATTCAAGCAGAAACGAAGCAGACTTACAGCTAAAAACCGCAATGTCCCAGCCGCTTCGGGTGCAACCTGGCATGGTTCCCGACTGGGGACTGGAAAGTCCCCAAAACCCGCGGACAAGAATGTCCGCGCTACAGGTAGCGCAGGCTTTCCAGCCTGCGGGTTCTGGCGACTTTCCAGTCGCCAGTTGCAAACAAACCCAAACCGGCTCCCCAAGAACAGTGGCTGGCTTCAGCCTCAAACCTTATTCCAGTTCCAGCAACCGGTAACCCACGCCCGGCTCGGTGATGAAATGTTCGGGTTGCGCGGGGTTGGCCTCCAGTTTCTCGCGCAAATGCGCGATGTGGACGCGCAGGTAATGCGTTTGCTCCACCGCCTTCGGCCCCCAGATTTCCGTCAGCAACTGGCGGTGCGTCAAAACCTTGCCGGCGTGCGTCACAAACAATCGCAGCAGCGAATATTCAATCGGCGTGAGCTTGATTTCCTGGCCGTGCTTGCGGACGACGCGCGCGGACAAATCCACCTCCAGCTCGCCGCTGCGGAAAATCGCGTCCGCTTCCTGCGGTTGAGCGTGACGCAGCACGGCGCGGAGACGCGCGAGCAATTCGGCGCTGTTGAACGGCTTCGTCACGTAATCGTCCGCGCCCGCGTCGAGCGCGGCGACTTTGTCGTCCTCGCGATCGCGCACGCTCAGGATGATGACCGGCACGCGACTCCATTCGCGCAGGCGCTTCAGCACTTCCATGCCTTCGAGATCGGGCAGGCCGAGATCGAGCAAAACCACGTCGGGCCGGCGCTGGGCGGCCTGGGCGATGCCGTCCGATCCGGTTGCGGCGTCGAAGACGCGATAGCCGTTCGCCTCCAGCGTGACGCGTAGGAGACGCTGGATTTGCGGCTCGTCGTCAATGACGAGGGCGACCGGCGCGGCTTTGGTGGTTTCGTGGCTCATCATCCCGGCCCGACGGTCGGCGGTTTTTCGGGTTGCGGAAAATTCAAGGTGAACATCGCGCCGCCGCCCGGACGGTTGGTGGCGGTGATGGTTCCGCCGTGCGCCTCGACGAAACCCTTGACGATGGTGAGTCCGAGTCCGCTGCCGCCGGTGGGCGCGGTGGGGGCGCGAAAAAATTTGTCGAAGATGCGGGGCAGCCATTCGGGCGGGATGCCCGGTCCGCGATCCACGACGCTCAACTCCAGATGGTCGTCCGCCAGTTGCGCCTGCACTTCAATCGGTGTGTTCGCGGGAGTGTGGTTGGCGGCATTGAGCAGCAGATTGGCGAGGGCATGTTGCACGAGGGAAAAGTCGAGCCGGACCAGCAGGGGCGCGGCCGGCATGTCCAGTTTCACCGGGTGCGCCGCCAGTTCGCGCTGCAATTCGCGCAGCGTCGTTTGCACCAGGTCGCGCGCATCGTGCCAGTCGAGGCGCGGGCGGACCTGGCCCGATTCGAGCCGCGCCACGTCGAGCAGGTTGCCCACGACGCGATTGAGCCGGGCATTGGCTTCCTGAATCTCACTGATCAACGCGCGCCGCTGTTCCGGCGTCGCGGCCCCGGCGGCGGCGAGCGCGCTGGCGGCGCTGGTGCTGGCCGCCAGCGGCGTGCGCAATTCGTGCGAGATGGAATTCAAAAGCGTCCGGCTGAACTTTTCCGATTCGGCCAGCAGGCGCGCCTGTTCGGCGGCGGTGCGGAGTTCCATGCGGTCGAGCACCAGCGCGGCCTGGCGCGCGAACGTTTCGAGCAAATCGCGTTGCGCGAGCGTCAGGCGCTGATCCGGAAAACCCACCGCCAGGATGCCGAACACCTTTCGCTCGGTTGCCAGCGGCAGATGCAATGCCTCCGCGCCCGGCAGATTGTCGGTGAAACGTCCGGCGGCCTTCCGCTGGCGGAACGCCCAGTCGGCCACGCTCAACTCCTTTTCCGAAAGGGCCAGGGAACTGTCGGGATGGGCGAAGAGCTTGTCGTTCGCGGGTAGCGCGACGGCGACGGGCGTGTGAAAGACGCGGTTGATCTGCGAGACCAGTTGCCAGACGACTTCGTCGCGCGAGCTGGCCTCGGCCAGGTCACGCGACATTTCGTAGAGTACTGTGGCGCGTTCCTCGCGGCGGCGTTCGGCCTCTTCCTGCAGCCGGATGCGCGCCACCAGTTGGCCGAGCACAATCGCCACGACGAAATAAAGGCCGAACAAAATGCCATCCTCAACGTTGGCGATGATGAACGTGAAGCGGGGCGGCAGGAAAAAATAATTCCAGGCCACCGCGCTCAACGCGCCGGCCAGCAGCACCGGACCGCGGCCCACCTTCAGCGCCAGCAGCACCACGACGAGCAGGAAAGCCAGTCCCGGCACCCGCGGGCCGGTGAATTGCACGAGTGCGAGATTCAGGACGCCCGTGGCTGCCACCGTGCCGGCGGCGAACAGATATTGCTGAAAATTGGAGGCAAACGCACGATGCCAGATCCGCAAAGTCGGGGCGTTGCCCGCCTTTTCGGAACGGACGACGTGCAGGTCAATGTCACCGCTTTCCCGTGCCAGCCGCCGCAGCAGGAGGCTGGCGCGCAGCCATTCGAACCAGCCGGTGCCGGCCGGTTTGCCGACGATGATCTGGGTGGCGTTCTGCATGCGGGCCACGCGCAACAACCCGCGCACAAGGTCGTCATCCGTGGTGGCGACGACTTCCGCGCCGAGTTCGCGGGCGGTGGCCAGGTTTTTTTCAAGCTGCGCCTGGGCGGCTTCCGACAGCGAACGCGGATTCTCGACATGGACGGCGAGCCACCGGCAGCGGAGGCCGTCGGCCATGCGGCGGGTCCAGCGGATGAGCGATTCGGAAAACGGCCCGGGACCGACCGCCACGAGCAGGCAATGCCCCGTCTTCCACGCGCCGGCGTCGGTTTGCGTCCTGCGAAATTCCAGCGTGTCCACGCCCACGTGGTCCGCCACGAGCCGCAGGGCCAGTTCGCGCAATGCGGTGAGATTGGCTTCGCGAAAAAAATTTTGCGCGGCGGCGGCGGCGCGGTCGGGCACGTACACCTTGCCTTCGTGCAACCGCTGGATGAGTTCGGCGGGCGGAAGGTCCACGAGTTCGAACACCGCACCGTCGAGCACGCTGTCCGGCACCGTCTCGCGAATCTCCGCGCCGGTGACCTGGCGGACAGTGTCGGCGCGGCTCTCGACGTGCTGGACGTTGAGCGCGGTGATGACATCCATGCCGGCGTCGAGCAATTCGGCCACGTCCTGCCAGCGTTTCGGGTGACGCGAGCCGGGGGCGTTCGTGTGCGCGAGTTCATCCACGAGGACAATCTGCGGATGCCGCGCGAGGGTGGCGTCGAGATCAAATTCGGTGAGCGCGATGCCGCGATGTTCAAGCTGGCGGCGGGGAATTTGCGGCAAGCCTTCGGTGAGCGCGTCCGTTTCCTTGCGTCCGTGCGTCTCGACGTAGCCGATGACCACGTCGCGCCCGGCGGCGAGTTCACGTCGGGCGGCTTCGAGCATGGCGTAGGTCTTGCCCACACCGGGGCACATGCCGAGAAACACCTTGAGCCGGCCGCGCTGCTTCTGTGCGGCTTCGCTTTGAATCGCGGCCAGCAAAGCGTCGGGATTGGGGCGGTCGCCGTCGTTCACAAATTCATTTTAACGAATCCAATGCGGAATTCAGCCTAAAAACACTGGCGCGGTCACGATCCGGTTCGTTTTTTATTTCGGCGGCACGAACCGTTTCAGCGCCCAGCCGGCGCGCAGACTGGATTCGTGTTGTGCCGCTCAAGGAATAACGCGACGAACCGTCATGCCAGACCGCAATACCATGACGGGACACGGCGCGTTTTGAATGACATGTTTCACGGTGTGGCGTCGCAGCAGCCCCGACAGCCAACTGCGGTTGCGCATCCCCATGACAATCAGCGAGGCGCGGGTGGAGGCGGCCTCGTGGAGAATGACTTCGTCCGCGCGGCCTTCACGAACCCGGATGGAAACGGCGGCCCGGGCTTCATTCGCCCACAGAATTCCGACCAGCCTTTTCAATTCCTGACGGGCACCCTCGATCATGATGCGAATCAAACCCGGCCCCGGCATGCCCGCCTCATTCCGGCCAAGGCTGGGTTGAACGACATGCAGCACATCCACCACCACGCCGGATTTCCCCACCAGCGTCTTGGCGTAACGCAGCGTTTCGAGCGTGCAGACCGAGAAATCAACCGGCACCAGCACCCGCTGGAAATTCACGTCATCCAGCCGGAGGCTGATCCCATTGGCGGACTGCGATGGATTGGGCGTGTTCATGCGGTAATTTGTTTTCTTCGCAAGGATGCGTTCGTCATGCGCGCCTTCGCCTTCCAGTTTGAATCGTCGCAGCCCCTCATCTTCACGGAGTGCAAAAATGCTCGTCACATTTTTCAATCGTCTCCGCCACGTCGGGCAACCGGCCGGCCGGGAGGGTAGAAATGGCGGAAGCTTCTTTCATTTTATTTTTTGGGCGGGCCGAACCGTTTCAGCGCCCAACCGGCGAGCAGGACGATGCCGGCGGTGGCCACGATCAAATAGGCCACCACCTTCAGGCCGTTGACGAATTCCAGTCTCATTGCATATCAACAGTCTTTGATCGGAGAGGGAATCGCATTGAACCATTTCCTTTGCAACACGCTTCGATTCGTTGCTGATGGAAATCGTTGAAGTTCATTTGCCGCCTTCAAAATTTGAAGATGACATCCACGTTGAATGTCAACTGATTGTGTTCGCCGCCGGCGAAGACCGGTTGGTCAGAGCAGTCGTAGCGAGCTTCCGGTCGGATTAGCAAGTTCGAGAGAATTTTGTCTTTTGGGAACGGCTTGATGGCCACGCCCACCGTGGCCGCATAGTAGTCGGCGCTGACGGGCGCACCAGTGGAGAAACCATTGGCGGCATCTTTATACCACTCCAGCCGGGTGTTTAGTGTGAAGCGCGAATCAAGCGCATAGCTGGCGTAGCCAGCCACACCGCCCCACTGCTTGACCCCGCCCGGCAAGCCGGGAATGTGCGGAGTCTCGACGTAGTCAAAGCCTAGGCCGAGGCTCAATTTGTCAGTGATCTTCTGGGTGAGGACCAAGTCCAGGGCGGTCCACCAGTCCCTGTTGTCGCCGGGAGGTAGATTCCGTCCGACGCCCGCCGGGAACTCCGGGCCTTCCGTCATCACGAAAATAATGCAAGTCTTGTCGCTGGGCATAAAGGTCACGCGGCCCAGGAAATCAAGAGAACCGTTGCCGTCGCGCAGCGACGCGTTCCAGCCGCGGGTGAAGCCGGCGTCAAACGTCCACTGGGGGTTGAGCACGTAGGTGAGCAAAGCGCCCGACTGCGTGCCTGGCTCGGCGTAGAGAAATTGGTAACTATAAGAATAGAGTGCCCTGGCCGGATCACCGAAAGCTCCGTAGATGTTGGCGCTGAATTGCTCGAAGCCGGCCAGCTCGATCCATTTGCCCACGCGCAGTCGCACCGGCAAGCCGGGGAGGGTCACGTCCACATAGGCTTGGAGAGGGTCCCATTGGTAGCGACCCGTCTGCGTATCCGCCAGCCCATCCGAGTGGATGAACTTGGCATCCGCACCATAGATGCCTTCCACGCGGAAGCCCACGTCAAACTGCTTCTTGGTCGGATCAACCGTGCGTTCGACATTCAAACTGATCTTGTCAAGGATGGCCGTGTTTTTGTAGCTGTTAAATCCCATGTAAGTTGGGCCAGCGTTACCACTCGGGGAGGTGAAGTCATGCATGTAGCCGCCTTCGACATAGCCGTAGATGTTGATTCCGGCCTTATTGAAAGGATCAGCCAGTCCCACCTTGTCCAAAGCCATCATCAACGGTGCCGGCAGCGGCGCGGTCGCCTGATTCGCCGTCACTTGGTTGGTCGCAGTCTGTGCGGTTGCCGCGCAAGTGATGAGCATTGCCGCCAAACACCCGACGGTTTTGCAAACAATCTTCTGGATGTAAGTTTTCATATTCTTATTTCCTGTGGCGCCGAATACGGCTGTCAGTTGCCCTGCATTTGAAATCACTTCGTTTCATCCAGTGCAATGTTGAGCTTCAACACATTCACACCAGCGTCGCCGATAATCCCCAAGTCTGCGCCGTCCGTGTTCTGTTGAATCAACGCGCGCACTTTTTCCACATCCAACCCGCGAGCCTTGGCAGCGCGGAGCGTTTGCAATTCGGCGTTGCGCAAACTGATGTGCGGGTCCAGACCGCTCCCGGAGGCGGTCACGGCGTCGGCCGGCACGGGCGTGTTGGTGTCGAGATTGTTTTGCGCGCGATAGTCCGCGATGTTTTGCTTGATGGCGTCGTTCAGCTTTTGCGAAGTCGGGCCGAGGTTGCTGCCGCCGGAACTGGTCGGGTCGTAGGCCATGCCATTGGCGCCCGCATCGGAGGGGCGCGGATGGAAATATTTGTCAGCGGTGAACTGCTGGCCGAGGAGTTTCGAGCCATGCACCGTGCCATCGGCGTCCACGATCAGGCTGCCGTTGGCCTGGTCGCGGAAGAAAACCTGGGCGACGCCGAACACGACGAGCGGATACAGTCCGCAACAGACGACGGCGAGCACGAGCGTGACCATCACTGCGCTGCGGAGTTCAGAGAATAGTTTTTTCATAATTTTTCAGAGTCGAGCTTGGCTGGCTGATGTAGGGCAGGCTTTCGAGCCTGCCGGTTCACGGGACATTCCTGTCCCGTGTTCACAGCCTCTGGCGACTGGAAAGTCGCCAGAACCAGCAGACAGGAATGTCTGCTCTACTTCGTTTGCGTTGGGATGTGCGCTGTTCATACCAAATGCAGGCTGGTAATCAGGACGTCGATGGCTTTGATGCCGACGAAGGGGATGATGACGCCGCCCAGGCCGTAGATGAGCAGGTTGCGCTGCAAAATGGCGAGCGCGCCAATCGGTTTGAACTTCACGCCGCGCAATGCCAGCGGAATCAATGCGACGATGATGAGCGCATTGAAAATGATGGCGCTCAGGATGGCGCTGGCCGGGCTGTGCAGGCGCATGATGTTGAGCGGCGCGATGGCGGGGAACGTCGCCATGAGCATGGCCGGGATGATGGCAAAATACTTCGCAACGTCGTTCGCGATGCTAAACGTGGTCAGCGAGCCGCGCGTGATGAGCAGTTGTTTTCCAATCTCGATGATTTCGATGAGCTTCGTCGGATTCGAGTCGAGGTCCACCATATTGCCGGCTTCTTTGGCGGCCTGCGTGCCGGTGTTCATGGCCACGCCGACATCGGCCTGCGCCAACGCAGGCGCGTCGTTGGTGCCGTCGCCGATCATCGCCACCATGCGTCCGCCCGCCTGTTCCTTGCGGATGAGTGCGAGCTTGTCCTCCGGTTTCGCCTCGGCCAGAAAATCATCCACGCCGGCTTCCGCCGCGATGGCGGTGGCGGTGAGCTTGTTGTCGCCGGTGATCATCACGGTGCGGATGCCCATTTTGCGGAGCTGCGCGAATCGTTCCTTGATGCCGCCTTTGACGATGTCCTTGAGATGAATGACGCCGAGCACTTCCTTGCCGTCGGTGACGACGAACGGCGTGCCGCCGGACCGGGAAACCTTGTCCACGGTATCAAGAACCATTTGCGGGAAAATACCGCCTTCGCGGTCAATCAAGACGCGCATGGCTTCCGCCGCGCCTTTGCGGATGCGGCGGGTGGGAACGCGGGCGCTTGATGTATTCTCCCTCGCCTCCCCCAAGGGAGGAGAGGGTTGGGGCGAGGAGGCCGTAATTATTGGTTGTCC
>Ga0208355_1000055_pt1 | contig 57880 bp, 51 predicted proteins | sample NGESurdeep072012_6_FD_184458 | JGI IMG/M metagenome (GOLD analysis project Ga0208355, IMG submission 184458) | Arctic peat soil microbial communities from Barrow, Alaska - NGEE Surface sample 210-3 deep-072012 (SPAdes) | ecosystem: Environmental > Terrestrial > Soil > Wetlands > Peat ... | reverse complement strand
ACGGCGGTCATTTTCGTGATGGTGGTTCTGGGCGTGGTGTTGCGTTTCTTCCAGGAGATGCGTGCCGATAACGCGGCCGAGAAGCTCCAAGCGATGGTCAGCAACAAGGCGACGTTGGTGCGAGGCGGCAAGGAAGAAGAAGTATCGCTCAAGATGTTGGTGCCTGGCGATATCATCCGGCTGGCAGCCGGCGATATGGTGCCGGCGGACGTGCGCGTGCTTTCCGCCAAAGACCTGTTCTTGAATCAAGCGGCCCTCACCGGCGAAGCCCTGCCGGTGGAGAAGAAAGCCGCCCCGGCGCCGGCAGACGTTCAAAATCCGCTCGAACTTCCCAACCTCTGCTTTCTGGGCTCCAATGTGGAGAGCGGCTCCGCGATCGCCGTGGTCATCCTTACCGGGGGCCGAACCTATTTTGGATCGCTGGCCGCCAGTATCGTCGGGCAGCGCCAGTTGACCAGCTTCGATCTGGGCATCAATAAGTTCACCTGGCTGATGATCCGCTTCATCGCCGTGATGGTTCCGGCTGTTTTCCTAATCAACGGACTGAGCAAGCACAACTGGCTGGAAGCGTTCCTGTTTGCCATGGCCGTGGCCGTCGGGCTGACCCCCGAGATGCTGCCCATGATCGTGACCGTCAACCTGTCCAAAGGCGCCCTGGCAATGGCCCGCAAGAAAGTCATCGTCAAACGCCTGAACGCCATCCAGAACTTCGGAGCCATGGACGTGCTGTGCACCGACAAGACCGGCACCCTCACTCAGGGCAAGATCGTGCTCGAAAAGCATCTGGACGTGCACGGCGATCCAAGCGAGAAGGTGCTGCATTACGGCTACCTGAACAGCTATCACCATACCGGGTTGAAGAATCTGCTGGACGAGGCGATCCTCGCCCATGAGGAGTTGAAGGAGCACCTGAAAGCGGACGAGAAGTACCGCAAGATAGACGAGATCCCTTTCGACTTCGTGCGTCGGCGCATGTCGGTGGTGGTGGAAGATGAAACCGGGTTGAACACGCTGATCTGCAAGGGCGCGGTGGATGAAGTGCTGAGCCAGTGCACCCGGGTGGAAGTCAAAGGGGAGGTCATCGAAGTTCTGCCCGAGCACGACGCCAAACGCCGGCAGTTGGCGGACGATCTGAACAGTCAGGGCTTCCGGGTAATCGCCCTGGCTTATAAGCAAATGCCGGGCGCCTCAGATGAGCCGGTTTACTCGGTCAAGGATGAGTCGGACCTGATCCTGTTGGGGTTCCTGGCCTTCCTCGACCCGCCCAAGGACACCGCTACCGAGGCGTTGAAGCGGCTTCACAGCCTGAGCGTGGACGTCAAGGTCCTGACCGGCGATAATGAGATCGTCACCGCCTACATCTGCAAGGAGGTGGGCATGCCGGTGGAGCATCTCTTGCTCGGCTCTCAAATCGAGACGATGAGCGAGACGGAACTGGCCGAAGCCGCTAGCGCCACCAGCGTCTTTGCCAGGCTGGCACCGGTTCACAAGGAACGCATCATCCGTGCGCTCCAGAGCAAGGGCCACGTGTTGGGGTTCATGGGCGATGGTATCAATGACGCCCCGGCCTTGAAAGCTGCCGATGTGGGCATCTCGGTGGACAGCGCGGTGGACATCGCCAAGGAGTCATCCGATATCATCCTGCTGGAAAACAGCCTGCTGGTGCTGGAGCAGGGCGTGCTGGAAGGCCGGCGGGTGTTCGGCAACATTGTCAAATACATCAAGATGGCGGCCAGCTCGAACTTCGGCAACATGTTCAGTGTCGTGGGGGCCAGCGCGTTCCTGCCTTTCCTGCCCATGCTGCCGATCCAGGTGCTGACCAACAACCTCCTGTACGACTTCTCGCAGACCACCATCCCCACCGACCAGGTGGATGCCGACTGGCTGACCAAACCGCGCAAGTGGGAGATTGGAAAGATCCTGCGGTTTATCCTGTTCATCGGGCCGATCAGCTCGATCTTCGATTACCTGACATTTTTCCTGATGCTGTACGTTTTCAATTGCTGGCACAACCCGGCCCTGTTCCACACCGGCTGGTTTGTGGAGTCGCTCTTCACCCAGACGTTGATCATTCATGTTATTCGCACGAACAAAATTCCGTTCATCCAAAGCTGGGCCAGTTGGCCGCTCATCCTTACTTCCATAATTATCGTCGCGGCCGGCGCCTGGCTGACGGTTTCGCCATTGGCGACCACGCTCGGTTTTGTCCCGCTCCCGCCGCTATACTGGCTGTATCTGGCCATCATGCTGCTGGGCTATGCGCTGCTGACCCAGGTGGTGAAGACCTGGTTTATTCGCCGGTTTGGCGAATGATGGCGGTGGCGAGTAGAATGCATTCATGGAGCAAGAAACCACAACGAACTGGTAGCGAAGACACGTTCGGGGCAACAAGAATCGGCGGATATTTCTCCGGCAACGGCTTGCCCTGCTCAATCAATTTGACGAGGTCGCGCTTCTCGGCGGGGGAAAGCTCGTATTTTTCGGAATCGGGACGTGGCATGGTCAGGAAAGTTACGGGTGAAATTTGGGGATGGCTCGCACCATGAATTGATCAAACAAAGGCACGGTGAAGGCCATGTCGCCGTGGGCGGGGCTGTAGATCATTCCTTTTTTGATGAGCTTGGCGCGGACGGGGCCGAGGCTGGTGACTTTGACCTTGAGCACGTCGGCGATATCACCGGTGCGCTGCGCGCCCGAACCGAGCTGGGCCATGGCCCGCAAAAAATTCTTTTCGCTGGGCGTCAGCCGGTCGAACCGCACGCGGAAGAAATTCTGGTCGAGACGGGGAACGACCGTGGTGGTGGCGGCTTTTACGATGGACAAGGTAATCGGGCTGGCGGCGGCCAGATTCCAAGCCTGATAACCCCACTCCTGAAGGAAATAGGGATAGCCTTTGGTCAGGCGAAACACCTCGGCCAGAGCGGGCGCTTCAAAAACAACGCCGGCAGCCTGCGCCGGTTCGCGCAGCGCCTTCGCGGTATCGGCCGCCGAAAGCGCGCCGATGTCCGGGAAATTAAAAAGCCGTTCGGCATACGATTTTGATTCGCCAGCCAGACCGGGCAGGACCGGCAGGCCGGCCCCCAGCAACACAAACGGCAGTTGCCGCTGCTGAAGTTTGTGCATGGCCATGATCAATGCGCCCAGTTCCTTTTGGCTGAAATACTGGATTTCATCAATCAGCACGGCCACGGCGGTTTTGCGTTCCTCGGCGGCTTCCGCCACCGCGACAAAGAGGTTGGGCAGGTCAATTTCCAAGTCCCCGCTGTCCGCCGCGCCCTTTTCCGGCTCGATGTCCAAGCCCAACGAGACTTCGCCCAAGCTTACCTTTAATGCCCCGACAAAACTGCGGAGGACGGCCAGCCCGCGTCTGACTTTGTGTCCCGCGCCGGCAATCCGGTCCAAATCGTATAAGAGCATTCGCAGATGCGGGGCGATCAACGGCCCCAAAGCCTTGCCTTCGTGGGCTTCGATGGCAATGGTCCGGTATCCGGCGGCTTTGGCCTGCCGTTCGATTTCGTTGAGCAAAACCGTTTTGCCGACGCCCCGAAGCCCGGTCAGAAGCATGCTTTTTTCGGGCCGTTTCAACTTGATCCGGCCCAGCAAAACCCGGGCTTGCTCCAGAATGGGATCGCGTCCGACCAATTCCGGCGGCGGCGATCCGGCACCGGGAGAAAATGGATTATTGATGGGATTCATTTATGTCCATTTATACATAATTATAGCGCGAATCAAGTATAAATGGTTAAACTTGCTATAAACCGTTTTGGCCATGCTTGAACTCCGTAAAACTGGCCGCGAGCGCGGCAAAATTCTTCGGCGCGTGTTTTTCAAAACCGGTTTGATCCACAAAAATGAAATCATATCGCTGCCAGTTTTCCTCGGCGGCGGTGGCGTCGGCGCACCATTGTTTGAGACGCGCCATCTTTTGCGGCAAATCGAGTTCGGCACGGCCCTTGGTTTCCACCAGCCAGATCATGCGGTCGGCGGTTCGGACAATGAAAGGCGAAGTTGGAAAATTAGGATGCAGTGCCATTTGATTATCGCGGTTGAGAGTAGCGGAGCGAGCGGTGGTTGCAAAGCGGAGTTTGATGGAGTTGCGCTTTGCGTTCTCTGCGTTGAAAAGATAGCGTCCGGCGAGTCGCCGGACACGGCAGGTGAGAGCAAAATCTTCGCCGCGCACACACCGCGCTCGACTTGACGAAAACAACCGCGCAGATTTCATTTCCAGATTCTGAAATTGAATGTGAACTTCTTTCGTTGCAGCAACGCGCGCCAGTCGAGAAACAGAAATCCGGCAATGACCACGGAACCCAAGACCAGCGTCACAATTGCCTTGGGGGAATAGCTGCCATGCACGAGGTCCTTGAAATTGGCAGCGGCGTAAAGCCCGGTGAAGATCATCACCGCGTGTAAAGCGTCTTCCACAATTCCGGGGAAGCGCGAAAATTGGTTTTACGGAGAAGGTCGAGGGCGGCAGGAAGTTTGAGGAGTCCGGCTTGAGCGGCGTCGCACAAGACGCCCAATGTGCCTGAAACTTTCAGGCCGCGCTGAACCGCGAACGCACGAGCGGCAGATTCATCGAGCAACACCACGTCGGAGCGGAGTTGCTCGGACAGCCGCAACGCGGTGCGCTCGCCGGGGTCAAGCGCAGCCAATGTTTGGTCAGGCTCTTCCGGGTTGGAATGAATTTTTAACCACTCGGGCGGAGTGGTTGCCCAATTACGAACTGACGGCGGCGCGTCGGGATGGCGAAGTTCCTCCAAAACCTTTTGTGTGGTGTGAACGTTGCCGTAAAGTTTCGGCAGAATTTCCGCGTGGCCGATGAGCGCAAGATAGCAAAGCGGCGAGGTGTTGCTGACGAGGGTCATCAGCCGCGAGCGGCGCGCAAGGCCGCGAGGTCGCGCTCAAGGTCGTCCTCGCCGTAATGCAAGTAGGCTTGAACCCGCTTGAGAAACGATTCGGTCTCCCAACGCGAGCCGTGGCCGAGCCATTCACCGACTTGATGCGCGGTGAGCGCGCCGGAACGATAGGCTTCAGCCGCAACGGCTTCGAGCACGCGCCGGGGAACATCCTTCCAACGCAAGCGCAACGGGGCGGAGACGTTTTCAGGAATTTCAATTGCGACGTTCATTGCAACCAAACAATAAGGCCAATGTGATGCCGTTGCAAGACGGCGTTTGAATTTCCAGCAACCGCTAAGATTTCATTTCCAGATTCTGAAATTGAATGTGAACTTCTTTCGTTGCAGCAACGCGCGCCAGTCGAGAAACAGAAATCCGGCAAGGACCACGCAACCCAGGGCCAGCGTCACAATTGCCTTGGGAGAATAGGTGCCGTGCATGAGGCCTTTGAAATTGGCGGCGGCGTAAAGCCCGGCGAAGATCATCACCGCGTCGCTCAGGAATTTGCCGCAAAAGTACGGCGGCAACGTGCGCGAGGGCTTCACTTTCGCCACCCCGGCGGCCAGGAACAACGCCGTGGTGGACAGCGGCGTCACGGAGTAAATAAAGACGAAGAGCCAGCTCTGCCACAGGCTCTCCGACAGTTTCTTTCCCAGAAATTTCAGTTCATCCGTTTTGTGCCGTTTGATGAACAGGCCGGCGAAGCGGGGGATGTAGAGACTCATCAGGTATCGTCCCAGGGTTGAACCCGAAGCGCAGAGCGGCACCACGATCCACGGATGCAAGTGGAACTTGACCAGCAGAACCAGCCCGACCATCCAGGCCGATGGCGCGATCAGTGGAATGACATCAACGGCGAGCGCCGAAAGAAAGACGACCCCATACAGCCACATCATGCCGACAACCTCTCCAGCGCCGAAGCCGCCGCGATAATTTGCACTCGAAATCGTTTCAGTTTCATGTGTGTGGTCCTTTCCTTAACTAGCGCAAATCCGCGAGGCTGAATTGGATGTCTTTGAGTTCGGTGGCGGTGATGCCCCAGATTTCCGCCGCTTTCTCGTCAATTTCTTCCTCGGCTTTTTTCAGGTCTTTCTGCGCGGACTCGGTGGCGGCGGCGACGTGTTCGTGGGCGGCGGCGCTGAGTTCGGCCAGCCGTTGATGCCGCTTGTCCGCCGCGTCGAACTTCGGCAGCCGGACGTACTCCAAAACATGCGTCGAAGTTTGTGTCTCGATGCCGTAGCTTTTGACTATGAGCACGGCAACGGCTGAGTTGAGCATCGCGCAAACGTAATGCGCTTCCGTCACGTCGCGGAGCGGTACGAACATGAGCTTGTGGTCGGGAATGACAACCTTGCTCTTGCCGGCAACCTTTGCATTGCCAGTCACGGCGCACGTGAAAAACTCCGCCTGCTCGCGCCAGCACACCTTGTACGGCGCGAGGGTGTACTCGCCAATTGCGAACATGCTGTAGAACGCGCCGCGTGCCATGAGGTCACGGACAACACCGCTCAATCGCTTCGTTCGCAAATCGCTCTCAAACTCTTTTAGGTAGCCGTAAGTCTTTGGCAACTTCTGCTTCATCAAGTTCTCTTCGAGGCCGATCCGGGTCTTGGGGTCTTGTGCAAGTAGGATATAATGCGAACCTACGGCAGACCAGCGTTCAACTTCGCGGCCGCGCACCAGCGGGTAAATGAGGTCTGGTTCGATTGCCATCTCGACCGGCTTCACCTTTGTCTTGCCGACATCGTGGAGATTGCGAATGAGCACGAGGCCATCGCTGCGTTTCGGTTGCTGCGGAATCTCCATCCAGTACACGCCGTTGAGACCACCGGTAAACGAGCCGGCATAGGCCCGGTAAGCGGATTGGCCGACGGCTTTCTGGACAGCGGTGAGCGCCTTGGGCCGGGCGGTGAGCCATGGGCTTTGCTGTTCGACGGCGTTGATGGGCTGGGCTTGCCAGCGTTTGACTTCGACATTAGCGAGCGCTTCGTCGAGGTCGTCGTCGAGACCGATGGATTGTTTGGGTTGCTTACGCCAATACAGGTACTCAACGGGATACTTTGTCGGCCTGCCTTTTTCAAAGGTGACGACTGCGGTTCGATTTGTCGCGCCCTCGAATGGCTGGAAGTCGCTGAGATCGTCCACCTGCATAACCTTGAAATGCTCACGATCTCCCAAGCGGAACCGGCGGAAGCCATCACCCGCGCCTTTGCTCTTGAACAGCGTCTGCGTGATGATGAACCCAAGTCGCCCGTTGTCTTTGACGTAGTTGTCGAGGCAGGCGTAGGTGAACAGCATCGCCAAGCCTTTCTTGCCGCCGCCGAGCCGCGCGGCTTGGCCGCTGAGAGAGAACAAGCCATAAGCTTCCCAGAGTTTCCAAGTCTTGGCGCGGTAGGAGTCGGAGAGACTTTGCCAGTTGACCCACGGCGGATTGCCGATGACGAAATCGAAGCGGTGTTTGCCGACGAACACGGGTGCGAACTGGTTTTTTAGAAAGCGCGCCCAGATGCCGTTGCGACCGTTGGCGTTGAGCTTGCGGATTTGCGCGAAGACCTTCTTGAGAACTCTTTCCGCGTAATCATCAAGGCCGCGGACGGTGGAGTGAAGTTTTTCGATGAACTGGTCTTCCGTCCGGTTGAGCAGCACGGATTCCTCGATTACTGCGCAAACGGCTTCGATCTTGTCCTTATCAATGACGATGGCGGGGAATGTGAACCGACCTTCAGTTGTGTCCACGTAGCGGTCTGGGGCGAAGCCCTTCATTTCAGACAAGTCTCTTTCCTGGGCAAATTCGGATGGCGTAATGATGGAGTCACAGAAATACACCGGGATTTCGATGCGCGGCACTTTTTTGATGAGCGTGCCAAGACTCAAGAGGAAGTTGGTCCGGGCGGCGATGACGGCCAGCGGGTTGAGGTCGAAGCCGACGATGTTGGTGAGAAGTTTCCCGGCAAGCTCCTCAGGCCGGACCAAATGCTTGTCGGCGTATTCAAAGGCTTTGCGGATGCAGAGGGACAGGAAGCGCAGCGAGTACAGCAGCCAGTCAACACTCGCTTCGTCAATCGGCATCGGACCGACGATTTGAAAGCCACCGCGCCTGAGTCCTTTGTGGCGGAAGAACTCGAGTTGCGTTTCGAGCGAGACGGGCTGAAAGAATCGGGCGCGGTTCTCAGAAGCAGCGTACCGGAGATACATCACCTTCTGGCCGTCGATGCCAATGCCAATCATTCGCTTGGCGGCTTCGATGGGTTTAGTCGGGGCGAGTTCGCGCGCCTTGCTAGCGAGGTAAGAGGAAAGCTGTTCGACGACCTCCTTAATTCCTGCCGGCTTTGAGAGTTTGCCGGGACGTTCGTACTCGATCACGCCGAAGCCGTACACGGCATCGGCGCGGCCTGTGCCTTGGAGCAGTGTGAGGCGTTGCTCGTACCGGGCTTCGGTGGAAATGCCGAGTTGTGTCAGGACGGGCTTCAAGGCGTGCTCGACATTAAGGCGAACGTCTTCTTCGCTAATGGCTCGCTTCCCGATGGCGAGGATGTCGCTGGCGAGCTTCTTGGAGACGGCAGGAGCGATCTTCCCGGAGGCAGTCATGTCCGCGCAGTGTAGCAAGTCTGTATCGGCAAGCAAGCGTCGCTGCCTTCGGTCAAAAAGGCCGGCACGTCTGCCGGTACGACTGCGCCGCGATTCGCTCAGGACGATTGACTCTCTCCCGCTTGAACTTCGGCCACGGCCTGCTTGACGCCCGGTTTGCGTTCGCTACATACTCCCATAAGATTTTATGAAAACAACCGGCTCCGAACCGGCCGACGGGCGCGGCCAACCCCAGCGCATTCTCCAAGGCAAATCCACCGACCGAGCCACCCTTGTCGCAATCGCGCGCCAGGCAATGATCGAGCGCGGCCTGGAGCCGGACTTCCCGCCGGCGGCGCAGCAAGAGTTGGCGGCTATCAGCGGACCGGCCGGTGCCACCGCCGATGTGCGCGACGTGCGCGATCGGCTCTGGGCGTCCATTGACAACGACGACTCCCGCGACCTCGACCAGCTCACGGTCGCCGAGTCGCTCGCGGGCGGCCGGGTCAGAATCCTCGTGGCGGTCGCGGACGTGGACGCCCTGGTGCGCAAAGGATCGGCGCTCGACGGCCATGCGTCGCGCAACACGACCTCCGTTTATACGCCCGCCGCGATTTTTCCCATGCTCCCCGAGGCGTTGTCCACCGATCTGACGTCGTTGAACGAGGACCAGGACCGGATCGCCGTCGTGGCCGACATGGTGTTCGAGGCCGACGGCTCGCTCGCCACGTCGGACCTCTACCGGGCCCGCGTCCGGAACCACGGGAAACTGGCGTACCGCAGCGTCGCGGCGTGGCTGGATGGCCAAGGCGCGGCGCCCCGGCGAATCGTGGAGATTCCGGGACTCGACGAGAACCTCCGCCTCCAGGACAGCGTCGCGCAGCGGCTCGTGGACCTGCGACACCGACACGGCGCGCTCAGCCTCGAGACGATCGAGCCGAAGGCGATCTTCGACGGCGATGTCCTTTCCGATCTCGACCTGGATCGTAAGAACCGGGCGACGCAGTTGATCGAGGACTTCATGATTGCGGCGAACGGAGTGACCGCGGCCTACCTTGAATCGAAGAAATTTCCGTCCCTCCGCCGGGTTCTGCGGTCCCCGGAACGATGGGACCGTATCGCGCAGCTCGCGTCCGGGTTCGGTGACCGGCTCCCCAACGAGCCGGATGCCATGGCCCTCGAAGCTTTCCTCGCCCGGCGACGCCAGGCCGATCCGGAGAAGTTCCCCGACCTCTCCCTGGCCGTGGTCAAGCTCATCGGGAGAGGCGAGTACGCGCTTGATCTCCCCGGCGGCGAGCCGCCCGGACACTTCGGACTGGCGGTGAAGGACTACACGCATTCCACCGCGCCGAACCGGCGCTTCCCCGATCTCATCACGCAACGGCTCCTGAAGGCGGCGATGGTGGGAGCGCCACTGCCCTACACCATCCCGGAGCTGACGGAACTTGCGAAGCACTGCACCGATCAGGAGGACGCCGCGACGAAAGTCGAGCGCCGGGTCCGGAAGTCGGCGGCAGCGCTGCTCCTGTCCGGCAGGATAGGGGAGCGATTCGACGCCATCATCACCGGCGCATCTGACAAAGGCACGTGGGTCCGGGTCTTCCAGCCGCCGACCGAAGGCCGGCTGGAGCGCGGTTTCCAAGGTCTCGACGTGGGCGACCACGTCCGCGTCAAACTAATCCACACCGACGTCGAGCGCGGTTTTATCGACTTTGTGCGCGACTGATCCACCTCCATCAGCAACCGTCTGAACTGATTAATTGCCGGACGGCACCCAGAACACAAGGAGTCGCACAACACGGAGAATGCGCCGGTGATTTCTGCGCAAACCGGTAGCGTCACGGTTCGCGTCATTCGCACGGACGAAGAACTGATGATTGCGCGCTCGGTGTGCCGCGTGCTTGGACTTGGCATGGCCAGTAAAAAAAGGAATTCCGACCATGCGACGAAATACATCTCTGGGCTGGATCCGTTTTCGGCGGGCGGTGTCCCCCCATAATCCACGGTAGGGTTATACCCCATAGCGAAGCCGCCCCCCCGGCACACAATATGAGTGTTGGTACCCTGCAGATCGCACTGAAACCGATTTCTTAAACACGCTGTCAGCCGGACGCCAACACCCGAACAAAAACGAAACGCAAAGAACGAAAGAACTATTATGCTAAGCAAAGCCAAAACACTAAAGGGTTACAAATTGGACAGCCTCGACGGGGAAATAGGGGAGGTCAATGAATTCTACTTCGATGACCGGCACTGGACAATTCGCTATCTGGTCGCCGACACGGGAAACTGGCTCACGGGCAGGCAGGTGCTGATTTCCCCGTATGCGCTGAATCGCGTGATCAAGAGCGAAAAACACCTTTCCGTCGATTTGACCAAAAAGCAGATCGAGAACAGTCCTTCCTTGAACACAGACAAACCCGTCTCTCGCCAATTCGAGGACGACTACTACGGTTATTACGGTTGGCCGACGTATTGGAGCGGCTCATCCGTGTGGGGAGATTATCCCTACATTGAGCGCGACCGCAACAAATGGAAAAAAACCACCCAAGGTGAGAAAGCGTGGGATCGTCATTTGCGGAGCACTCACGAGGTGACGGGCTACCATCTCCAAGCCTTGGACGGCGAGATCGGCCACATCGAGGATTTCGTCATTGATGACGAGACGTGGGCGATCCGATATCTGATCGTCGGAACAAAGAACTGGTGGCCGGGGAAAAAGGTCCTGGTTTCACCGCAATGGATCGAGCGCGTTAGTTGGAGCGAGTCGAAAGTCTTCGTTAATCTTTCCCGCGAAACCATCAAGGAGTCACCGGAATACACGGAGGCGTCTCTGCTGACGCGGGACTATGAAATCGGACTGCATCGCCATTACAACCGCAAAGGATACTGGATTGATGAACCGGCTGTTAAGTAAAAGCCCACTCCTTCACAGGGCTAATCAACAAATTAAAAAGAAAGGATACACACCATGAAAGTTAATGAAATCATCACGCACGATCCGGAAGTAATTCGCCCAGAGACTATCCTGATCGAAGCCGCCCAGAAAATGAAGTCCCTGGATATCGGCATGTTGCCCGTTTGTGACGGGGACCGGCTGGTGGGGGTGATAACCGACCGGGACATTGCAGTGCGAGGCGTGGCGCAAGGCTACGATCCCAAAACCGCGCGCGTCCAGGAGGTCATGACGCCCGAGGTCATTTACTGTTTCGACGATGAGGACGTGAAGGACGTCGCCAAAAAGATGGAGGAGAAACAAGTGCGGCGCTTGCCGGTGCTCAATCGCGAAAAGCGGTTGGTGGGCATCGTCTCGTTAGGTGACCTCGCGGTCCGGACGGGCAAAGAAAAATTGGCGGGCGAGGTGTTGGAACGAGTCTCCGAACCGGGCCACTCGCGGAGTTAAATCAAAGCAGACGGAGGGAAAAGATTGTGTGGCGATGAAAAAGAAAAGCCGGCCAAAGCCCACCCACGAGGACATCACCCGTTGCGCCTGCTTGATCTACGAAAGTCGTGGCCGAAAACACGGACGCGATCTGGAGGATTGGCTGGAAGCTGAAGCGCAATTGATCGCCGACCGCAACCAGGAAGTCGAAACCGACCAACAAACAACAGTAATGAAAGGACAGTACCATGGGAAAATGTGCAACCTGCGGAAACAATTATGACAAGTCGTTCGACGTAACGATGGCGGGCAAGACCTACACCTTTGATTCTTTTGAATGCGCTATTCAATCGCTGGCGCCCGTTTGCCCTCATTGTCATTGCAAGATCATAGGTCACGGCGTGGAGGAGAAAGGCGTCGCTTATTGTTGCGCCCATTGCGCGAAAGAATCAGGAGCGCGGCAAGTAAAAGATCGGGCTTAAAAAAGTTCATTTGTCGAGGCGGTCGAACCACCGAACGTTTGCCGCAGAGCAAGCGCGTGAAGCGCCAGGACATTTCGCGTAGCAATTTAGTTAATCATAAACCCAAAACTAAAAGGAGAAAGTTATGCCAGAACCAGACACACTCGAACGGGCGCGCGAAGATAAGCGCGAAGGAAAATCGCCCTCAACCCAGGCGGGAGAGTTTGTGCGGGAAGAGATGCACCACATCCGCGAAGGCAAGCATGGAGCGCGCTCCACCAAACAGGCCATCGCCATCGGATTATCCAAAGCCCGGCGGGCCGGGGTGAAGTTGCCGCCGCCGGAGAAAGGCCAGGCATCCGCCGAAACCCGCCAGCACGCCGCTCGCGATTACGCCCAAGGCCGAAGCGGGACAGCGAAGCGGCCGTCTGTAAAACGTTCGCGCGCCACGTTGAAAGCATTGCGGCGCGAAAGCCATGGCGCCGCATCGCACACGGCACTCGCACGTCAGGCCCGGAGCAGCGCGCGTCACCGGTCTGCGTCGCAACGTTCGGCTGCCGCGAAAAAGGCGGCCCGGACTCGCGCGAAGTCTTAAGGAGATTTAACTCATGATCAGAAAGCTGAAGTTGGGCTAGTATCGTCTCTATTCCCGCAAGCGCGATGCGCGCACGGGCAAGCGTGAAAAATTATTACACAAATCCTGAAGTGCGTGCGCGCATGTTGGAGTTTCTCGGCGGCGATTCGCCGGAGAACGTGACCGCTGTTTATCTGACCGGGGGAGACCGGTCGGGTGCGCATCATCGTAGTCCGCGTCTCACAGCGGAGTTGCCGGCGCTCTTGGAAAGTGGATTGGACATTGGCCGTTCGCTCTGGGATCGCGAGTCGTTGATTGCCGATCTGGACGTCGAATACGTCAACTTCGATCGCCCGGATGAAGCTTATCTCTCGCCGGAACGCGTATTTGATCTGCAACTTCCAGTCGAACAGGCCATCGTGGCCATCTTAAAAGACTATGACATCTTGCCGCTGCACCTGTTGAGCGGTCGTGGCCATCACTTTGTCTGGCAAGTCCATCGCCTTTCCCGTGCCTTCAAACAGCTCGCCAAACTGGGCCGGGTTACGCCTTCTCTGCAGCAGCTCTACTCCCAGCCGCACCGACCAAATGGGGAACTGGTTGCAGCGGAAATGGGCGCCGCCTTTGCCGGCTTGGGACTGCTGATGGAATACCTGGCGCATTGCATTAAAGAGGAAGCCGCACCCATGTGTGACATTCCCGTTGAATTGACCGCCGTGGAAGTCGGCCCAATACGCCGCGGGCGGGAGATGATCTCCCTCGACCTTTCCGAATACGGCGATCCATTGAGTGCCCGGGCATTTCGTATCCCGTTCAGTATTTACTTCAAGCCTTGGCAACAGCGTGATCTGCTCAGCAAAAACATGGCGGAAAAACTCCCGCCGTTTTTTCTGGTCCCTTTGTCCGGCATGGAATCGCGTCAAGGTCTTCAGATCATGCGTGACCCCGACTGTGTCATTGACATTGCCGCGCGTGCCTCAACGCGAATTCCGGATCAATCCGATTCGATGCCGCATCTGATTGAGGCCTACCGCGAATCGGCGCTGGCCGGATTTCATGATTGGTTTTATTCCGAGGAACACCACACGCCGGAAGAGTGGCCGGAAACTTACGACCGGACACCGCTTGAGCCGCTGCCGCCTTGCGCCCGTCACATCCTGGAACATCCGAACGACTTGCTGCTCCGACCCGGCGGCATCGAACGAATCGTGCGGGTGATGCTTTCGCTTGGCTGGCATCCGCGCCACATCGCCGGCCTCATCCGGTCGAAGTTCGAACGCAACCATGCCTGGGGCGAGCAATGGACGGGATACGATCCGGCGACGCGAGCCGATTTCTACACCCGAATCTTTGCGGGATTGTTTGTCACCGGCCACGACGATCTGGTTGACTTCAATTGCCAATCGGCCAAAGAGGAAAAGCTGTGTTTCCTGAGCGATTGTCCGGACAACCTGGAGCGGTTCAAAAAATCATTATTACAACGGAGGCAATATGAGCGACTGGCCTGTCGGCCTTTCAACGGGCTGTTTTTACCAGAAGAGCATCTTTGATTGTCTGGAGACCATCAGCGGTGGTGGCTTCAGCATGATCGAGGTTTGTTCCTTTCCCGCGCACCTTGATTATCACGATCTCGAGGCGGTCCGCCGCGCCGCCCGACGGATCGAGGAATTAGGCATGGAAGCATATTCGTTTCATGCGCCGTTCGCCGACCACATCGACATCACCGCGCCCGATCCGGGCCAACGCAATGCCGCTCTTAATGAAATCCTCCAGGCGGCTGAGGCGGCTGCGATTCTGCAAGTCCGTTACTTCGTCATCCATCCGGGGCCGGAACATTCCGGCCAACCCGGTTGGCAGGAACGGTTCCAACGGATGGAAAACGCTGCGAGCATGCTGAACAAGGTTGCCACCCGCTGTCACGAACTCGGCATCGGTTGCGTTTTGGAAAACAAACTGCCGCATCTGCTTTTTGGCAGCACCAGCGACATCCTGTGGATCATGGGCGGGATGAATACCGTCAATATCGGAACGTGCCTGGACACCGGCCACGCCTACCTTTCCGGCGACATCTACAACGTGATGCACAAATTATCCGGCCACCTGCAAATGATTCATGCCAATGACAACACCGGCAATTACGACGATCACAAGCCGCCGGGCGAAGGCAACATTGATTGGAAACGATTGCTCACCGAACTGTCGCAGATCGAATTCCAGGGTGGAATTATTCTGGAACTGGCCGGCAACAAAGAACCGCACATCATCATGGCCGAAGCGCGGCGCGCCCGTCGTTACTTGCGGGACATTTCACGCCGCCTGGCTCTGTCCAGCCCGCCCACCGTCAGCGTTGCCAAGAAAGGAAAGGGGTCGGGTCTTGATAATGACACATGAAGCGGCGCGGGCCACTCACCCGTCAGGACGGAAGGAACTGCCATGAAACCAGCCACACCGAAAACCGAACAGCCACCATCAACCCAACGCCGAAAAGTGGTTTTCGGAGGTGCCCATCTGTTTCAACCGCTGACGATCAAGTCGGTCACGCTACGCAACCGCATCGGCGTGTCGCCCATGTGCCAGTATTCGTCGGAGGACGGCGTGGCGACGGATTGGCATCTGGTGCATCTCGGCTCGCGCGCCGTGGGTGGCGCGGGTCTGGTCATCGCCGAGGCGACGGCGGTTTCGCCGGAAGGCAGAATTTCTCCGGGCGACGCGGGCATCTGGGCCGATAAACACGTCGAACCGATCACGCGCATCAATCGTTTCGTCAAACAACAGGGCGCAGTGCCAGGGATTCAACTCGCGCACGCTGGTCGTAAGGCTTCGGCCTCGCGTCCGTGGGAAGGCGATGCCCATCTGGCGGATGACCAGGGCGGTTGGCCGACCATCGCACCCAGCGCCGTGGCCTTCGGCGGCAGTCTTGCCAAAGTGCCGCGCGCCATGACGGAAGCGGACATCGCGCGCGTGCGGAATGATTTCGTTGCGGCCACGAAACGATCGCTGGCTGCGGGCGTGGAATGGATGGAGTTGCATTTCGCGCACGGTTATCTGGCTCACGAATTTCTCTCGCCCCTGAGCAATCAGCGGACGGATCGCTACGGCGGCAGTTTCGAGAATCGCATCCGCTTCGCGCTGGAAACGACCCGCGCCGTGCGCGCAGCGTGGCCGGATAATTTTCCGTTGGCTATCCGACTGTCTTGCACGGATTGGGTGGAGGGCGGCTGGGACATCGAGCAAAGCATCGAGTTGTCACGCCGCCTCAAGGCGGAAGGTGTGGACCTGATTGATTGCAGTTCCGGGGCGCTCGTGCCGGACGTGAAGATTTCGGTCGCACCGGGTTTTCAAGTGCCCTTTGCCGAACGTATCCGTCGTGAAGCGGGCATCGCCACCGCCGCCGTAGGTTTCATCACTGAGCCGAAGCAAGCGGATGACATCGTGCGGAAGGGACAAGCGGATGTTGTGTTGCTGGCGCGGGAATTCTTGCGCGATGCTTACTGGCCCGCGCACGCCGCGCGGACACTCGGGCACAAGGACAAGCTGCCGCCGCCGATCCAATACGCCCGTGCGTGGTGATTCACAGAGATTAAGAGGAAGATTATGATTACGATTAAGATTAAGAGCACGGCAGGAGAGCTTAATTCAATGGCAGTGCCCTCGCCCCTTTGCGCAATACGCTTCCAGGCTTGATTTTCTTTATCACCATGAAAACACAAATTCCTACCATTGGGTTCCGCGACCGACGGGAAGCGGGACGCGTGCTGGCGTCGCATTTTCGGAAGTATGCGGGGCGCCCAAATGTTGTGGTGCTCGCGCTGCCGCGCGGCGGCGTGCCCGTGGCTTATGAAGTCGCGAAAGAACTGGGCGCGCCGCTCGATGTCTTCATCGTGCGGAAACTGGGAGTGCCGGGTTATGAAGAGCTTGCCATGGGCGCGATTGCTTCGGGCGGCGTGCGGGTGCTCAATGAGAGCGTCGTCGCGCAACTGCCGGATGCGGAGCGCGCGCTCAGACACGCGATAGCGCACGAAACACGCGAACTGGAGCGGCGCGAGGCGGAATATCGCGACGGACGGCCAGCGCCGGATTTGCGCGGAAAAACCGTGATCCTCGTGGATGACGGCCTGGCGACCGGCGCGACCATGCGGGCGGCGGTGATGGCCCTCAAGCAGCGGCAAGTCGCTCGGTGCGTCGTCGGGGTGCCAGTGTCTTCGCCGGAAACCTGCGCCGAGTTTCGCGCAGAAGTGGACGAGATCGTCTGTGTGATCACGCCGGAGGAGTTCCGCGCCGTCGGCCAATTCTACGAAGACTTCTCCCAGACCACCGATGAGGAAGTGCGCGAGTTGCTTGCGAGCGCGGCTGGAGGAGACGCCGGGCCATGAGCACTCTCACGCTGAACCACGAGGCGGGCATCGTCGCGCAGGCTGCGCACCGCATTTCTACCGCCGCCGATTACGACCGATTGATCGAACTCGCTGGTGAAGCGCAGTTCGTACTCATCGGCGAAGCTTCGCACGGCACGCACGACTTTTATGCTACGCGCGCCGAGCTGACGCGTCGGCTCATCGAGGAGAAAGGCTTTCGCATCGTCGCCTTGGAGGCGGATTGGCCGGACATGTTGCGGGTGCATCGCTACGTCACTGGCCGCGCCAACGAGCGCGGCGCGGCGGAGGCGCTCGGGGATTTTCGCCGATTTCCCGCGTGGATGTGGCGCAACACAGTGATGGTCGAATTCGTCAATTGGTTGCGCGGCTGGAATCTTCATCCGGACCGCAAAAATGACCGCGCCGGGATTTTCGGGATGGACCTCTACAGCATGCACGCCTCGATGGAATCGGTGCTTGGCTATCTCGACAAAGTGGATCCCGAGGCGGCCCGCCGCGCGCGCCGCCGCTACAGTTGCTTCGAGCTTTTCGGCGAAGACCCCCAGGCTTACGGCTACGCCACTACCCGCGGCCACAGCGAACCTTGCGAAGACGAAGTGGTGGCGCAGCTTATCGAATTGCGCCGCAAATATGGCGAGTTCCTAAGCCGCGACGGTCAGGTCGCAAAGGACGAATTCTTCTATGCGGAGCAAAACGCGCGATTGGTCACGAATGCGGAGCGCTATTATCGCTTGATGTTCCGTGAGCGCGAGGAGTCGTGGAACCTGCGCGATAAACATATGACCGAGACGCTCGCCGCGCTCATCGGCCATTTCGATAGCGGGCGCAGCAAGGTCATCGTCTGGGCGCACAATTCGCATCTGGGCGATGCGCGCGCGACCGAAATGAGCGCGCGCGGCGAATGCAATGTCGGCCAGCTCACGCGCGAACGCTTCGGCGAGCGCGTCTTCGGGATCGGCTTCAGCACTTATTCCGGCACCGTCACCGCGGCGCGCGATTGGGGAGATCCCGCCGAATGCCGCCGCGTCCGGCCAGGCCTGCCGGGGAGCTACGAAGAATTTTTTCATGCGACCGAAGTGCCGCGATTCTGGCTCAATCTGCGCGAGGCCAACGCCGCGACGAAGCTGCTCCGCGAACGCCGGCTTCAGCGCGCGATCGGGGTTATTTACCGGCCAGAAACCGAGCGGTGGAGCCATTACTTTGAGGCCTGCCTGCCGGAACAATTCGACGCGTTGATTCATCTCGATGAAACGCGCGCCCTCGAACCGCTGGAACGCAACAGCGAGTGGGTGCGCGGCGAACTGCCGGAAACTTACCCGGAAGGACTCTGAACATGGAAACAGAAGTCAAAATCCCCGCGCGCGGCGCGACGCTCGACGGCAATTTCACCGTGCCGCCGGGCGCGCCCGGTATCGTCCTCTTTGTCCATGGCAGCGGCAGCAGCCGGCACAGCAAGCGCAATCGTTTCGTCGCGCGGACGCTCAATGAAGCGGGGCTGGCGACGCTGCTGTTCGATCTGCTCACGCGCGAGGAAGAAGCCGTGGATATGCGCACGGCCCATTTGCGCTTTGATATCGGCCTGCTCGCCGAGCGGCTCGGCTCGGCGACCGATTGGGTCTTGCAGGAGCCCGCCGCGCGCGATTTGCGCATCGGCTACTTCGGCTCGAGCACCGGCGGCGGTGCCGCGTTGGTCGCGGCTGCCGCACGGCCTCATGCAGTTGGCGCGGTGGTTTCGCGAGGGGGCCGACCCGACCTTGCCGGCGGCGCGCTGCCGAATGTGAAAGCGCCAACGCTGCTGATCGTCGGCGGAGCGGATGATCTCGTCATTGATATGAATCGGGATGCGATGGCCCAAATGCGCTGCCAGGTGGAACTGAAGATCGTTCCCGGCGCGACGCATCTTTTCGAAGAACCGGGCGCGCTTGAGGCTGTTGCGAGTCTCGCCAGCGATTGGTTCACGCAGCATCTGTCTGCCCGATGACTGTGCCTTTGAAGCTCATGAGAAAAGCATGAGCCGGTTGTGGCGAGAAGGAAATGGGCGACGGTTTTAATTTCTCATTTCAGCCCGCCACGTTTCCCAATAGCCTTCGATACGCTGCGCGAAGGCCTTTGGTTTTTCCACAAAGAGTCGGTTCCCAAAATCAAACGTGGCGCGTAAAGGGGTCGCCCATTAGCGTGAGCGGTCAAGCGCGAAAAAGCGTCATGAATCGCGGCGATCGGCGCGAGCCGATCTTCCGGGACAATGCGAATCGCCAACGCTTCGTCGAAACGAAGGGAACGTGGGTGCGGCTCTTCCAACCTCCGGCGAAAGGCCGGCTGGAGCGCGGGTTCCAAGGTCTCGACGTGGGCGACCACGTTCACGTCAAACTAATCCACACCGACGTCGAGCGCGGTTTCATCGACTTTGTGCGCGACTGATCCTCCCTCCATGAGCAACCGTGGTTTGCCAAAGGGCAGGGTTCACAAACGAGTGGTGAAGAATAGCAGGGGGCTGTCGCTGCGGAGGCTGTCGGCCTACGTGGGGGCTTCCCTTGGTGCGCTCGTCCTCGCTGTCGCGGTTCTCATCTTTTTGTTCGGTGGTGCGATCCTCGATAGCTATGGCAAAAGGAAGGCAGAGCGGGCGTTTGCCGAAGCGCATCCAGGGTACGCGTTGCGGATCGGCGAACTGGATTACGCGGTGGGCGCCAATCGCCTGGTCGCTCAATCTGTCACACTGAGTGCCACCAACACGACGCTCAAGGTCAGCCGGACTTCGCTGACGGGTGTTCGCTGGGCGCGGCTACTTTGGGGAACGGCTGCTCTGACTGATGTCCTTGCCAATGCCAGTCTCGAGGCGACGAATCTCGATGTGGAATTCCCCCAGGCTCACTATGGGATCCGCTGCGAACGGCTGCGAGCGTCGGTGCCGGGTTCGGAACTGATCGCCGAAGGGACCGAACTGCGGCCGTTGGCCGGAGACGAAGAATTTTTCGCGGCGCACGATTTTCGAACGGCGCGGTTTCATGTGGTCGTACCTGAGTGCAGAGTGTTGGGCCTGGCGTATGGCGAACTGCTCCAGGGAAAGTCGTACCGGGCCAGGTCGGTCCACTTTTCCGGACCCTCCTTCGAAGCGTTGGTCAATCGCGACAAGCCGGCGAAGCCATTCGTGAAGAGTCCGCTCATGGTGCACGAGGCGCTGGCCTCCATCCGGCAACCGCTGCAGGTCGGCAGCCTTAGCATCACCAACGGCCACTTCGAATACTGCGAGAGGCTGGCCGTTGGAGCCGACCCCGCCGTGCTGACGTTCGGGGCAGTGAGTCTGTTCGTCGAGGGCATCGCGAACCGGGGTGAAGCGACTGCCGCCATCCAACTCCGGGGGCAGGGCGACCTCATGAACGCCGGAACAATGAAGGTGCTGATGACGATTCCGATCCAGCCACCGGACTTCTCGCTCCACTATTCCGGTTCGCTCAGCGCGATGGACCTGACCCGCCTTGATGCGTTCCTTGACATTGCGGAACACACCCGGATCAAGTCCGGCAGCGCGCAAGAGGCCGCGTTCGAAATCGATGTGACCGCCGGTCAGGCTCGCGGCCGGGTGCGGGCGATCTACAGGGATTTGGAGATGGCTGTTCTCGACAAAAAAACCGGCACCGAAAAGGGGTTCGACAATCGCGTCGCCTCGTTCTTGGAGAACGCGTTGAAATTCCGGAATTCCAACGCTCCGGACGCATCAGGCTCGATGAAGGAGGGGGAGGTAAGCTACACGAGAAGACCGAACGACGAGTTTCAGCAATTTGCGTGGTTCGCCCTGCGGACCGGTGTCCTGGATGTCATCAGCCAGTGACGCGCGACGCGAGCATCAGCAACCCAGGAACAAAGAGATGAACACTCTGCTTGAAGCTCCGGCCCACGAAGCCGAAACGGCTGGCCTTCGCCACGACGACGCCGGGGTCGTCCGGAAAGCAAACGGAAGCCCTCCGAATCGAGGCCGCTCCGAGTTGCGTTGGTTGAAGGCAACCGTCCGAACGATTGACTCCCGACGTGATGACCTCGAACGAACGCATTGGAAGAAGGTATGGCGTTCAATGGTTGAGGATTGATGTGGCCGCGTCGGAAGCTGGCTTCATGAAATTCCCGGTAGGGTAACACCCCATAGCACCCTTCCGCTCTCCGGGTTTATCTTCACGACATGAAAAATGAAAGACTCATCCAAAGTGGAGGTGACCAATGTCACTGATTTCTCTCGCCGTCACTCTGATCGTCATCGGCGTGCTGCTCTGGCTGGTCAACACCTATATTCCGATGGATGGGAAGATTAAAAATATTCTCAACGTCGTCGTGGTGATTTGCGTCGTCGTGTGGCTGCTGTATGCCTTCGGCGTTCTCAATCACAGTGGAGACATCCGGGTTCCGCGGGTTCAGTGAAATTTGCGGCGGTTCGTGGCCGTGACCGGATCGGGCGGCCAAGCAACCAGAAACCACCAACAACAAGACACTTTGGCAACCGGGCATGGGTCACGTTCCTCCGAGGCGGCCTCGCGTGCATTTGAGGCCGCTCGCAGTGACCTCGCCTTTAATTGCCAATCCGGCCCTGGGGCCCCGAATTTTTCGGGGTCACAGGGCAACAAAAACCCGACGGAGTTCACAACCTGGCCGTTTCCCGGTTTTCCCCCTCCCTTCGCGCGCTGACCACGTTCACCGCGACACGCCGGGTCGGGAGTTGGATTAAAAAGAATCTCATACCATTTCCCGGTAATAATCGGCACCTATTCCAGACGGTAGGGCCGCGTTGCTGCGCGGCCATCATACCCGGCGGCGCAGGAGCGCCGCCCTACCCATTGCACCGATTGTCTCTGGGAATTGGTCTCAGATGGGGTAAACACCCCATAGCGCTCGCAAGGTTTCCGGGCTTATCGTCAGGTCGTGAAAAGGCTCGTCCAAAATGGAAAATCATACCAAATTCGAAAACTGAAAGGAAAACTATGTCAGTAGGAACTATTTTGCTCATTCTGCTCATTCTGATGTTGGTTGGCGCATTCCCTACCTGGCCGCACAGCAAGAGTTGGGGCTATTACCCGAGCGGCGGTCTGGGCTTGCTGGTCGTTATTCTGCTCATCCTCCTTTTGCTCGGCAGAATTTGAGCCGGATAGAGGGCGTTTGTTCGCCCCGTGAAATACCAGTGGTGGTGGCGCCAGCACTTCTGCCCCGCCTATTTCACGGGGTGAGCCGAGAGGGATTGGCCGTTGAATGAATCGAATGCCAGACAAGTAGTTCTGTCGAGCCAGCGTCAGTCCCCTCCGGAGAACGCTTTGATTCATGACAACTCCAATGGAGTAAACACCTCATAGCGACCTCCCGGTTTTCCGTGCTTACCTCTCGCCATTGCAGAACAACGATTCCTCCGCAGCTCGCAGTCAGCCGCCGCACCACCGCCGCCGCCGAACCCGAACCGGAATCCAAATCAATTGGAGGAAAGGAGTGGTCAAAACAATTAAAATTCGGCATCATCATATCGAGATGACCACGAAGGTTTGCTACATCAATCCCGCAGGCGCGGGACCAGGTTGCCGGCAAGGACACGCCGCGCAGCGTGCGTTGAACGCCGAAGCCCAAAAGGATTTTCGCCTCAAGGCCAGGAAGGCGGGCGACTTGAAAATCCAACCGGGCCGGAGAATTCGAAGTTCGGCGCTGGCGGTCCTGGCGGTCCTGTCGTTGTGCCTCTCGCCGTTCGCTCACGGGCAGGAGCCAGCCGTTGGCTTCACGAGGCCGCCGGCAGCGGAGACCGTTGTTCTCCCCAAATCCGTCCCCGACCCCATCGAACCGGTGAACCGGGTGATGTGGGCCTTTAACAAGGGGCTTATGACCGGCGTCATCAAGCCGACCAGCAAAGTTTATCGGTTCGTCGTCGTGAAACCGGTCCGAACCGGAATTGGACATTTTGGCAGGAACCTTACTTATCCGGGACGATTGATCAACAACCTGCTCCAGGGAAAGTGGAGCGGAGCGCGCGATGAATCCTACCGGTTCGTTTGCAATACCACCGTCGGGGTGGCCGGGTTCTTCGACGTGGGGACCAAATGGAAGATTCCGAAATCAGACGCGGATTTTGGCCAGACGTTCGGCAAGTGGGGCTGGAAGCCTGGCTTCTTCCTGATGCTGCCGATTTATGGACCGAGCAACGAACGGGATACTCTCGGCCTGGCCGCTGACACGGCGGCCAATCCGCTGCTCTATATCGCTCCCTACAAATTCGTCGCGAACAATCCGCTGACTTATCTCGGCCCCTACACCTATTTCTCCTACGTGGTCATGTATAACGATCTCGCCGACAGCGTGGGCGAATATGTGCGATTCAGCCAGGCCGAAATGGATCCGTATTCCGAGATTCAATACGCCTGGACATTCGCGAGAGCGAACCGGGTGGCGGATTTCCAAGTGAAGGGAAAACAGGACGAAGCCTCGCTGGAAACCATCGAATCCGTCTTCTTCACCTTCAAAGACCCTGAATTCCCGGGCCACGGCAAGACCCGGTCGGTTCTGATTCCGGCAACGGGCCGGAAATTAAAGTTCACGTTTTGGTTGCAACCGGGAAAGGCGAACGTGGTTTACATTGTTCCCGGGCTGGGTTCGCATCGTCTGGCCGAACCCTCCCTGGCGCTGGCCGAGTTGGTTTACAAAAATGGCTTCTCCGCCGTGTGCGTCAGCAGCTCTTTCAACTCCGAGTTCATGGAACACGCTTCGACGGCGGCGATGCCGGCTTATCTGCCGGTGGATGGCCACGACTTGCACGTCGCTCTCACCGAGATTGATCACCGCTTACATGCGCTGTATCCGGATCGGTTGGGCAACAGAGCGTTGATGGGTTATTCCATGGGCGCATTCGAATCTTTGTTCGTCGCGACCACCGAACCGACGAATCCGCCTCCGTCTGACTTCGGCGTCCCGCAGTCGCGGGATCAGTTGCCTGTCCGCCGAAGCCTTGGCGAAGGCGGACCGTTGATTAAATTTGACCGCTACGTCGCCATCAATACACCCGTTCGAATGGCGTATGGGCTTTCCAAGCTGGACGAATTTTACCGGGCGCCCCTGGACTGGCCGGTTGCGGAACGAACCGACGACATCGAAAACACTTTTTTGAAGGTGGCCGCCTTGAGCAAACTCAGCCTCACGCCGCGATCCTCCCTGCCGTTCAACGCCATCGAATCCAAGTTTCTCATCGGACTGACGTTTCGATTCATGCTGCGGGATATTATTTTCAGCAGTCAGCGGCGAAATAATCAGGGAGTCCTGCAACATCGGATCCGGAATTTAAGGCGCACCCCCTTATATCAGGAAATTCTTCAGTATTCCTACCAGGATTATTTTAGAAAGTTAGTTATTCCGTATTATCAGGCCCGGGGCATGGCCTCGCCGACGGCGGAAGCGCTGGAAAAAGCCGGTGATTTACGGACGTATGAAGCCGGTCTGCGCGCAAACCCCGACATCCGCGTCATCGTCAATCAAAACGATTTTCTCCTGACGGATGAGGACCTGGCCTGGCTCCAAGCCACATTTGCGCCGGAACAGTTGACGGTTTTCAATCGGGGCGGTCACTTGGGAAATCTTTCCAATCTAACAGTGCAAAAGGCCATTTTGGCAGCGCTTACGCCTATGAGACCACCCGATCCCAAACCTGAAGAGCCACTGAAATAGTTCCGCCCATGAAACCTGTAGCGCAGACATTCTTGTCTGCGGGTTCGCGGGACATTCTTGTCCCGCGTTTCCTGCGGAACGGCACGGATTGGCGACTGGAAAGTCGCCAGAACCCGCAGACAGGAATGTCTGCGCTACATACCGGTTCAAGGGCACATCTCAATTTTCGATGAGGGCCGAAGTTCTTCGATTTACATTTCGGTGGGGTAATGATTAGCTTTGCAACCGATGAGAGGCCTCGTCATGCGCAAGCAACTCTCACCGGCTTGGATTCTGTTCATCCTCACCGGCCTCAACCTGTTCAATTACCTTGACCGCTACGTGCTCTCGGCGGTTGTGACGCCGTTACAAAAAGACCTCGGCATCAATGACGGTCAGACTGGGCGGCTCGTGACGGCATTCATGATCGGCTATTTCGTCACGTCGCCAGTCTTCGGCTGGCTGGGCGACCGCTGCGCGCGCAAATGGCTCATCGCCGCCGGCATTTTTGTGTGGAGTGTGGGCACAATCTTGACGGGGTTCGCGGCGACGTTCGCCATGATAATTGGGTTCCGCATGCTGGTGGGCCTGGGCGAAGCCAGCTATGCGACCATCAGTCCGAGTCTGATTTCCGACAGCTACGCTCCGGCGAAACGGAACAATGCGCTGACCATTTTCTACACCGCGATTCCCGTCGGCGCGGCGCTGGGCTGGATCATTGGCGGCTTCATCCTCAAGCACTGGGACTGGCGGCATGCCTTCATCTGGGCAGGCGCACCAGGTTTGCTCCTCGCGCTTGTGATGTTGCCGTTCGCCGAACCCAAACGCGGCCAGGCCGAGGGCAAGACGGCCGAAGCGGCCAAAAGACCTTCCGTCGGCGACATCGTGAACCTCTTTCGCATCCCGGAATACGTGCTCGTGGTGTTGGGCTACACGGCCTACACGTTCGCGCTGGGCGCATTCGCGATTTGGGGGCCGACGTTCCTGCATCGCGCCCACGGCGTGGCGGTGGACAAGGCGGCAGAGTTTTTCGGCGCTGTGGTCGTGGTCGCCGGACTCTTGGGCACGATGATCGGCGGCTTCGCTGCGACCGCGTGGCAGAAGCGCAATCGCGCCGGCTACGCGTGGACGCTGGGACTCTCGGTGCTGGCCTCCGTGCCGCTGGCGTATGGCGCGTTCGTCGCCACTTCGACGTTTTGGTCCATGTCGTTTCTGGCGGCGGCGATGTTCTTCCTGTTCCTGTCCACCGGACCGGTCAACACGCTCATTCTGGAAACCGCGCCGGTGAATCTTCGCGCCAGCGCCATGGCCGTTTCGATTTTTACGATCCACCTCTTCGGCGACATGTGGTCGCCGGAGATCGTCGGCCGGCTCGCCGATTCATTCGGCGGAAATTTGCAGAAGGCCGTTCTGATTTTGCCGGTCGCGTTGATCGTGGCGAGCGCGCTTTGGCTGGTGCTCGCGTTGAAAACGAAGCGGGGCAAACCCTCAGTGTTTGTCCACCGCGCGCAAAGTCTTTGAAACTTTCTTCAACAATTCAAAATTACCAGGCGCAAAGGGGTTGTCGTAAGTGGAGAATCTTGTTGCAGGGAGTCTTCTGATGGAAAGCGCCAGAGGGCTGGCGCACTCCAAGACGCTTCGCGCGGTTCGTGATTCATCGGCAAGCGCTTCGCGTCTTGGACTGCGGTGGCCCTCCACCGCTCTTGACCTCGCGTAAAGAGGAGGAGAATCGATCGCCGTCTCCTTGAAAATTCACGCCACTGGATTTAACAGAACAAAAAAGCGGCCTCCGTTGCCGAAGGCCGATTGCATTTGTTGAACTTGATTTATTTGCCCGGCGGTGTGGGCGGAGCGGGTGGATTCGACGGCGCTTCCATCAGCGCCTGAAGCTCGCGGTGATTCACCTTGCCGGTGCCGAGCTTCGGAATCTCCTTCACCACTTTTATCTCGCGCGGCACGCTCAGATTCGTCAACCCCTTGGCTTTGATGGCGTCGCGTATTTCGTCCAGGGTCAGCTTCGGTTCGTTGGTCACGGCGATGAGCATTTCGCCCTTGTTTTCTTCGGGGCGCGTGATGACGGCGATCTGGCAGTGCAGGCCGTAGTGCGGAAACGCTCCGGCCAGCGCGTCCTCCACCGCCGTGAGGCTCACCATCTCGCCACTCACCTTGGCAAAGCGTTTCATCCGCCCGAGGATGTGCAGGTAGCCGTCGGCATCCACACTCACAATGTCGCCGGTATCGTACCAGCCGCCGAGGGCCTGGAACTTCGCGTTCGCGTCCGCGTTCAAGTAGCCTTTCATCACGTTCGGCCCGTGCACGAAGAGCCGCCCGCCCTCGGCCACACCTTCGACCGGCTCCAGTTCGTATTCCATGCCGGGCAGAAGCCGGCCCACGGAGCCGTAGCGGGGTTCGAGCGGTGTGTTGACACTCAGGCACGGAGAGCACTCGGTCGCGCCATAACCTTCGAGGATGCGCACGCCGTATTTCTGCGACCAGGCGAGCGCGGTGGCTTCCTGCAACTTCTCCGCGGCGGCAAACAGATACCTCAGGCTGCGGAAGTCGTAGGGATGTGCCTTGCGCGCGTAGCCGTTCAGGAAGGTGTTGGTGCTGATAAACACCGTGCAGTCGCGGTCGTAGAGCACCGACGGCACCGTGCGGTAATGCAAGGGCGAAGGATAGAGGAAGATATAGATCCCGCGCACCAGCGGCAGGAACGTCCCCGTCGTGAGACCGAAGCTGTGGAAGAGCGGCAGGCAGTTGAAGAGGCGATCGCAGTCGGTCAAATCGGTGACGGCCAGCATCTGGCGGATGTTGGCGAGGATGTTGCCATGCGTCAGCTCAACACCCTTGGGCACGCCTTCGGAGCCGCTCGTGAAAACAATCACGGCCGCTGAATCGGCTGAAGGCTGAACTCCGATAAACTCCAATGAATTGCGAGTTGATCGCGAGCGGGTGCTGAAGGCTGAAGGCTGAAGGAAAACATGCCGTAGCAGCGTGAGGAATTTCCGGGAGCCGGTGATGCCGGCGCGCACGTCTTCGAGATAGATCAGACTGATGCCCGCTTTCACAAAATCGTCCACGTTGAGCCTGGCGCGTTCAAGAAAGGCACGCGAGGTGACGATGTGTTTCAGTCCGGCGAGTTCCGCGCACGCCAGCATGGTGGGTGTGCCCGAGGAGAAGTTCAGCATGGCGGGCACTTTGCCCAGCCCCCACAAGGCGAGGATGACAACCGGTGTGGCATTGACATTGGGCATCAACAGGCCAACCCGCTCGCCACCCGTAACTGCGCCACGCAAGGCATGCGCCAGCACATCCGCCCCCACCATCAGCTTCCGATAGGTCAACGTCTGCAGCGTCGCGTCTTCGAGGATGATATGGCCGGGAAGTTTGCGGGCGGTCTCCGCCACCGCCGAGAGGACATTCTGCGCGCCGAACGCCATCTCGACCTCGAACTGCTGCCGCACCATCTGGTCGCGGAGCCAGCCGGTCAGCAGCGCCCGCGCGCGGCCGGTGCGGATGTCCCCCAACTCGGGCGCAGCCAGCGTGGCGCTGAAATGCGCGGTCACTTTGGGAAAACATTTTTTCCAGCCCGGATTGGGGGAAAACGGCAGGCGTTCGGCGCCGCGCAGGTAAGCCGTGATGACTTTCGTCTTGGTTTTGAAAATTAAAAATCCGGTGCCATCGAAGAGTTTCATCAAGTTGCCCGTGCGCGACAGGCGGCCTTCGGCAAAGAGCACGAGCCGCCCGCCACCTTTGAGAGACTCCGCCATGCGCTTCACCGCGTAAGGCGACCGGGTGTCCATGGGCAGGGTGTAGCGGTTGATCATCACTTTCCGATGCAGCCAGCTCGTCTGCGCCGAGATGCTCGAAGTGACGAACTTCCAATCCTCATCCAGGCAGACCCAGAGAAACAGCCAGTCGAACCAGGAGCGGTGATTCGGAATCAAAAGCACCGGGCCGGGCGTTTTCAGCGCGTCCAGGTCGTAAGCACGGAAGCGGAACAAGATCTGGAGCAAAAAGCGGAAGACAGTTTTCATGGCTTTGGGAAGTGCATCATTTGGGAGCGCACACTTCAAACAAAATTTGTGCCTGTGCCTGGCGAATTGTCCTTTGCCCTGTCAGGGCAATTCAGTTCCGCCTTTGCGGTGCTTCCGCCTTCATCCAATTTCGGCGAGACAAGCAGCGCATTCGCGTCAATTCGCGCAAATCTCGTTCCCCTTCTCCGCAAACTCGCGGGACTTTTCCTCCATTCGCGCTGAGGAAAAACAAGGCGAAAGGGTGAGTTGCCTTGTGCGGGCGAAATCCTGTCGCCAAATTAGGACACTACCAATGTTTGGTAGGGTAACACCCCATAGCACCGGCAAGGTTTCCCCGTCCATTATGGGAGTGCTTGCGAATATGAAGTCATCCCCGCCCAAATCTGACTGAGCCGCTGAAAAAGTTCCGCCCATGAAATCTGAAGCTCCCGCGACCGTCGCCTCCGCTATTCCTGTCACCGTCGGCGAACCGGTCGTGGTTCAACCACGCAAAATTCCACTGGCCGCCAAAGTGGCCGGCACCGCCTTCCTCGCCGTCCTCGTTCCGATTTATTTGCACACCTATGGGCCCGCCAATTTTTTATGGTTCTGCGATGCCGCCCTCATGCTCACGGTGGCGGGTATGTGGTTGGAAAGCTCGCTGCTCATCAGCATGTGCTCCGTGGGCATTCTGCTTTCGCAATGCCTCTGGCTCGCGGACTTCGGCGGCAACCTTCTGGGGATTCACCTTCTGGGCCTGACCAGTTACATGTTCGACCGCCAGCTTCCGCTGTTCACCCGCGGGCTTTCGCTTTTTCATGGCTGGCTGCCCTTGCTGCTCGTCTGGCTCCTGATCCGCCTGGGCTACGACAAACGGGCTTTGTCGGCCTGGACCGGCCTGGCTGCAGGCTTGGTGCTCGTCTGCTACTTTTTTACTCCGCCCGCTGGCGCCCATCTGGCCAACCCCAACCTCCCCATCAACATTAATTATCTTTACGGTTTCAACGACCAGCAGCCGCAACACTGGGTCAACCAAAACCTTTATATCATCCTGTGGCTTGGCGTGCTGTGGCTTGTCGCTTTTCTCCCCACCCACCTGGCCTTGCGCAAAATCTTCACCGCGCCACCGCCAGCGGCCGGCCTGAAATCATCTATTTGATTTTTATAGAACCCATCCACCAAAGGAGATGCCAAAAAAACATCCAACATCGAACATCCAACGCCCAATTCTCCAGCCAGGCCATTGGATGTTGGGCGTTGGATGTTGGGTGTTCGATGTTTCCAACTTGAGTTCGCGCCGGCCGGACCGACCCTCAGGTTCATGAAAAGTTGGTAGGGTAACACCCCATAGCCCCCCGTCAGGTTTCCCGTCTATTGTGCGGGATATAAAAAGAGAAAGCTCTCCACGAAATAAAAAAAACACGGAAGAAAAAATTATATGAAACGGAAACTTCAAATCATTACCAGCGCGTCCGCCGCGTCTTTCCTGGCGTTCACGGTGCTGGCCCAGGAAACACTCAATCCCAAAACGGATGAAACCGCTTCCGCTCGTCAACGCATGACCCAAGTCCGCGCAGAACGGCTGAACGGCGCGGCCAAAGCCAGCGACATCATCGGAATGACAGTCAAAAACTATCAGAACGAAAAACTCGGCAAAGTGGAAGACCTCGCTGTGGATGTAGAGTCCGGGCGGATCGTCCAGGTGATTCTTTCCACCGGTGGATTTCTCGGCATGGGCAATACGCTCACCGCGGTGCCGCCGGGAGTCTTGCATCACGATGTTGGCCACAAAGTCCTTCACTTGGACGCCAGCAAAGAGAAACTCAAGGGGGCCCCCAAGTTTGACACCTCGAAGTGGGACGAAGACACACAGTCCAATCGGGTGACTGAAGTCTATGGTTATTACGGTGAACAACCTTACTTCGTTGCCGACCGTGACGGATATGGGACTACCAACATGGATGGAACGTTCACCAGAACATTGCCCCGCAACATGGATGGGACAATCAATACGGATGGAGCGCGCACCATGGACAAAACAAGCAATGCGGAGATAGCCCGCAATGTGGAGGAAACCAACAACACGATTTCAACCCGTAACCCGGACGGAACCTGGACCCGGGAATATTACTCAAATAAGCAGGGAGCCAACAATTCCTGGTCGCGGCTGGGTTATGTCCAGAAGGCGAGCAAGCTCATGGGCATGCCGGTGAAGAACCTGCAGGATGAGAAACTCGGCAAGGTGGAAAACTTCGTGGTTGATCTCTCGTCTGGCCGCATCGTGGCGGTCATCATTTCGTCCGGCGGATTCATCGGGATGGGCGACGAGTTGAGCGCCGTTCCGCCCACCGCGCTCCGGTTCAATGCGGAACATGACACCCTCCAACTTGATGCCTCAAAGGAGATGCTGGCCAGTTCACCGCACTTCAAAGCCAACGAATGGCCCGATCTCAGCCAGCCCGGTTATGCCGGCGGAGTTTATCGCGCCTACAAGGTTGAGCCTTACTTCAACACCGACGCGACGACCGACGCTGATAACACCCGGCGAAATGTTCGTGATCGCGACAACCGGACACTAACGCCGCTCGATCAGGGCAACAGCCAGGCCGACGTGAACATCACGGCGCAGATTCGCAGAGAAATCATCGCTGGGAAAAACATGTCCGTGAACGCCAGGAACGTGAAGATCATCACCATTGATGGCCGGGTCACCCTGCGCGGGCCGGTCAACACCGCCGAGGAAAAACGTCTCATCGGTGAAATCGCGGATCGGATCGCGCACTCCGAAAATGTGGACAACCAACTGGAAGTGAAGCTCACCAGCAGCAACAACTAATTCGGTCAATTAAGTAAACAAAAAAACTAAAAAGAAAGTTAACTATATGTCAAAGAAATCTGTATTCTGCATCGCCACCTCCCGCGAGCAAGCCGATCGAATTGTCAATCAGCTCAAAACCGCGAACTTCTCCAACAACGACATCTCCGTGCTGTTCCCCGACAAGGGTAGCACCCGCGATTTCGCGCACGAGAAGAACACGAAAGCCCCGGAAGGCGCTGTCGCCGGCGCCGGCACGGGCGGCGTCATCGGCGGAGCGTTGGGATGGATCGCCGGGATTGGCGCATTGGCCATTCCAGGAGTCGGCCCCTTCATCGCCGCCGGACCGATTATTGCCGCGTTGAGCGGTGCTGCGGTCGGTGCGGCCGTGGGCGGTATCGCCGGCGGGTTAATCGGTCTGGGCATTCCTGAGATCGAAGCCAAGCGTTACGAAGGCAAGGTTAAGGCAGGCAATATCCTCCTCTCGGTCCACACCGAGAACTCCGAGGAAATCACCCGGGCCAAGGACATCTTCACCAAAGCCGGGGCGCAGGACATCTGCACCACGGGTGAGGCGTCCACACCCAAGGACAGCAAGGCCACCGACCGCGCAGCGCATCCGGCCAAGGAAACCTACCCTGGTACTCGCTTGTAATTACCAAAACCGTCCCTGCGGCTGAGATGACTTGGCCGCAGGGCCATCCCAAACCAATCAACCACCAATTAACTAAACATCGACCTATGATTGCACTATTAATATCACCCATGTTTGCCGCCGCTGGTTACTCCTTGATATATATCCTCGGAGGCGGAGGCCTTTTCGGAGCCATCGTCATCTTCTTCGTGGCAAAAATGTTCGGTAAATGAGTTTCGCTGTCCCGCCATTTGAAAAAGCGGCCCGCACGCGATGGGCCGCCGCGGGTGGCCACGACCGCCACCTGCGCCGACCTGAAGCGGGCCGATTTAGTCTCAAGTCGGCCTCAGGGGTTTTCTGCCATTAAGCGGACCAGGCACGCGGGCGAACCAAAATGAAAATCTCAGCCAACCATCTCAAACGTTACAAAGAAATTGCTTTGCTGCTGTGGAAATACGGCCGCTCCGATCTCGTGCAGCAAATGGGCATCGACGAAGCCATTGATCCGCAAGAAGCAAAAGCGGCCAGCGCCGGAAAGGCCAGCCCAGAACAGTTGGCGGATGATCTGGAAGCGATGGGACCGACTTACGTGAAATTGGGACAGGTGCTTTCCGGCCGGCCGGACTTGCTTCCCGACATTTATCTGAAGGCGCTCGCGCGACTTCAGGACAAGGTCAAACCCTTTTCCTTTGCCGAGGTGGAACAAATCGTAGCGTCAGAGTTGGGAGTCAGAATCTCGAAGGCTTTCTCGCGCTTCGATCCTGAACCGATCGCCGCCGCCTCTCTGGGACAGGTTCATTCGGCGGCGTTGCGGGATGGCCGCCTCGTCGTGGTCAAAATCCAACGACCCAACATTCGCCAACAAATCACGGAAGATTTTGAAGTGCTCGCGCAAATTGCCGAGTTTCTTGACGCACACACCGAATTAGGCCGGCGTCACCGTTTTCTCAAAATCCTGGAAGAGTTTCGCATCACCATTCAGCAGGAACTAAACTATGAACGGGAAGCCCAAAATCTGATCGCGCTCGGAGCAAACCTCAAGGAGTTTGAACTGATTCAGGTGCCCCAGCCGATTCCCGACTACAGCACTCGCTGCGTGCTCACGATGGATTATGTTCAGGGCCGGAAGATCACTTCGGTCGGTCCCTTGGGCCGGCTGGAGATGAACGGCGCGCCGCTGGCCGAGGAACTGTTCAGGGCGTATTTGAAGCAGGTGCTCGTGGACGGATTGTTTCATGCCGATCCGCATCCGGGAAACGTCTTTCTCACCGACGATGGGCACATCGCGTTGCTCGATCTGGGCATGGTCGGCCACACGACGCCGGGCATGCAGGAGAACCTGCTGAAGCTGTTGCTGGCGATCAGCGAGGGAAATAGCGACGAAGCCGCCGACCTCGTGATCCGCATCAGCGAGAAGACGGAGGAATTTAACCCGACCGAATTCCGCCGTCGCATCGGTCAACTCATGGCCTCACGGCAGGATCAGGGCCTGCAACAGATCAACGTGGGGAAATCCTTGTTGGAAGTAAGCAAGAACGCCGCCGACAACGGTCTCTTCGCTCCCAGTGAGCTGACGCTGCTGGGCAAAACCCTGCTGCAACTGGATGAAGTCGGGAAGATTCTCGACCCCGCGTTTGATCCGAATGCGTCCATCCGCCGCAATGTGGGCGAACTGATGTCGCAACGCATGGGCAAAACTGCCACGCAAGGCAGCCTCTTCAGTTCGCTGTTGGAAATGAAGCATTTCGTCGGTGGTCTGCCATCCCGCCTCAACAATATCATGGATGCGATCGCCAACCACGAGTTGGAAGTCAAAATCAAAGCCGTGGACGCGAAATTGGTCATGGAAGGATTCCAAAAGATCGCCAATCGCATCACGACGGGCATCATCCTGGCCGCGCTGATAATGGGAGCGTCAATCCTGATGCAGGTCCAGACCAGCTTTCGCATATTTGGTTATCCCGGTCTGGCCATTCTCTGCTTTCTAGCCGCGGCGGTGGGAGGGTTCTGGCTGGTGTTTAATATCTTTGTTCAAGACCAAAAAGGCCGGAAGAAATGAACCCGCTTCGACAGGGAGAATACGCGGGGCTCAGCGCGGCCTGAAGAAAACCGTTCGAAGATTACGATGGTTTCCCCTCCGCGCCCATCCCGCCGCCCCATGGAAAGAAGCAGCCAAAAGCGGGCGCCTACGCGATGAGGAAGGCGGATCTGCTGGCATTTCTGCGCGCCTTGTGCGGCCCAGGCGAGACGCGCCGTAGGGAGAAGCCAAAGCTGTCCCTTTATCCCTCCCATGAACGAACCTCGCCCCCGTCTTAAACAGCGGCGAAGAAACCAATCTGTTAACACTTATGAAACACAACAAAAACCATGACAACGTCCGCTGCGCCGGTCCCCAACTCGTGCCCGTTAGCTTGCACTTCCTTCATTTCCGTGTCACCGGCTGCTCCGCAGTCTTGGGTGTTTGCTCATTCCAAAAGCTGCCGCAAGCTCGGCATGAGATCGAATCCTGACATACTTGCGGAAATATCCGTTCACAATTCTTGGAGGCGAAGAACTCGCCGTGGTGTCCGGCATAAGCGAATGGGCAAGGCGGGTGCGCGAACTTCGAGTGCAATTCGGCTGGCCGGTATTGAGCGGCATCACGGCGAAGCAGATGGCGGAAGAAGCTGGCGAATGTCATCCTGTGGCTGGGCGTGCTGTGGCTCGTCGCCTTTCTCCCCACCCACCTCGCCTTGCGCAAAATCTTCGCCGCGCCACCGCCAGCGGCCGGCCTGAAACTCCCCATTCGATTTCTTTAACCTCAAAAACGAAGCTGAAACAGGGAGCGCGCCCGCCTCGGGCGCATCCAGCAACGCCCGGGGCGGGCGTGTTCCCCGCGCCAGGGCTGGATTCATAAATGTCTGGTAGGGTAACACCCCATAGCGCCGGCCAGGTCTTTGGGTGCATTGTGGCGATGGGAAATGGAACATTTTTCCGAAATCGAAAGTCAACCGTCCCGATGAATCATCAACTATGAAACACAACCATAACCATGACAACGTCCGCAGCACCGGCCCCCAACTCGTGCCCGTTCGCTTTGAATTCACTCATCCGACAGCCACCACCGTTTGCATCGCGGGAACTTTCAACCAGTGGCAGCCCGAAGCCAAGACTCTGCATCCCGCAGGGGGCGGTCGCTGGTGGAAGGAAACGGCTTTGGCGCCCGGCACCTACGAATATTGCCTCGTAGTGGACGGCCAATGGATGCCCGATCCACTCGCCAGAGAAACCGTGCCCAACCCGTTCGGTGGGAGAAACTCGGTTTTGAAGGTGGCCAGCTCGCCGGAAGCAGCCCATCTCGACGACGCGGAAAATTTACCACTGAAAAACGCAAACAAACCGAAAACACAAAAAATATGAACAAACAAACACAAGCAACCAGCAATGACATGGGCCAACTGGCCGAAGATGCGCGCGCCTTGATGGCCGCCACCGCCGACGTGGCCGGAGAAAAAGTCAGCGAAGCCCGCAAGCGTCTCGCCGCCGCACTGGAACGCGCCAAGGAAATCGCGAGCCGTGTCCGCGAGAAGGCGGTCGAAGGCGCCAAGGCGGCCGACGAGGCCGTGCACGAGCATCCCTATCAAGCCATCGGCATCGCTCTCGGTGTCGGTGTGATTCTCGGCTATCTCGTCGCACGCCGGTGTTCCCGCAACTGCGACCAATCATAATATGGAAACAGCCACCGGCAGCTTCAAGCAACTTGCTGCGACGTCCCGGCGTTTCGCGGAACGGCTGTTGATCATTGGGGAAAACCGGCTCGAACTGTTGACGGTGGAAGTGCAGGAGGAGCGCGAGCGTCTCCTGCACGCCTTCCTTTTGGCTCTCGGCGTGGCGGCGTTCGGTCTGCTCGCTGGCCTTACGCTCACGGCTGCCATCGTGGTTTTGTTGTGGCAATACTCGCCCTTTGCGGTTCTCCTGACCCTGACCGGCCTCTACGGTGTGGCGGCAGTTTGTCTTTACCGGCGACTCACCCTTCTCCTACGCGACTGGCAGACTCTGTCCGCCACCCTCGATCAACTCCGAAAGGACCGCGCATGTTTGGAAAAAACCCTCGCATGAATCCGCTGGAATCGCGGAAGCAATTGTTGATCGCAGAAAGCGAACTCAATCGCGCCCAACTGGTTCAGGAATGGCAGACGATGGCTGACGGAGTTCGCTCGGTCGCCGACCGGGCCAGAACCATCAGTTCCCTCGCTTCAGCCGCCGCCTCGTTGATTGCGGGTCTGGCGTCCTTCCGGCGTACCAGGTCCGCGCCCGCTGACGAGAAACCTTCGTGGTGGCAGATCCTCCTGAAAGGCGCGCAGTTGGCCGGATTGCTCTGGTCGGAGTTCGGCCCGCGGCCAAAATCATAGTGGGACATTTTTTGGGATGCAGACCAGCGCCGACACGCTGTGCCGTTTTGGAACGATTACGCGCCTCGGCTCACTCCATTGCTGCCAACACTTCGTCGAGGGGCACGGTGGCGAAACTGGTGGCGGAGTCGCTCATCGCGTAGGGGATGATAAGTTCGCGTCCGTGCAGCAGCGCGCCGCAGGTGTACACGACGTTCGGGACGTAGCCTTCGCGCTCCGATTCGTTCGGAGAAAGCAATGGTTCGCGCAGACGACCGATGACGTGCGTCGGATCGTTTAAATCGAGCAGGAACGCGCCGAGGCAATACTTGCGCATCGCGCCGACGCCGTGACTTAACACCAGCCAGCCCCGTTCGGTTTCAATCGGCGAGCCGCAGTTGCCCATTTTGATGAATTCCCACGGTTGCGCGGGCGGCAGCAACAGTTTCGGCTCGGCCCAGAAATGGATGTTGTCGGAGAACATGATCAAAATGTTCTCGTCGTCCTGGCGCGAGAGCATGGTGTAGTGGCCGTTGATTTTGCGCGGGAACAACGCCATGCCCTTGTTCTGCACGGCGGGACCGTTGAGCGTGTTGAACTTGAAATGGAGAAAATCCGGCGTCTCCAGCAACTGCGGCAGGATCATCTTGCCGTCATAAGCGGTGTAGGTCGCATAGTAGGCAAAGCTGCCGTCGTCGTTCTGGAAGCGGACGAAGCGCGCATCCTCGATGCCGTTGCTCTGGCTGGCCGTGGACGGGAAGAGGACGCGCTGGGAAACCTGGCTGCTGGGAGCAAAGCGCACTTCGTAATTCGACTCGGCCAGCAGCAGGATGCCGCGCGCGGCACGGTCGGTCGTGGCGTCGGCCGGGTCGGTTTGCCGGCGCTTCACGGTCAGGACATGGTGCAGGTCGTCCAGGATGAAAGCCTCGGGGAGTTGATCCAGCACGCGCTGGCTGAATTCATTCTGCATACCCGCTTCCTGCAGTTTGCTGGCAAAGAGCTTTTTGTCGTAAGCCGGGTTGGGCACACGCTCCGGTTCGGTCACAAACGGCACGGGCGGCGTAAGCGTGATGCGATGCTGCGCGCTCGCGGTGCCCATGCGGAAGGTGATGGAGGAAATATGCCCTTCGCCCGTGGCCCGCAGGCTCAAGATGAAGCGGAGCGCGCCCCGGGGCAGTCCGGACTGGTCGGGATGCGGCACGATGGAGGGATTGAACAGCGCCGCGGATTCCGGGGAGTATTCGTGCGTGAAGTGAGCGCCGATGAGCGCCTGCCGTTCCGCCGAAGGCTCACACGTCTCGCCCAGGTAATGACACACCTGCGTGAAGCGGTTGCGAAAAAATTGTTCCACGTGCTCGTGCCGGTCCTCAAACTCGCCCAGCACCCGGCCCAGCAGCCGGGCGATTTCCTCGTCCGGGAGGGCCATGACGCGGGCGACGACTCTCCGCGCGATGTCGTCGCTGCTGGGATAAAAGGGTCGCATGAGCACGCGCGACCGGTTGGGAACCAGGGTGGGTCCAATGCGTTTGGCGTGGACGGGTGACGGGGTGGGGGTGGTCATATTTTTTCTGCGGCGAGATTCCAACCAGCGCCGGTCATTTGCCCAAGGGTTCCTTGAAGCTGGTGATGGTGTTCTGCAGCGCCTGCATTTCCGCCAGCGACAGCAGGAAGGCGAGCGTGGACTCGGCGCCTTGGTTCTGGCTCAAACGGTCCACGTGCAAGCCGTCCCGACAGCCGCCGGTGGTCGAATCGTAGAGGGCCAGTCCCAGATCGTTTCGACCGAGGAACCACTCGAACGCGCGCCGCGCTTCCGCGACCCAGAACATGTCGCCCGTCGCATGATACGCTTCGATGCAGGCGGAAATCGTTACCTGGGCTTCGATGGGTTGTTGGTCGAATTGCGCGCGTTCCTTGCCGCGCGGATAAAATCCGTTCGATCCGATGGGCCGGAAAGAGCCGGCATCCGAAGTCTGGATTTTTATCAGCCACCGCAGGGTCTTGAGGCCGAGTTCCAGCATCGTTCCGTTGTTCATGCAGCGTCCGTTGAGAATCATCGCGTGCGGCAGCTTGGCGTTGGCATAGGAAACCACTTCTTCAAACCACTGCCACTCGTCGGTGGCGGCGTCGGTGTAGCGTTGCATGAGTTTCGCCGTGAGCAATTCGCGAATCTGGTTCGCGCGCCGGTCACCGCTCAGCCGTCGCAGATATTCGTCAATGCCGATGAGCGTGAACGCCCACGCGCGCGGTGACATGAACTCGGCGGCCACGGGCAGGGCCTGTTCGAACAATTCCGCCGCCAGCATTTGAAAACTGCCCTGGCCCGCCTGCGACACGCACAGCCCCAGCGCCCACAACGCGTGACCATGGCAATCCTCCGAGCCGACTTCCTCCAGCCAGTGCCGGTCGAAGCTCATGAAGTTGCGGAAGCGCCCGCGCTTGCGGTCGAAGGCGTGGTTCAGGAACGCGGCGTAAGTGGCGGCCTGCGCGCCGAGGCGCGGCGAACTGTGGCCCAACTTTTGCAACATCAGCGCCAGCACCAGCGCGCGCGCGTTGTCGTCCGTGCAATAGCCTTCGGCGAAGTTCGGCACCGTGAAGCTCGCGTGCTGGAAAATGCCGGTCGAATCACTCATCCGAAACAGATGCTCGAGCTTCATCCCCGGCAACTGGCCGGGCTGTTCGTCGAGCGTCTTGATGGGCGAGGATTTTCTTCCCACGAAGCTGTGGTCATGACGGGCCTGCTCGAAGGACTTCATATAAAGCTGCGCCACGCGGCTCCACACCATGTCGCGCCCCAGCTTGTAGGCGTTCTTGCGCATCGAATGGCGCAACGGCTCGTCGCGCAGCAGTTCCACCACGGCGACGGCGATGGCCTTGGCGTCGCGGAAGGGCACCAGTTTGCCGCGCTCCGCGGTCAGCAATTCCACCGCGTGCCAGTAGGGCGTGGACACCACGGCATTGCCGTTGCCAAACGCATACGCCAGCGTGCCCGAAGTGACTTGCGCCTCGGTCAGATAAGGCGTCAGATAAATGTCCGCCGCACCGATGAACCGCATCAATTCCTCCAGCTCGACGAAACGATTGAAGAACACGACGTGCTTCTGCACGCCGAGATCTTTGGCCAGCCGCGCCAAGCCCAGGCGGTAAGCCTCGCCCTCGTCGCGCAGCAAATTCGGGTGCGTCTGGCCCAGCACGATGTAAACGATGTTGGGAAATTCCCGGATGATGTCCGGCAACGCGCGCAACGCATACTCGATGCCCTTGTTCGGCGAGAGCAGGCCGAACGTGAGCAGCACCTGCTTGCCCGCCACGCCAAACTCGTCCTTGAAATAATTCGGGTCGGCGAACGGCATGTCGGGAATGCCGTGCGGGATGAGGTCAATTTTGTCCGCCGGCGCCTGATAAACTTCGCGCAGGAACTGCTGGCCCCGTTCGCTCATGATCACCAGCCGCGTCGAGAGCCGGATCAGGTCGCGCATCACGCGTCGCTGCTCCGTGTTCGGCTCGCGCAGCACCGTGTGCAGCGTGGTGACGATGGGCATCTGCAGTTCGCGCAGCAACGCCAGCACATGACTGCCCGCCGGCCCGCCGAAAATGCCGAACTCATGCTCCACGCAAATCACGTCCACGTCCGTGATGTTGAGGAAATCCGCCGCGCGCAGGTAGGACGGCAGGTCCTGCTCCGCAATCTCAAAGCGCACCTCCGCCGGGTAATCGTAACCGCCCGCGAGATCATTGACCGGCACGACGAGGCATTGCATCGCCGGAAACTCCGCCGCCACCGCGCAGCGCAAGTCCGTCGTGAACGTGGCGATGCCGCATTTCCTCGGCAGGTAATCACCGAGGAACGCAATTTTGCGGATGTCCGATGGTTGCTGCATGAAACATTGTCTGGCTGCCCGGGCCTAATTGCCTGTGCTGACATATAGTGGGCCAAGCGCCTGCGTTCGCCAAGAACCATTCACCGGCAATATCGCCGAACCCGGGGCGGAGGCATTTGGGATCTGCCCCCGGAGCGCGGCTGTGTCCCGTATTACGCGGGACCAGCCGCAGCAGCATCGCAAAGCCAGCCTGCTGGAATATGCCTGGTGCCGCAGAGCTTTTCAACGTGCTGCGGCTGGTGCTTTGCACACAGCCGCGCTCCAACCTTGTTGCGTTCGGGCGACAACGCAAAACTTCCAACTCGCCTTGACTGGCGGTTTGGGGCTAATCTCCCCCAGATTTTGCTAAACAACAAAGAAACAAAGCAACGAAGTTAAGTTCATTCAGGCAGAGCCGCCTTCCTTTGTTTCTTCGTTCCTTTGTTGTTCCAATTACCATGATGACCAGCACGCAAATCCGCCAGTCGTTTCTCGACTTCTTCAAGTCGAAGCAGCACACCATTGTGCCGTCTTCAAGCCTCATGCCGGACAGCCCCAACCTGCTGTTCACCAACGCGGGCATGAACCAGTTCGTGCCCATCTTCCTCGGCCAGACCAAATGTCCATACAAACCGGGTCGCGCCGCCGACACCCAGAAATGCATCCGCGCCGGTGGCAAACACAACGATCTCGAAGACGTCGGCCTCGACACCTACCACCACACGTTTTTTGAAATGCTGGGGAATTGGAGTTTTGGGGATTATTTCAAAAAGGAAGCCATCGAATGGGCGTGGGAAATCGTCACCTCAAAGAAATGGTTCAGGTTTCCGCCGGAACGCCTCTACGCCACCGTCTATAAACCCGGTCCCGGCGAGCCATCCGAATTTGACCAGGAAGCCTATGACCATTGGGAAAAAATTTTCCAAGCCGCCGGACTCGACCCCAAGGTCCATATTTGCACCGGCGGCAAGAAGGACAACTTTTGGATGATGGGCGACACCGGCCCGTGCGGCCCATGCTCCGAAATCCACGTTGACCTCACACCAGAAGGCAAAACTGAGGGAAAACTGGTGAACAAGGGCGACGCCCAGTGCATCGAAATTTGGAATTTGGTCTTCATCCAGTTCAATGCGAATGGGAATGATAAATTTTCGCCACTGCCCGCGAGGCATGTGGACACCGGCATGGGTTTCGAGCGCGTCACGAGCATCATGCAGTGCACGAAAGGCTTCAAAGATTTTGCACACGCCAAAATCTCGAATTACGAGACTGACATCTTCCGCCCGATTTTCGACAAGCTGGAGGAGTTGAGCGGCAAGAAATACGGCAGCACGCTGCCTGGGAGCGCGGGGCTTCAGCCCGCTTCAACATCCGCTGTAATTCCGACGTCCGAAGGCGAACCAACGCGAAGCGGCCTAAAGGCCCGCGCTCCCTCCGAAGAACAAATCGCCATCGACATTGCGTTTCGGGTGATAGCGGACCACATCCGCACGCTGGGCTTCGCGATTGCAGACGGCATCCAGCCCAGCAACACCGATCGCAACTACGTCCTGCGCCGCATCCTGCGCCGCGCCGTCCGCTATGGCCGCACGCTCGGTTTCCACGAACCCTTCTTTCACAAACTTGTGGACGTGCTCGCCGACACGATGGGCGACGTCTTCCCCGAAATCCGCGCCCGGAAAAAGCACGTGCAGGAAGTCATCCGCACCGAAGAGGAAGCGTTCAACAAGACGCTGGATCGAGGAATTACACTGTTCGAGGAAGAGGTCGCGCGCATTACGGGCGCGTCGCCAGACGCGCCGGGGAGCGCAGGCCGCCGGCCTGCTGAAGTCGGCGGCTCGCCGACTTCTCACCCCACTAACTTATTCTCAACCGCAGGCAAACCCGTCAGCCTCGATATTGCCCCCGGTGCAAGATATTCCAAATGCCGCCTGCCTCATTTCGAGAAACCTTGGGCCATCTATCACGTCACCCTGACGACGCTTGAGCGCCGCCAGATCGATCCCGCGGACCGCGACATCGTATTCGAGTGTATCCGTTATTGGAATAATCGTCGTTATCGGCTCGTTGCGGCGTGCGTCATGCCCGACCACACGCACTTCATCATTCAGCCCGGCATCGAATCACAAGACCCGGACGGCAACCCGATTTTCTATTCGCTCACCACCATCCTGCACACGATCAAGTCCTTCACGGCTCACGAAATCAACAAGCGCAGCGGAAAATCCGGTGGCGTGTGGGAAAAGGAAAAGTTCGATCGCTACATCCGATCGGATTCTGATTTGGAAGAAAAGTTTCATTACATCTGCCGCAATCCTTGGGATACAGGACTTGTTCAGCCAGATGAACCATGGTCGTGGGTGTGGACGCCCGAATACGAAGCGTCGCGTGACAGCGCCACGGGAAGCGCAGGCGGCCCGCCTGCCGAATCCGGCGGCTCGCCGGATTCATCCAAAACACAAACTTTTCCCCCATCGCCAGATTCAGAGAAGTTAGTTGAACGAAGTGTTCGACGGGCCGTCGAACACAGCACGCCAGCGGCGTGCGCTCCCCACATCTCCGGCGCATTCGCGTTCCGGCTTTACGACGAACAGGGCTTTCCGCTCGATCTCACCGAGTTGATGGCGCGCGAACGCGGTTTGACCGTGGACAAGGAGGGTTTTGAAAAGTTGATGGAAGAGCAGCGCAAGAGATCACAAGCTGCGCAGAAAAAGGAAGTTATCGAGGTCAAACGCAGTTTGCCACCAACTCGATTCGTCGGATTCGACAAGCTGGAAGTCGAATGCTTGATAACGGATTTTGAAACCATTACTCGAAAAGGCGGGGGCGAGGATGAATATGTCGTCGTCAATGTGTCGCCGTTATACGCTGAAATGGGCGGCCAAGTTGGCGACGCCGGCTCGCTTGAACGTTTGGGCGGCTATAGTAAAGGCTTTACCGCACGGATTGTGGACACGATTAAGAAAGGAGACTCATTTCTTCTTAAACTCGACCCTGCTCAACTTGACGATTTACGTCGTGAAGAATTCTTTGCACATCAAGTTCCCAAAGACCCCGCGATCCTTCGGGTTGATAAGCCACGCCGCAACGCCATTCAACGCCACCACACCGTCACGCATCTTTTGCACTGGGCGTTGCACGAGGTTGTGAGCAAGGAAGCTTCGCAGAAAGGTTCATTTGTCGGTCCGGACAAGTTGACCTTCGATTTCAACAGCGCGCCGCTCACGCCGCAGCAGGTCGCTGACGTCGAGAAACTCGTCAACGAACGCATCCTCGAAAACGCCGGCGTATCATGGACGGAAGTTCCGCATGCCGACGTGAAATCGCGCAAGGATGTGATGCAGTTCTTCGGCGACAAATACGGCGACACCGTCCGCGTCGTCCAAATTGGCGGCCGGGCAGGGGAGCTGAACGGTTATTCGATGGAACTTTGCGGCGGCACGCATACGCGCGCGACGGGCGAGATCGGCCTGTTCCGCATCGTGGGCGAAAACGCCATCGCCGCCGGCGTGCGACGCATCGAAGCTGTTGCCGGACTCGAAGCTTATCGCGAGGTCACGGACGAACTCGCACTCATCAAATCGCTGGCGGGCAAGATCAATTCACCGGTTCACGAGCTGGAAAAGAAGATCGAGTCGTTGCTTGAACACCAAAAAGCGATGGAGAAGCAACTCAAGGTGGCGCAACAGCGCGAAGCTTCCAACGCCGCCAGTCTCCTGCTTGAGGAAATCAAGACCGTCAACGGCATACCGGCCATCATTCACAACCTCGGCGGAGTGGGCGGCGATTTCCTTCAGGCGGTGGCCGACTCACTGAAGAGCCGCTTCAAAGGGGTCATCGTTCTGGGCGGCGGCCCGCAACGCGGAAGTGTGGCGCTGGTCGCCGCGGTCACGCCTGAGTTCACGGCGAAAGTTCAGGCCGGCAAAATCATCCAGCAGATTGCCCCGATTGTCGGCGGCAAGGGCGGCGGCCGGCCTGACAATGCGCGAGGAGGAGGCAAGGATGCCGCCAAACTTGATGAAGCCCTTCAGGCAGCGTACAAAATGCTCGGCTAGTCAGGCCGCCGGATCCCGCCATGCGGGACCCGCGGCGGCGGCAAGGACGCCGGCAAACTGGATGAGGCGCTGGCCAAGGCGAGATCGCTTCTGGGCTAAAATTCTGCCGGTCTTCGACACGGGGAGTAACGTGTTCCGGCCATTAAAAAGGGCCGACAACGTGCCGGCCCTGCCAAAAACTTTTTGATTTGATCCGTTATGGATGGTCCGGGGGCATGCCCATGCCACTGCCCATGCGTTTCATCATTTCCTGCTGCATCATCTGCTGCATATTGTCGTATTTCTTAAAGGCGGCGGGCGGATCAAACAGGCTGGCGGCGGGTTTGCCGAGCATGACGTTTTTGAACAGCATGGTCACGTCGCCGCCGCTTTCGGTGGTTTGGATTTTGACTGGGAATTTTTTCAAGTCCGTCGCGTTCCAGACGGTGGATTCATGCTTGACGTCTTCCTTGTCGGTGACGATGTACTTGTTTTTCACGCAGCGGTGGCCGTCCACGGTCTCCTTGCCGATTTCGGTGATTTCCACCTTGTAGTCGCCGGTGGTCGGGGCGCTGTCGGCTTTGGGCGGTGGCATCTCGACGTAGCTTTGCAGTCCCGGATAAATAAGGTAATTGACCTTTTTGTCCGGGCGCGCGACCGCCACCGTCTCATCCAGCCCCATGGATTTCATCCGGGTGGCGGCGTTCGTAGGCATCTGGCCGCCCTTCATGTCGGTCAGGTTGAACTCGAAACGGGACTTGCCCGTGTCGAAGCTGATTTTGCCGAGTATGGTGATGGTATTACTGGAAACGTCCGTGGTTTGCATTTCCAACCCGGCGGAGAAAGCCTGGTTGTCGCCAAACAGCTTGCCCGTGGCACCGCCCAAATGCGGTCCGCCCGGAGCGCCGCCCGGCGGGCCGGATTGCGAATACGCCGGAAGGAGTCCCAGGCAAATAATTGTTGAAGCCAGAATTGAGAAATGATTTTTCATGGTTGGTGAATGGGTTTTTGGCAGATTTAATTCCAAATTGCCTGAAATGCAAGTTTTATCCGAGGCGCTTCCGCAAGCCGTCAAGTTGGTCGTTCAGCGCTTTCGGCAAATGACTGCCAAGCCGGGCGTAATTCGCAGCCACGCCTTCAGCCTCTTTTTTCCAGCCCGCAACGTCCACCACGAGCAGTTGCTTGAGGCCGTCGGCGGGCAGGTTCAGGCCGGATAAATCAAGCGCGTCGGCGGCCGGCAGATTCCCGATGGGTGTTTTTTGCGCCTTGCCCGTGCCTTCGGCGCGTTCGCAAATCCATTTGAGCACGCGGCTGTTTTCGCCGTAACCGGGCCAGAGAAATTTGCCGTTCGCGTCCTTGTGGAACCAGTTCACGAAATAAATTTTGGGCAGCCTGGCGCGGTCGGTGCGTTGCGCGAACGAAAGCCAGTGCGCGAAATAATCGCCCATGTTGTAACCGCAGAACGGCAGCATGGCGAACGGATCGTGGCGCAGCACACCGGCCTGGCCGAACGTGGCGGCGGTGGTTTCCGAACCGCAGGCTGAACCCATGAACACGCCGTGTTCCCAATCAAACGCTTCGTTCACCAGCGGAATCGTGTTGGGGCGGCGTCCGCCGAATAGAATCGCCGAGAGCGGCACGCCTTCGGGATTTTGCCAGTCGGGATCAATGACCGGACATTGCGACGCGGGCGAGGTGAAGCGCGAGTTCGGGTGCGCGGCTTTGCGTCCGGAATCCGGCGTCCATGCCTGGCCCTCCCAATCAATCGCTTTCGCGGGTGCGGGTACGCCCATGTCTTCCCACCAAACGTCGCCGTCCGGTGTCAGCGCGACGTTGGTGAAAATGGTGTTTTTGGCGGTGGTAATCATCGCGTTTGGATTCGATTTCATTGAAGTGCCGGGCGCGACACCGAAGAAGCCGCTTTCCGGATTCATCGCGTAAAGCCGTCCGTCCTTGCCGACGCGAATCCAGGCGATGTCGTCGCCGAGCGCCGTGACTTTCCAGCCGGGCAACGCCGGTTGCATCATCACCAGATTGGTTTTGCCGCAGGCACTCGGGAATGCGGCGGCGATGTAATACTTTTTGCTCCCGCCATCGCGGGACGAAGTGACGCAAAGGATGAGCATGTGTTCCGCCATCCAGCCTTCTTTTTTGGCGACGGTGGAGGCGATGCGGAGCGCGAGGCATTTTTTGCCGAGCAACGCGTTGCCGCCATAACCGGAGCCGTAAGACCAGATCAAAGGCTCATCGGGGAAATGAACGATGTATTTGTTCTTTGGATCGGGTTCGCAGGGCCACGAAACGTCGGCCTGGCCCGGCTTGAGCGGCGCCCCCACGGAGTGCAGGCACGGGATGAACGGACCGTTCGCGCCGAGCTTGTCGAGCACCGCCTGGCCCATGCGCGCCATGATGCGCATGCTGACGACAACATAAGGTGAATCGGAAATTTCAATGCCGATTTTGCAAATGGGCGAGCCGAAGGGTCCCATGGCAAACGGAATAACGTACAAGGTTCGTCCCTTCATGCACCCGTTGAACAGGCCAAGAAGTTTTTGCTTCATCTCGGCGGGGTCAGCCCAATTGTTCGTGGGGCCGGCTTCGTCCTTGGTCTTGGAACATATAAATGTCCGGTCTTCGACGCGCGCCACGTCGCTGGGATGCGAGCGGGCAAGGTAACAGCCCGGACGTTTTTTGGCGTCGAGTTTGATGAAGGTGCCGCTCTTCACCATCTGGTCGCAGAGCGCCTGATTTTCCGCGTCCGAACCGTCACACCAGTGAATGCGCTCCGGCTGGCAGAGTTCGGCCATTTGCTTGACCCAGGTGAGAACCTTTTGGTTTGAAGTCGGTGCGGTGTCCATTGTGCTTGTCATATTGTGCGTCATTTATGCCAAATAAAGTCCGGATAAACTGCCAGAAGCATGACGGTTTGAACAGACCAAATTTGCATTTCGCCCTGCCCTTGGGCGCATCGGTGCACTGCGATAGGAACTCCGTGTCGTTTTGGAAGGAACGCCGGATTTATCCGGCAGGAGGTTCAATCACACGTGTCCGCTGCCGCATGAAGGCGGCGTTCCTGTCGCAAAGCCAAGTTCCCGTCTTTTGCGTCGCGCCGCGTCCGACGGTATGCTAACAGTGATTCAGCCATGAATTCATCGCTGGAAAAATCTCCCGGGCGCGGCGGCGAAGCCGGCCAGTGCCTCGCGCGCTCCGTCGCGGACACGCTCGCCGAGGAACCGGCGCTCGAAGCGGTGACGATTGACCGCGCGCACCAAAAAATCTCCGTCGCCACGCTGGGCCGCACGGATGTCGGGAGGCTTACCGATCGCATCACGCGGGAATTTGAAGCGGCGCAATCCGTCTCCGCCGAACGCCATTGCGCCCTGCTCGCCGGCCAGGACGATTGCCGGGATTGCGACCGGCCGTTGTCCGAAACCGAGCGAAAAAAAATCACCATCCAAAATGAAGGCCAGACGACCACCATCGCCCGCGTCACTTGCCCGACCGCGCCGAAATTCTGGCGCTGGCGCGACATTCCGTTTCCCAAGGTCGTACAGCGCGACGTCGAATTTCTTGAACACGCGCAGGAGATTGACGAATGGAAACCGCAACTTGCCGCCGCGATCCTTTGCAGCGTCTTCGGGTTGACCGCGCATTTTTTGTTGGCCGGTCATTGGTCGGTGGCGGCTTTTGTTTTTGCCTATCTCGCGGGCGGTTTTTATCCGGCGAAAGAAGTTTGGGAACGTCTCCAAAAACGCACCATCGACGTGCATTTTCTCATGATCTTCGTCGCCGCCGGTGCTGCCGGCATCGGTGCGTGGGCCGAAGGCGCGACGCTGCTGTTTTTGTTTTCGTTTTCCGGCGCGCTCGAACATTACGCGCTCGGCCGGACGCAAAAGGAAATCCGTTCGCTCTTCCGCGACGCGCCGAAAGTCGCCACCGTGCTTGACGCCCAGGGGCACGAGCGCGAGGTCAAAGTCGAGCAGCTCACGCGCGGAATGCGTTTGCTCATCAAGCCCGGCGCGCAATTTCCCGTGGACGCGGAAATCGCCAAAGGCGGCACCGCCGCGGACGAATCGAATCTCACCGGCGAAGCCACGCCGGTCGAGAAGAACGTCGGCGACGCCACGCTCGCCGGCACCATCAATCTTTGGGGTGCGGTCGAAGCCATCGTTACGCGGCCCGCTGCCGAAAGTTCGCTGCAAAAAATCGTCACGCTCATCAAGGAAGCCCAGCAGCGCAAAGCGCCCGCTCAACAGTTCACCGATAAAGTCAGCACTTACTACACTTACGCCGCCCTGGGACTTTCCTTCGCGATGTTTTTTGTCTGGTGGCTTGGCTTCCGGCTCGCGCCGTTTGAGTCCGCCATCGAATCGCAAAGCGCGTTTTACCGCACCATGACCCTGCTCGTGGTCGCGTCGCCGTGCGCGCTGGTGCTTTCCATCCCGTCCGCCGTGCTCGCAGCCATCGCCTGGGGCGCGCGCCACGGCATCCTGTTCCGCGGCGGCGCGGCGGTGGAGAAACTCGCCGAGGTCAACGTCGTCGCGCTCGACAAAACCGGCACGCTCACGACCGGTGAATTGCGCGTCGAAAAAATCGAAAGTTTTCCGTCCGGACGCGAAGCCGAAATTGCGCGGCTGGCTTACTCGCTCGAAAAACTTTCCACGCATCCGCTTGCCCGCGCAATAACGCGTCACGGCAAACAGCAGCAGCTTGAGTTGGTGGCCTTCGAGCAATTTGAATCCGTCACCGGCCATGGACTGAAGGCGAAGCTCGATGGTCAGGAGGTTTTCCTGGGCAAACGCGAGTGGGTTGAAGACGCGCATACTGATGGGGCGGAGCAGCAGCTCCGCCCTACCAACGATGGTAGGGCTGCGCTGCCGCGCAGCCCAAACTCAACGGGAACCCAAACCGACGCCGGCCTCTCCGAAGTCTGGATCGCACACGGTGATCTTCTGGGCCGCGTCATTTTGCGCGACGACATCCGTCCCCAAGCCGCATCGGTCGTGGAAGCCTTGCGCCACGAAGGCTTGCGCACCGTGGTTTTGACCGGCGACCGCAAGGCGACCGCCGAACATTTGCGCGACAAATTAAAGTTGGATGACGTGCGTGCCGAGTTAAAACCGGAACAAAAAGTCGAGGCGGTTCGTGAGTTGAGCGGGCAGGGGAGGAAGGTCGCCATGATCGGCGACGGCGTGAACGACGCGCCGAGTCTGGCCGCCGCGCACATTGGCGTGGCGATGGGCGCACGCGGGGCGGACGCGGCTTTGGAGCAGGCGGACGTGGTGCTGATGCACGACCGGTTGGAAAATTTTCTCGCCGCGTTTCGCCTGAGCCAGCGCGCGCGCCTCATCATTCGCCAAAATCTTGTCATTTCGCTCGGCACGGTGGTGGTGCTGGTTTCGTTCGCGCTGCTCGGAAAAATTCCGCTGACGATTGGCGTGGTCGGCCACGAAGGCAGTACGGTGGTCGTGGTGATGAACAGTTTGCGATTGCTTTTTGGTGGTGCAACGACAAAGCAGAAATAATTCAACTGCGGATGAAACTTGGGTTGAACACGAATAAAAATAATCGCGCCTCTCCCCTGAACCTCGTAGCCGTCCCGCATGGCGGGATCAGTCCGCGCACTTTGAGTCCAACGAAAGTCAGCGCCGACTCACGTCGGTGGCTACGGTTCAGGAGTTCGATGCGCGACATTTTTCTATCGGGGAAATCTCTCCCCGCCGGGCGGGGAGAGGGTGTCGCGCAGCGACGGGTGAGGGGAATCTTTTCTGTTCATCCGTGTTTTGACCGTGTTTAATCAGCGCCAGTTGAATTTGTGAATCCGTTTCAAAAATTTGTCGTTGAACACGCGCGGCTTTTCCAAAGCGGAAAAAAGTTGCCGCCGGGTCGTCCGCAAAAATTCCCGCGGCATCGAAAGGTGCCGGACCACGCGCCGAAAGCATTGATTTTCTCGCCGCATCCGGACGACGAGTGCATCGTCGGCGGACTGGCGTTGCGGCTGTTGCGTGAAGCGAAGTGGAACGTCATCAACGTTGCCGTGACGCTGGGCGGCAAAATCGCGCGGCGCACGGAGCGGTTGCGTGAATTGCGGGCCGCGTGCGATTTCCTCGGCTTCGGCCTGGCGGTGGCGGATTGGGAGGATATCAATCCGGTTGCGCGCCGGGAAAATTGCCCGTCGTGGCGGGCGGCGGTGGAAATCGTTGCCGAAATTCTGGCGGAACAGCAGCCGCGCGCGATTTTTGTTCCGCACGAAAACGACCGGCACCCGACGCACATCGGCACACATTTTTTGGTTCTGGATGCGCTTAAAACGTTGCCCGCCGGTTTCGAGTGCCATGTCGTCGAAACGGAATTTTGGGGACAAATGACCGATCCCAATCTGCTCGTCGAATCGAGCGTGGAGGACGTGGGCGACCTCGTGGCGGCGCTGGCGTGTCACGTCGGCGAAGTCCGGCGCAATCCGTATCACGCGCGGTTGCCGGCGTGGCTGATGGACAACGTGCGGCGCGGCGCGGAATGGATCGGCGGGCAGGGTGGGGCGGCGCCGGATTTTACATTCGCCACGATTTACCGGCTCCGCCAATGGTCGCGCGGCCGGCTGATAAACGTGTTGAAACGCGGAAAATTTTTATCCGCCGCGAAGAACGCCGCCGGACTTTTTTGATGAAAACACAATTCATGCGCGAGGCCATCCGTCTCTCGCTCCAAAAAATGCGCGGCAATCACGGCGGGCCGTTTGGCGCAGTCGTGGTGCGCCGCGGCAAAATCGTTGGGCGTGGGTGGAATCAGGTTGTTTCGGCCAACGACCCGACGGCGCACGCGGAAGTCATCGCCATCCGTGAAGCGTGCCGCCGGCTCAAGACCTTCCAGCTCGACGATTGCGAGCTTTACGCGAGTTGCGAGCCGTGTCCGATGTGTCTGGCGGCGGGTTATTGGGCGCGGCTGCGAAAGATTTATTACGCCAACACGCGGCGCGACGCGGCGGCCATTGGTTTCGATGACGATTTTCTTTACCGCGAAGCCGCCCTGCCGGTTTCACGCCGCAAAATTCCCATGAAACAACTGTTCCGCAACGAAGCGCTGAAAGTTTTTGCGGAATGGAAAAACAAGCCGGACAAAATTCAGTATTGATAGACAGTTGCCGGGGTTGATGGTTGTTGCGCGGGAGGCGCAAATGCCAGAGGGGTTGCCCCCTCTCTTCCGCAGGGCGGAGGAGAGGGCCGGGGAGAGGAGGCGCTTGGCAATGAAAGTCAAAATTGAAATCCCCTCTCTCCGGCTCTCTCCCCGCTCGTTCCTCGTGGAGAGAGAGTGACCAGACGACACGACTGGGCAACGATGGCCGTGCGAACTGCCGCCCGCAGGACCATGCGGCTTTGAGCCGCCTACCGATAGTTCTTGTCGTCCACCCCGCTGAGGTCAATTCCGTCCTTGAAGACTCCAACCGTCACGACCGCGAAGGTGAACACGCTGGTCCCGGACTCCAGATGTCCGCCGAACGCCTTGTCGGGGTCGGTCAGGGTGATGTGGGCGTGGACGCGGCCATCAATCACATAGCCATTCATGCCCACGATGTCGGCCGGGCCAGCGGGGTTCTTCACAAAGATGTTCCTGGAGGGAAAGGTGCCATTGCTGACTGTGTGGTAATGATAACTCCGGACCGACCCGATGCCGGACAGGATCACGGCGTTCCGGATCTTGTGCTCCTTGACCATGCGCTCCAGGCCGGCCAGCAGGTCGGCTTGATTTTTGAAGCGCAATACCAGGACCCGGTCGAATTGCCCGCTGAGCACATAAACATCCGGCACCGTGTCGCTGTTCGGTTTGGAATCCAGGGCGGCGGTGGTGGCATTGGTCACCTCGGTGCGGGTCGGTTGGGCCGCCGCCGGGCTGATGATTGCCAGTAAACTTAGAATCTGAATCAGTTTGCGCATGGGAATGTCTCCTTGTTTGGTGGATGATGGTTAAGTTATATCAAAGATAAACATAAGATCAAACGAATAACAAGCCCAAGCGCCAGCCCCGATGCCGCCCGCTCGCGCCCTGGAGCCGACGCACGGATTGGAGGATGAGCTTCCCCCAACCGGGGAACGCAGATACGGACGGAGACGCTGCGGGAAAAACAAAAACGCTTTTAAGAAAAGAAAACATGAAACCTTTTACCTAACGCTTGACATCTGAACCCTCATAGGAGGCGTCATGGCCGATGCCGAATGCTTCCCGCACCAGTAATGTTCTTCACTACCGATTTTGGGTTGCCGTAATAAGTGAGCGAGCCTGCACCTATAATGGATACCTTGAGGGTGTCGGTGACGGTGACATCGGCGTCCGAAGCGCCGAGAAGTGATAACGTGGCGGTTTGAGTCTGCAGAGATTTCGCATTGAGCTTGCTTGCTCCTGTCAGGTTCGCTTCCAGATTCGCAACGGAACCATCAACGCTGATGTTCGACGCACCGGTGGATTCAAGCTTCAGGTCATGGCCGGAGAGCCGGCTGGCCTTGAAGCTAATGCCGCCAGACAATTGCACGTCCGCCAGAGATGCGCTGGAAAGAATAATCGTAATGTTTTTGGTCGGCGCCAGATCTTCCTTCGAGCCAATTTTCAGAGTGTTGCCGCTGACGACCGTTTTGACAAGCGGAAGAAGGTTCTGGTCGGTGGAAATGTTGAGCCTGGCTTTGCCGCTGGACCATTTAATCTGGTAACCGCCCGTGACCACGACCTTGGAAAAATCAGAAATCGAGCGGTCCTCGGTCTTGATTACTCCGTCGCCTTTAATCCCGGGGCGGGAACATCCGGCGACTACGGTGACGGCTGCAATAAGTATAATCGTTATTCTGTTCATGATTAAGCTTGAAACTTTCGATGTGCGAATGACGCCTAACGAACTGAGCCACGCCGGGCCTGCGATGTCAATCCCGACTTGTCGGGAAACGAAAGCGCCAACCGGCTGCTTGCTTGCGATGTTGTTTATCGGAGCCCGCTCGCGATTCATCGGAGTTGGTTCCGGCGACTTGTTAGCATTCCGCGGTTGTTGGATCGATAATCGCTTTCACTTCGGAAACACGGTTCGCCGGGAAGCCTCCCTGCTTCGCATGCTCGCGCACTGTCGCCTCATCTGGGGCGATATACACGCAATAGATCTTGTCGTCGGTCACATAGCTTTCGAGCCACTGGATTTGCGGTCCGATCTTCTTGATGACGCCACAGGACTTTTGGGCGACGCCCTGTAGCTGGTCCGGCGTGAGCTTCCCCGCTCCCGCGATTTCGCGTTCGATTACGTACTTTGGCATATGCTTTATGGGTGAACTGAAACTTCTTCTTTGCCTAGCGTCCAGAACTGAGCCACGCCGGGCCTGCGATGTCAATCCCGACTTGTCGGGAAACGAAAGCGCCAACCGGCTGCCTGCTCGCGATGTTGTTTATCGGAGTTGGCTCCAGTGAGAGCCTGTGTGAAAACTCGGATTCAGTCATTTTGAAGAACGAAAAAGTGGTTCGAATCACCTTCACTGAAAATAAAAATGCGCCATAACGAAAATGTGAGCGTCGCTTTTTCGGCGCGTCGGGTCGTCGAGGAGTTTTCACACAGCCTCGTGACTGGTTAGGCAGCATAACTACTTTTTGTGGAACTAGGGACCCTGCGCTAGTAACCCAGAAGCGAAGGCGGGATTCATCGAGCCAAGGTCTTCTTGATAGAAATAGTAATTATAGGTACCGACCCAAAAAGTCGTGATTGCCAAAGTGTTTTCAAATTTGATCCAGTGCACGGAATCGTCCACTGTCAGATGGTTGCCGCCATCGGGGAATCGCGCGTTTGGCCGCTGATGGGCAACTAAACCATTGCTTGTCCCCGGCGGGCGAGTACTCGCCCCCCACGGATTTCCAGTGCCTCCCGTATATTTGCAAATCAAATCCGCCGCGAGCACCCAAGTCGGTTTAGAATTGCCCAACTTTATCGGACTGGCCGACTTAATGCCCGTGTAATACTTATTATACCACCAATAGATGCCGCCAAAATACTGATAACCGATTTGCCATTGAGGCCCCCCAGTTCCGCCGGGGTTGGCATTGTAGGATGTCCCATAATCTAAAAGGTCCGGGCAACACCAAATTGAAGCGGTATTGGTGTCTGTCAAATCCAAATCGACATCCTTGGCCAAACCTGCTTCCGGCGGGCTAATAGCGGTTTGGTTAAACGTCTGGGGTGTGGTAGGGGGGGTGTTGGCATTCGCCGCTAGTGCCGAAACGAAATAATCATTGTTATCGCCGGCATAAACAGTCATGCCAATTCCGATTTGACGGAGATTGTTCACACAAGCAATTCGCTTTGCCCTTTTTTTGGATCGCGACAATACGGGCAGTAACATCGCGGCTAGAATCGCGATAATGGCAATCACCACCAGCAGTTCGATCAAGGTAAAACCGCGCTCAACGTCGGTCGGCATCACCTTGCTTTCTCTGTAAAGCCAGCTGGAATTTAGCCTGGAATTCCCATGCGAATTTGTTTTTGTACTCACTGGTTGGAGATTTGGTTGATGACAAGTTATCACAGTCATAAAAGAATGTCATGCTTAATCGCACACGTGAATAAATTCGTGCCGTTAACCACGAGCATCAATGCAACGGGATGTTTCATTTTCATAGGAGTGCGCCAGCCCCCTGGCGCTTTCAATTCATCACGACGGCAACCGCCAGCAACCGCGCTCTTGTCGCGTCGAAGCGAAGACGGACGGCGTGCAACAGCAAATCGGCTTGTCGCACCGAAATGAAATGAAGGCGGATGTCGCGCAGAAATATGCGATTATGCGAATAATGGGTGCCTCCTCCCAATCCAAGTTCATCCCCTCGTATTCCGCTCGAAAATTTCCGCGCCACGACCCCCGGAGAAAAGCAGGACCCAACTTTGTGTCAATACTCAGGACTCATATACAATTGCGTCAAGACTATGGTTTGACCCCTTTTTGAAACTTTTTTCGATCATTCCGCCGGACTTTTCACACGGCCTCGCGACTTGTTAGACCACGTCTCGCCCATATCTCAATGCGGCTGGAACAAATAATTCGACTGTATCATCCGTGAGGGCAGCCGCCGGAAGCGGAACGTGCCTGCGATGATTATGTTGGAGTTTCAGAGACCGGTCAATCGTCCGGCATTTTAAGTCCGGCTTCAGCGTTCCACGTAAAAAGGAATATTCGCGTGTCCGGCGTGACCGTGGCCGTCAAAAATGTAAACGAAAAGGCGATAAGCACCCGGCATTTCAGGAGCTTTCATTAGAATCTCGCTTTTATTTTGCTCCTGAATCAGCCCGGAGATCGCCGACGGCTTCTCTTCCCGGTCGCCGCCGGCGGAGTGAGTTTTGGTTTCTTCAACTACTTCCCACCGATACGTCAGCGAATCTTTGTCCGGATCGGCAACGGATATTCTTGCTCCGTAAGTCTGATTCGGTCGCACGCGAATATTTTCCAGCGCGGCTTTTCCGTCGAGCCAGGCACCGGCAAGCCGCGGACTCCGATTCTCCGGCCATTTGCCGGTCCACAGATAATGCATCACATCCACGCTCTCGGTTTCTTCGCCGGATTCGAGGAACACGCCGAACCATGTGGGAGTGCGCTCCTGTTTTTGTCCCCAAAGAAAAACATACGAGCCGAGACATTGATCACGGTCGGCCGCGATCACTGTTTCATATCTTTTCCGATAGGAATCAGCCTTCACGCTGCTGTCTTCCTCGATCGGCGCCCCCCACCCGGTTTTCTTCACTTCCCAATAACCCGTAGCGCCCCATTCCGTAATGATATAGGGCTTGTCCCATTCGGATTTCTTCAGGGCATCTGGCAGGCCAGCGATGCCTCCATACGTTTGAATCGCCAGAAGATCCAGGTCCGGCGCGCGGGTTTTGATTTCATGAATCAACTGGGGATTGATGCCCGCGATCGGAGTTGTCGTCAGGTGATTGGTGTCAATCTGATGAATCATTTTGGAGATATCATTCACCGCATCCCAGACCTTTGGATTTTTCGCCTGCAAGTTCAGTTCATTGCCGATTGCCCAGATGATCAAGGCTGGATGATCTTTATATTTCATGACCTCGGTTTTGATTGTCTCAAGCTGCCGGTTGACCGCGGACGTGTCGTTGTAGTCGAAACCGCGGCGTTCCAGTCCTACCCGCAATCCCATCGTAACGTAAAAACCATTGGTCAAGGCGCGATCCAGCACGGCGCGGCCATTGTTGCTTCCCCAGGTCCGTAGTGAATTGCCTCCATGACGTGCGAGACTGTCCTGTCCTCCGCCTCCCAGGCCGGCTCCTTTGATGTAAAACGGTCTGTTGTTGACGTAGAGTTTGTAGGCTTTGTCCGTCTTGCGAATTTCCACTTTGGCCGGGCCGCCGGACGGATCTATTTGGCCGCTGCACGAAATTGCCCAGCCGGTGAAAAACGCCAGACAGATTGCCCCGCCTTTTTCCCAAAGTCCTTGTTTGTTATTCATAATTTAGGCGTCTTCACCGTAAGGCATGGTCTTGACCGTTTCTGCGATAAACTGGGCTCTTGCTTTGCCATCTAACCGATTCCCATGATCTTTACACCACTGCCGCAGTACTTGGACATCGACCGGAACTTTCACGGCGCGGACGCCCGGCTGATTCTTCAATTGCTGAAGTGTCTTCTCGGCCCCACTGCACCACTGTTCGTACGTCGGAGCTAACGCCTCCGGGTCATCCGCCGCAAGCTTCAGCATGGCCCACTGGTCTGCCGAGTACCAGCCAACCCCGATAATCATAGTTTTTGGCATATGCAATTAGGCCTAACGAACCAGCTCAGGCACAACCGCCGAGTCCCGCGCTGCGGGATTGAATGGAATGATGACAGACAAATCTCATAAAATCAATCGCAACTGGCAGGGGGCAGCGGCTGTTGTCTGCAGCGCCATTGTTAGACCACAGCATACTTTCGAGAAAATAACAAAACACTGGCAGAAACGAGTGCGAAAATGTCAAACGCGAGGCCGACGAAAGAAAACGGCTGCGCGTTAAAAAACGCGAAAAGCCCTATAACACTCGCAGTCACGATAAGAAGCGCGACGATGCTGACAACGATGCGCGCCCATCTCGCACGCAAGAGCAAAAAGAAACCTGCCACTGCTCCAGCAGGAAACAAGAACACAAAGAAAATGTCAATGCAGTGCCCGAGCCGATCAGGATGAAATCGGTACATTGCGTGCACTTGAATAGCGAAAAAATAAACGCAAATTA
>Ga0208355_1000051_pt1 | contig 58908 bp, 46 predicted proteins | sample NGESurdeep072012_6_FD_184458 | JGI IMG/M metagenome (GOLD analysis project Ga0208355, IMG submission 184458) | Arctic peat soil microbial communities from Barrow, Alaska - NGEE Surface sample 210-3 deep-072012 (SPAdes) | ecosystem: Environmental > Terrestrial > Soil > Wetlands > Peat ... | reverse complement strand
CGAGTGTTTGGACCACATCATTGTCTTGGGCAAGGAACATCTGCGTCGGATTCTGAAAAACTATGCGGACTATTACAACGGCGTGAGAACGCATCGGTCCTTGAACAAGGATGCGCCTGTCTCTCTCCAGGTTCAGCGATCCGGCATCATAAATTCGCGCGCCATACTGGGCGCACTTCATCGTCAATACGTTCGGATTTAGATTTTCGGTACACACAGGTCATCGATACCGGCTGCGATTCAACACTCACGGCCGGTTGGCGGCGGCGGAACCGTGCACGTGACGGTCAACAGCCGCCCGGACGAGTTTTCCGTCAGCGTTTCCAATCTGGGAGGCGGCCCCGATCCCGCGCAAACCACTTTCGGATTGGGTACCCGGCTTATTGGCGCATTGGCGCGCCAACTCAATGCGAAGGTTGCAAAACAGAAATCGGTCGCAAGTTATAGCGTCACCGTAACAGTTCCACATCTCGGATCGAGTCTCGTTTGGGATCTTCGCCGAGAAATGGATTGATCCACCGAGCGAGAGCCAATTACGATCCTATGACGATCGTTAGTCCAGCCTCGCTACTGTAGCGCGTTCAATGCATTAGACGCTTTACCAGCAGGTGAAACGCGAACCATAGGCGCGCAAGAGCCGGCAGCGCAACAATGTGCTGCCGACCTTGTTTGTTATTACTACTATCCGTTACCGAGTGGCATGGCGACGTAGCGGGACGCGTCGCCAGAGCGAACGCGCATCAGAACGTTGTTTTTGTTGTCGGTGCGAGCTGTTTTAATCGCATCGCGTACATCACCAGGATTCGCTACGCTCTTTCCGGCTACTTCTAGAATCACGTCGCCTTCCTTAAAGCCGCGATCCGAAGCTACTCCATTCGGGTCCACGCCAGTCACGACGACGCCCTTCTTGCCTGCACCTGCCACTGAATTTGCGGGCGCAACCGTCATGCCGAGATGAGGAACATCCGTGCCGTGGGTTGAGTCTCCACCACCAGAGCCGGCTTGGGCCTCCTGAGCATTGGGCAGCTTGCCGAGGGTCAAATTGACGACTGCATCCTTTCCTTTATGCAGCACGTCGAGCTTGACCGCGTTGCCGGGTGCGAGAGCGCCGATGGTACGGGCGAGCTCCCTTGCGTCCTTGATCGACTGACCATTCACCGCGATGATGACGTCGCCTGATTCGATGCCGGCCTTGGCAGCCGGACCATTTGCCTGAGGTTCGGCTACCAATGCGCCCTCTGCTTTCTTCAGACCAAGGTTATCCGCGAGATCCTGCGTAACCGGTTGAATCTGGACGCCGATCCAGCCACGGCTGACGGTTCCCTTGTCTTTCAGCTGAGCGATCACCGTCTTCACGGTCGAAGCTGGAATCGCGAATGCGATGCCGACGCTACCGCCAGATGGCGAGTAGATCGCCGTATTCACGCCAACGACCTCTCCCTGCATGTTGAAGGCTGGTCCACCCGAATTGCCCTTGTTAACGGGCGCATCGATCTGGAGGAAATCATCGTAGGGTCCGTTGCCGATATCGCGGCCGCTGGCCGAGACGATGCCGGCCGTGACGGTTCCTCCGAGTCCAAACGGGTTGCCGACCGCGAGCACCCAGTCCCCGATCCGAGACTTGGCTTCCGAAAGCTTGGCGAACAGAAAATCCGAGGCGCCCTCGACCTTGATCAAGGCAATGTCGGTGCGGGGATCCGTGCCGATTACTTTCGCCGTATAGGTCTTGCCGGCTTCGGTGGTCACTTCGACCTTGTCCGCACCTTCGACGACGTGATTGTTGGTTACGGCGTAGCCATCAGGCGAGATGAAGAAGCCGGACCCCTGACCCATCATAATGCCGTGCCCGCCGTGGTGACCGCGCATGCCATCGGGCCCGTGTTGGAAGAACCGCTCCATCGGCGATCCCTGCTGGGTCGACGAGTCTTCATCGTCGCTGTTGCTCGTATCGGTGGCCTTGTTCTTCATCGTGACCTTGACCGAGATGACTGAAGGCTTCACGCGCTCCACGATATCGGCAAAGCCGACCGGCTGCCCGATCTTGCCCACGGCATTGTTGACCTGGGCGTGTGCCGGGCTGCTGAAAAGATCGAGATTTCCGGAAGACGGGCTGAATCCGTAGACGGCAACGCCAAGACCAGCAGCGACCGATGCCATCAGGGCGAACCTGCGAGCTGAAAACAGCGAACGGCGGGGCGTGTGACGGGATGGACCTGACGAAGGATCGGAGGGATGACTGGTCATAGCTTGCGTCTCCATGGAGGGAATCGTTGGCGCCGTCTGGCGCCTTATGATCCAAGCATGGACGCACTCGCCTTACGTAGTGCTGGCCGGGAAATTAATGTTCGGCAACAAACTCTACCGCCGCAAACTGTCCGCGACAGCGGTCATACACGATTGCTCTTGCGGTAGGCCTGTCGGGACTCCCGCAGCAATTGTCGTACGTCGCCTTCTTCCGCTGGCACCGGTGATGGATCAAGCCGGGCCGAACCGGCTTTGAGTTGCCGCGGTCGTCCCATAAGAACCGGCTGGAACAGCACCGCGGCGGCCAATGTACAGAACAACGCCAAAGCCATGAGCTTGCCCATGCTGGACATGCCCGGATAGCGTGACACCGCCATGCTTCCAAAGGCGATGGCATTGGTCATGGCGCTGAAGATCACGGCCCGCGTCAAGGTCGACTGAAGCAGCCCGGTCTTTCCGGCACGCCACGCCATCGTGTAATAGATCTTGAACGCGACCCCGACTCCAAGCAGCAACGGTAGCGCGATGATATTCGCAAAGTTTAGAGCCAGTCCTGTCATCACGCAGACCTCCAGCGTCACGGTCCCGGCGAGCAATAAATGGAACAAGGGTCAGCAGGACATCCGTGACACGCCGCAGCGCGATGAAGAGTAATACCGCGATCGATGCGAGCGCGAGAATGCCTGCTTCGATGAACGCGCGAGTAACGGTCTCGCCGGATTCGTAATAGCTGATCGCCGGGCCGGTGGCCGACGGCGCTGCTGCTAGGATTATGGTTGCAAATTTACGCAGCCCATGGGTGTCGCTGAGTTCGCCTTTCGGCAGGACCTGGACGCGAGCCCGGCCGTCAGGCGACAACCAGGCGCGAATCAGATCAGGCGGCAGCGTCTTGACGGTCACTGGCTGCGGATCGAGGCTGTTTCGAAGTTGGTCGAGGTCAACGATGAGCGGTGGTACTATTGCAGCTCCAGCCTTGTTTCGCGCGGCAGTATCGGATTGGGCGAGACGCGTCAGCAAACCGGAAACGTGGCGCGCGGAATCGGCGGCGGCCCCCGACGCGTTTCCCGCAGCTTTTAGAAGGTCCGCTGACGTCGCGCGCATCGCTGCCACCAAGTTTTCGTCCGACGGCGCAGGTTGTTGTTGTTTGGGGTTGAGCGCCGCTCCAAGACCTTGCGAAGCGGATATTATCGCCGCGATTTTCTGATCCTGATCGGTCGGAATAAAGCTGCTCAGCGTCAGCGTGCGCGACACCTCCGGGAGGACTGCCAATCGCTTGGCGGTGACGTCAGCCTGATCGAGGTTCGGAGTCAGCACCTCGGCGTCGTTGCCGCTAGTCTCCGGATTCCTTTGCAATTCGCGATAGGTTACGACCGATGGCGCGTTTGGGTTTTGCAAATTGATAGGATTGAAGTCGAACGGCAGATGCAGCAACAAGGGAACGCCGGCCAACACCACGCCGGTTCACCCGGCGGATTGAGTAGCGCCAACATCGCCGGGAGCAGGGTAATACTGCACAGAAATGCGATCAACATGCCGCATCCCGCGATCAGGCCCAGTTCGGAGAGGCCTTTATAATCGGTAGGAATAAACGAAAAGAATCCCACCGCAGTGGCAGCGGCGGCCAAGGTGAGGGGCGCGCCGACTTTGCCGGCCGCACTTCTTAACGCGCCGCGCAGGCTGTTTTGCTCGTGACGCTCGGAACGATACCGCACGCTGAACTGAATGCCGAAATCGACACCCAATCCAACGAAGAGTACGAAGAAAGCAATTGAGATGAGGTTAAATGACCCGACCATGGCAAGGCCAAGCGCCGACGTGACAGCCAGTCCCACCATCAGGCTGAATAATACCGCAGCGATAATTTTCCACGAGCGAAGAGCAAACCACAAGATGGCCAGAACGCCGAGCAGAGCCGTCAGGGTGTCGCGTACCGCGCTGTGCCGGATCACCGAAAACTGGTCGTCATTCATCGGCACCTGGCCGGTCAGTTCCACCTTTGCACCGAATTTGCCGCCAAGATCCAGATCAGCCACTGCTTGTCGTATTCCCGCAGTAGCTCTAGCGCCAGGCTGCAACTCTCCAAAATCCAGCACGGGATTAATCTCGACAAAATGGCGGAGTTGGCTGGGTTTTGCCGGCTGTCCACGCGTTAACTCTTGCCAGGAAAATGTCGCAACCTTGCCGGACAGCACGTCACTCAGTGTCTTGTCGGCGAGCGTGAGGGGCCAGGCGAGCTGATCAATCTTGACCTGCCCGTCCTCGACGCCTTGAGCCGCGAAAGACAGCGCCTTCAAGGCTCCGCGCAGCGTAGGGTCGCTGGCCAGTTCGGAGATGAGGAATTGCGCTTTCGAAAGATCGCCGATCGATTTCTTGACCTCGGCAATAGAATCGAACAGCAGACCATTTTGTTCGAAAAACGCCCCACTGTCCGGCTGCACTACCGCCCGGAACAAATCCGGACGCTTTGCGAGATGCTGCGTCAGCGCATCGGTCGCCTGCTCGGCATTTTCCGAAGTTGGCGCGCTGATCACGGCGGCAATGCCATTTTGTGGAAACGCTTCGGCAAATGCGAATTGACGTTGATGCCAGGGGAGGCTCTTGGATATCAGCGCTTCAACGTCGGTAGTAATTGAAAAGCGCTCATAGTCGAAACCGGCCGTCGCAACCATTAAAAGGGTTCCGATGACGATAACCGGCCAGCGATGACGGGCACAAAAGCCAACAATTCGGACAACGACTGAATTCAACATATTGGACCGCGAACCTCAGCACTTTCCGTGGATCGTTCGATCCAACTCACGAGATTGGCGGCGCTATTCGCTGACGGATATTGATGAGATGGCCTGTTGGTGCCGCAGAGTGCCGTTCTTGCCTACTTCTCACCTTCCACGCAGCCAAAATTCCAAACTAGTAAGGGACTGTCCCCGCTGCTGGCACTACGTGCACGCGATCGTCATCTTGGAGCCGCGAATCATAGTTCACCAGGCTTCGTGCTCCCAAGCATGAAAGCCGCCGCTCTTTGCTCGTTGGTCTGATACCAAAGATAAAATCATCTGACTGCGGCAGTTGCTGCCGCCTCGCCTCGTTCACGAACTCCATGGGTTGACTTGGATACTTCACCTATTTGTCTTCCGGATTGGCCTTCTGCAAGGCAGTGGCAAGTTTTTGCGATGCGGTCTGGAAGTCGGCTTGGGCGCTGGCCCAGGCATTGGGCCCAGCCGTCCCCACGTTCAACCCAACATGCACCAACTGGGTCCACGCTGTCTTGGTCTCGGTCCAGGCGCTATCCAGATTCCTGGAGGCGCTTGTTTCCGCCTCCGTAGCATTGGTCTTTTGCTTGGCGTTGTAGTCGTGCAGCTTTTGCTCCCACACGTTCATCTCACCCTGCGCATGATTGGTGAAATTGTTCCTTTCGGCCGCGGAATCGTCGGTGGTGGCCGCCCCGAGCGACGTGCCCTTTTCGGGTGTCGACTGGGCAGCCGCGGGTGCCGCGCCGGCGAGGGCGAGCAATCCGATCACGATGGGGGCGACAAAGATTTTCATGGCGTCCAATTCCTCGTGTTTCTCATCATCTACTTCGCGTCCGTACGACCAGACGGATCAGCGGCCTGCAGTATTGGCCGCCTCACCCATTGGTCTCTGCCGCGTTTTCCCCTAACCGGGATCGCCCCGGAAATGGACTTCGGGCCAAAGCCGTCATTCCTTCAGTAGAGGACATGTCGAGTCAGAGAGCTTTCCAAAAGCCTGATCGCCGGGCATCGTCTCGACGAGGCGGTAGTAATCCCATGGGTGCTTCGATTCCGCGGGCGTCTTGACCTGCATGATGTACATTTCATGTTCCATCAATCCATCAGCGCGGATTTTACCGTTGGACGTGAACATGTCGTCGATCTTTGCCTTGTGCAGTTCCGCCATGACCTTGTCGGGCTCGGTGGTCTTGGCGGCCTTGACCGCGTTGAGATATGTGAGCGTGGCCGAATAATAGGCGGCCTGGGTCATGGTCGGCTCGCGCTTTGTCTTCTCGAAGAAGCGCTTGGCAAAGGCCCGGGTCTTGTCGTTGAGATCCCAATACCAGCCGGTCGTGAGATAGAGACCCTGCGCGGTCTCCAGCCCGAGACCGTGGATGTCGGTTATGAAAGCGAGCAGTGCGGCTGGCTTCATCTTCCTGGTGACGCCAAACTGGTTGGCGGTCTTGAGTGAATTGGTGAAATCATTGCCGGCGTTAGCCAGACCCAGAACCTGCGCACCTGAATTCTGCGCCTGCAAGACAAAGGAGGAGAAGTCGGACGTGGCGAGGGGCACCCGCACCGAGCCGAGAACCTTGCCGCCCCCGGCCGTCACCACGTTGGCCGCAGAATCCTGGAGCTGGGTGCCAAAGGCATAGTCGGCGGTCAGGAAGAACCACGACTTTCCTCCCTGCTTCAAAATGGTGGTTGCAGTCCCGTTACCGAGCGCGGTGGTATCGTAGGCATAGTGCACGGTGTAAGGCGTGCAATCCTTGCCAGTAAGCGATGCGCCTGCCGCACCGATGGCGAAAAATGGCGTCTTCTTTTCCCGCGCGATCGTTGTCATTGCGATACTGACCCCGGTATTGGAGCCGCCGAGTAACATGGTGAGGCCATCGCGGTCGGCCCACTCGCGAAACTTCTCGGCGCCGAGGTCGGGTTTGTTCTGGTGGTCAGTCACGAGAAGTTCGATCTTGTTCCCAAGGACAGAGCCGCCAAAATCGGCAATGGCCATTTTGGCGGCCTCGACACCGCCCGGCCCGATGATGTCGGCATAGACGCCGGACATGTCGTCGATATCGCCGATCACGACTTTATTCGCTTCCGCATGCGCAGCCGAAGCAGCAACGGTGGCGCAAAGCGCCGACGCGATCACGTAAAACTTCCTTGCTTTGCTCATAGTCGTATCCTCCGTCCTGGCTATCGTTGCTATCAGCTGATCCCGGCAACATGAGTGCTGGAGCCCATCTGGCAGACATTGTACTCAAGCACCTCTCTCATTTCGCTTGCGGCACTTGAGGCACCGTGGTTTTTTGCTTGATTTCCTTCATTATATCGTGCGCATGCGCGACGGCCGCCTGTTGATCGCTGACGTCAAGATCGTGAAGGGAGGAATCTCGCTCGCGTACGGCAAACTCGCTTCCTTCGAGCGACGCGACTTCCGACCAGGCGTAGGCCTGCTTCTGGTCAACGGCTGTTCCGATGCCGGCACGGTACATTTGGCCCAGCAGCATCGCCGAACGAGGATCGGCGTGATAGGCGGCGCGCTCGAGGTATGACTTTGCCTGATTGAAGTCGGGTGTTACCAAATCGCCGCTGAGATATAATTCACCGAGCCGGGCCTCGGCGGCGACGATATTTTGCTCGGCGGCCTTCTTGTAGAGTTCGATGGCCTTTGTGACGTCGCGCGGTATGCCAAGCCCGATCTCGTTCATGTGGCCCAGCCAATATTCGGCATTTGGATTGTTTTTATTGGCGAGTTCACTGAATAGCTTCAGTGCAGTTTGGTTGTCTCCGGTTTGGAAAGCGTGTTCGGCGAATTCAAGGTTCGTTTGTGCTGGAGCGGCAGTCCTCAGTCGATATTCCTGCACCGAGCCGATAACCAAGGCGGTGATGACGACAAGCAAAACGGTTGGGGTAGACGGCCACGGCGACTTGTGTAGAGGAAGCGGTGGCTTTGAAGCGGAGTCGGTCACTTGAACTCATTTCGCTTGCTACGGAAGAACGTTGCCCGGGCGGTTGCCGGAGTATCGAGTCGAGCGCGGCCAGTTTGTGCTATGTGTGATTTTCCATGACGCGTCCCGGCACGTCGCTCCCAAGGGGAACCAGAGTTGCGCCATTGGCAACGGAGGCTTTGCCGGGCCTCTCGATCAGTTCGAGGAAGGGCTTGATGATGTCGATAGGCATCGGAAAGATGACAGTCGAATTCTGCTCGGCGCCGATTTCGGTCAGAGTTTGCAGGTAGCGCAGCTGCATGGCGGCCGGGATGCTCGAAAGTATCTTGGCGGCGTTGACGAGGGTTTGCGAAGCCTGGAACTCCGCCTCGGCATGAATGATCTTGGCGCGGCGATCGCGCTCCGCTTCTGCCTGCTTGGCGATGGCGCGTATCATGTTCTCCGTTAGCTCGACGGTTCTGATCTCGACATTGCTGACCTTGATCCCCCAGGTCTCGGTCTGGCTGTCGATGATGCTTTGCACGTCGGCGCTGAGCTTTTTTCGCTCGGACAGCATCTCGTCGAGCTCGTGCTGCCCAAGTACGGCGCGCAGCGTGGTCTGAGCGAGCATGTTGGTGGCGGGAAGGTAGTGCTGAACCTGGATGATGGCCCGTTCGGGATTCACCACGTTGAAGTAGAGTACCGCGTCGACCTTCATTGAAACGTTATCGCGAGAGATCACGTCCTGGGTGGGTATTTCGATGACCTGAATGCGCAGATCCACCCTCACCATTTCCTGAAAGAACGGTATCAACAGCACGAGGCCGGGCCCCTTGACTCTCTGGAACCGGCCGAGCGTGAAGACGACGGCCCGCTCATATTCACGTAAAATCCGCACACTCGCCGCGATCAGAACGACCGCCACAATTACGAGGACCGGGATCACATACAGACTGGGTGAGAAGAACATAGCGCGGCTCCCTCGAAGACGAGAGTAAGGGATTCCGCGCGGCGGGCGCCACGCGGCTGATTGGTCGATGCGAGCACCCCGTCGGCTTCGGCCGAGATCGGGTCACCTTACCTAGGGCTGTGATGAAGAATATCGCGCGACGATGCCGCCACGATAGGTTCGGAAACTACGTACCGGTCGCTTACCGGACGGTCGCCACCGGCGATTCACGTTCGACGGGCGGCTCGTCCGCAACTTTCTCGGCAGCGGCGAGCGCTAACCGAGCTAGGGCGGGAAGGGATTTGGCGCCGGTTTTCTTCATGATCGAGGCGCGGTGGGTCTCAACCGTGCGCTGGCTGATGCCGAGATCGGCGGCGATATTCTTGCTGGGATGGCCGGCCAGGACCAGGTCCATGATCTGCCGTTGTCGCGACGTGAGAGCCGCAATGTGGTTCGCGGCGGCCTCTCGCCAGGCGAGCGACTTGCTCGAATCTCGAGATTGCTCGAGAGCGCGGTCGACACTGGCGCGCAGGTCGCTGTGATGGAACGGCTTCTCGATGAAATCCAAAGCGCCCGCTTTCATGGCCTCTACCGCCATCGGCACGTCGCCATTGCCGGTGATCATGATGGCCGGCAACCGATGGCTCGAATGGCTTAGATGCTGCAACAATTCGAGGCCGCTCATTCCGGGTAGGTATGCATCGACCAGCAGGCAGGCCTCGCGGCCTGGATGATAGGCTTCGAGGAAGGCCTCGCAGGTCGAAAAATCCTCGACGGTGCGGCGGTCTGCCTCGAGCACCTTGCGGAGTCCGTCGCGGATATGGCTGTCGTCGTCGATAACAAAGATGACCTGTCCGAGATTGTTGGAACCTTCAGTGGGGAGATGGACTGGTAGGGAATGCGCTGCGGATCGCGACGCCGGGAGGAGGCGCTGGATGGCTTGGGTCAGCTCCTTCACCCGCACAGGCTTGTTGAGTTGGACGCAGTTATGACGCGCAATATCGCGCAGGGTGCTTGTCGATATGTCACCGGTCAGGACGATGGCAGGGATCCGACGATGAAGTTGCGCCCGCAGCTTCTCGACGACCTGGAGCCCATCCAGTCCCTTCGGCAGATTATAGTCTGCAAGGATGAGGTCGGGCCGGATCTTCCCTCGGGCGACTAGATCGAGTGCGGCGATCCCGTCCGGCGCCGTCGCAGTATGGCAGCCCTGGTCCTTGAGCAGGAGATCGAGGAGCTTGCACACCTCGGGATCATCCTCGATGATCAAAACGGCGCCTGTGCGTTGCACCGCTTCGGCAATCGTCTCACCGATTTTCGGTTGACGGTCTTTCACGTGTGCAGCGGCTGAGCTCAGCGGGGGCATGATGTCGATCGCGAAAACCGAGCCCTTGCCCGGCTGTGAGCGGACGCGCACCCGGTGGCCGAGCAGATCGGCCAGACGTTGTACGATCGAAAGACCGAGGCCGAGGCCGCGGCTCCGCTCGCGCGCGGCGTTGTCGAGCTGATGGTATTCGTCGAAGATCGTCTGAAGTTCTTCGTTGGGGATGCCGACGCCGGTATCCCAAATCTCGATGCTCAGCACGTCTTTGCGGCGGCGGCAACCGAGTAATACCTTTCCGCGCGTGGTATATTTCAACGCATTCGAAAGCAGGTTGCGGATTATCTGCTCAAGCAGACGCGGATCGCTGTAGATCGATAGACCGCACCGGACGACTCGTAGGGCGAGGTTTTGGGCTCGTGCGTGGTAGGTGAACTCGTCCTTCAATCGATCTAACAGATCGGCGATCGGGAAATTGACCATCTCCGGGTGAACGGTGCCCGCTTCGAGCTGATTGATGTCGAGCAGCGTATTCAGCATGCCCGACATGGCCGCAGCTGTCTCGTCGAGCCGCGCGACCAGCTCCAAGGCCTCTTCCTTCCTATCATCCCTGATCCTTCTATCGAGCGCGCCTCGCATCAAGCTGAGTGCTTGTAACGGCTGGCGGAGATCATGGCTTGCAGCAGCGAGAAAGCGCGATTTGGCGATGTTGGCGAGCTGGGCTTTCCGCTCGGCAGCCTCCAAGGCATCCGCTGTATGCCTCCGCTCAGTGATGTCGGCAAAGGTGATGACGACGCCTTCGACGCCATCGTCCTGGGTGTGATAGGGCAATATCCGGCGGATGTACCAGGCGCCACTCCGAGCTTCAATCTCCCGCTCAACAGGGCTAAGGGTCTGCAGCACTGCTCGCGCGTCCGCGAGAAGCGCGCTATCGGCCGCCAGTGAGCTTAGGTCCGCGAGTGGCCGGCCGACGTCGCTGGGAATGACACTGAAGAGTGCCTTGGTGGCGGGCGTAAAGAAGCGGATGTTGAGCTCGGTGTCGAGGAAGAGCGTCGCGACGTCGGTGCTGTAAAGGATATTCTGCAGATCGTTGGAGGTCGTACGCTGCCGCTCCAGCGTTTCCTGAAGCTGACTATTAAGAGCGGTCAGCTCCTCGTTGAGCGACTGCAATTCTTCCTTCGAAGTCAGGAGCTCTTCATTGGTAGATTGGTATTCCTCGTTTGCGGACAAGGCTTCTTCGTTGATCGCCCTCTGTTGTTCGCTGGAAAGCTCGAGATTGCGAGTAGCGCCCAACAGTTCTGTTCTCGTGGCCTCGAGTTCCTGCTCGAGTTCAGCGACCCGGGTAGCGTCTAACGGCGTAGCACGACGCCCTCTCTTTTGCTCGTGCGCCGGCTCATCGATGAAGCAGACCAGCAACAGGTGCTCGCCCTCGCTCAGAACCGGATGGACGGCGATGTTGAACGCGCTCGCGCCCTGGTTCGCGCGGCCGCCCTCGATGACAATACGCAGATTTTCCTGAGTGGCTCGCTGTATGGCCGATCGAAGCCTGATACGGATGTTGGGGAGCGGCGTCATGGCGAACAAATCGCGCGTAGGATGGCCCGCCGGTACGTGAAGATAGCGATCGGTCGGTCCCTGATAATAAAGACATTCATGCTTGTTGTTGATCAGCACGGCCGCCGGCGCATAACTCTCCATCACCAGCCGCCGGCAGAGTTCGGCGAGTGTGGTTTGGCGCGAGGGCGCAGGGTCTTGTCCGGCGTGCGCGGGCAGGCGCAAGCCGTCATCGGCGCTCAGCGAAAAGCCGAGTTCGCCCGGCCGGCTGCGGCCGATGTGCCGGTAGATCCGCTCGGGTTTGGAGATCGCTTCAAAACGGCCGTCAGCGTTGACCACCGTCTCCGAGTTGCCGAGCAGAAGAACGCCACCCTGGCGCAACGCAAAATGGAAGAGCGAGATAACCTTCGCCTGTGCCTCGGGGAGCAAATAAATGAGAAGATTGCGACATGAAACCAGGTCAAGACGGGAAAACGGCGGATCGGCCAGGACATCTTGTACGGTGAAGACCACAACAGCCCGCAGCTCTGATAAAACCCTGTAGCCTTTAGCCTCCTTTGTGAAGAAGCGGGCCAGACGTTCCGGCGAAACCTCCGCCTCGATCGTTTCCGGGTAGAGCCCTTCCCTGGCGCTGGCGACAGCGTCCGGATCGACATCGGAGGCGAAGACCTGGAGCTTGATGTTGCGCTTCGCCGCGCTGATCTGCTCGCGGAAGAGCATGGCTAAGGAATAGGTCTCCTCACCCGTGCTGCACCCCGCTATCCAGATTCGCAGCGGCTCATCAGGCGCGTGGCTACGGACCAGGTCCGGAACGATCTTCTCCGCCAGGAGGTCGAACACCTTCGGATCGCGGAAGAAGCTGGTGACGTTGATGAGCAAGTCCTTGGCGAGAAGATCCAGCTCGCGAGCGTTACTGTGCAAAGTTTTGAGATAGCGATCCATATCATCGGTCTCGATCGCCGCCATCGCCATGCGCCGTTCGATCCGACGTTGCAGCGTCCCCGGCTTGTAGAGCCTGAAGTCATGGGCGGTCTTTGCGCGCATAAGATCAATGATCTTGGGCAGCCAATCCTGCGCGGCATCCTGTGGCTGCGAGCCATTCTGCGTGCGCGTGAGGGCCATCCGCCGATCGTATTTGATGAGCGCGTCGGGAATCTTGGCGACGGAAAGCACTAAATCCACCGCACCTGTCAGAATCGCATTGCGTGGCATGCCGTCATGGGCGGCCTCGTCGGGGTCCTGCGCGATAACGAGCCCGCCTTTTTCCTTCATGGCTTTCAGCCCTAGGCTGCCGTCGGCCCCGGTGCCCGACAGGATCACGCCGACAGCGCGCTCGCCGTAATCCTCCGCCAGCGAATTCAGCAAAAAGTCGAAAGGCAAGCGCGCACCGTGACGCGCCAGCGGCTCTGAGAGGTGCAGAGCGCCACCGCCGACCGATAGATAGGTCCCGGGAGGAATGACATAGAGGTGGTCGGGCTCGAGCAGCGCTCCATCTGCGGCTTGGCGCACAGCCATCTCGGTGTGGCTGGCCAGCAGGTCCACCATCATGCTTTCGTGGGTCGGATCGAGATGCTGGACGAGGATGAAAGCCATGCCGTTGCCGGTGGCGGGAAGGGCTTCGATGAGCTTTCTGCAGGCGTCGAGGCCACCCGCCGAGGCACCTATCCCGACGATCAGAAAGTCGTCTGGTCGCCGCGGGGGGCCGCGCACCGGCAGCACACACCCGGCTGATCGGGTACGCGTCGCTTTGGCCCGGGATGGACGGCTTCTAGGCATTCCCCATTCGTCCTCCGGAAACGCCCGCTCGTGGGAAGGGTCGCTAGAGAATATTATAGGTCGTCTACCTCGGCAGCGCGAGCGGTATTGACGCGCGTCGGGTGGCGCCGCGCGTCCGGAGTAGGCGTCGGTCTACGTAGTTTCCGGGCCTGCCTGTGGCGATCTCATATCGATTATGGTCGGGGCTCACGAGGCCCTGAGCGGACCGCTATCGGCCAGCGTGCGCGTTATCGGGCACAATGCTTGCGTCGCCGTGCCAGATTTGGCCCTCCCCGGCGCCCACTTTGGAGAATTGCCCATGCAACCGACCCACAACACCCTATCCGAGAACATTCGTGCTCAATCCGTCGAGCTTCTGAACAAGCACCTGGCGGCAGCGATTGATTTGCATGCGCAAGTGAAACGGGCGCATTGGAACGTGCGCGGGCCAAGCTTCATCGCGATCCACGAGCTGTTCGACAAAGTCTCGGGCGAGGTAGAGAACTATTCTGACCTTATTGCGGACCGCGCCGGTGGACTGGGGGGCACGGCATATGGCACCGTTCAAGTAGCCGCAGAGCGCTCCTTTCTCGTTCCCTATCCACTCGGCATCGCCGACGAGCAAGAACATGTCTTTGCTATTTCGGGGACGCTCGCCGCGTTTGGCCAATGCGCACGAGAGGCCATCGATCAAGCAACAACCTTTGGGGATGCGGATACCGCCGATCTGTTCACCGGAATCTCGCGCGGCATCGACCATCAGTTATGGTTCGTCAAATCCCACATCGCGCCAAAAAAGAGCGCAACGACGTAGCCTTGAATTTAGCCTTGGTCGCGCGATAACGGCTCGAAAGTGACTTTCTGTGACAATGCGCATTTCCCGCCAGCTGTGCACCTTGACCCTGCGTCCCGCGACGCGTCAGAACTGCACTAGCGCATTGCGATGGCGGTGAGTGAAAACGATGCGGAGGCGAAGTGAACCGATGAAAGCGCTCCGCGTCCTCGTGGTGGAAGACGAGATCCTGATCGGCATGCTGCTTGCTGAAACACTCGGAGCGATGGGCTACGAGGTTTGCGCAATCGAGGCAACCGAGACCGGCGCGGTGACCGCCGCGGCTCGGTGCAACCCGGATTTGATGATAGTGGATGCGCGGCTGCGCGATGGAAGCGGTGTCTCAGCGGTCGAGGAAATACTCCGCACCGGGTGGGTCCCGCACGTGTTCATCAGTGGCGAAACTTCGACGACACTGGAACTGAGACCAGGCGCAATTATGATCCAAAAGCCTTTTCGTGATATAGACCTCAATCGCGCCATTCAACGCGCACTCGATGCCGCAGCGTCCTCTTAAACCCACTACGCATGTCCTGGCCGGACCGTCAGCGGTAATCCAAGTTTTTAATATTTTTTGCGGAATGCGGGATTCTGGAACCCAGGCAACCTGAACGAGAGCGCGCGGTGCTCTACGTAGTTTCCGAGCCTTTTCGCGATGGCCACGTTCGAGAATTAGTCAAGATCGGCGGTAGCATCCGTCGCTTGTCAAGGATTCGACAATTAAAAATACGGTCGGAGTTTCGACGATGGAATATGCAACTCCGGTTTGGCCTTTGGTCCTGTACTGTGCCGCAGTCATTGCTCTCGTCGGTGGTATGACTGCGGTTTCCTATGTTCTCGGACAGCGACACACCAGCAAAGCGACAATCCAGCCGTTCGAATCCGGAATCGTGAGCGTCGGCTACGCGCGGTTCCGCTTGCCCGTAAAATTTTACCTCATTGCGATGTTCTTCGTAATCTTCGACCTGGAGACGGTGTTCATCTTCGCTTGGGCCGTCGCGCTCCGTGATGTCGGCTGGGTCGGATACATCGACATGCTGGTGTTCGTCGGAGTGCTGGTCGCCGCCCTCGTCTATTTATGGCGGCTCGGCGCCCTGGATTGGGGGCCACAGCGGGAACGCTCGCCCGCTCATTATCGGAGGTGATCGTGATGCGGTGGCAACTGAGCAAGACGGTACCGGCAGTCAGCGACTCGGTTGATGAGTCAATCAAGCGGCATCTCATTTTAACGCGGCTGCAGGACATTGTCGCCTGGGGTCAAAAGAACTCCATCTGGCCGTTCAATTTCGGTCTGTCCTGCTGTTACGTCGAGATGGCGACCGCGTTCACGAGCAAATACGACATCGCCCGCTTCGGCGCGGAAGTGCTGCGCGCAACACCTCGTGAAGCCGATCTGATCGTCATCTCGGGCACGGTGTTCCTTAAGATGGCGCCCGTCATCAAGCGCCTCTACGACCAGATGATGGAGCCCCGCTGGGTTATCTCGATGGGGTCCTGCGCCAACTCCGGCGGCATGTACGACATCTACAGCGTTGTCCAGGGTGTCGATAGCTTTCTGCCGGGCTGCCCGCCGCGCCCTGACGCGCTACTTGAAGGTCTCATTCTGCTGCAGCAATCAATCGGCAAAGAGCGCCGGCCGCTGAGCTGGACCATCGGTCCGCAAGGCGTGGAGCACCCGAGTCATCCAAGCTTGCGCGACCTCAAACGCTCCGAGCGGCAGCAGGCCACGGACCTGCGCACCCCGGACGGGATCTAACCGATGCTCGCCGATCTCGCTCGCCAGGAGGTCTCTCCGGCCGTGGGCGCGGAGTTAAAGGAACGCTTCGGAGCAAAGACGTTCGTGTCGCAATCGACACATGATGGGATCCCGACATTCTGGGTCGCACGCGCGATGGCGCACAGTGTCCTCGACTATCTCCGGACAGGAATAGCGCGCCCGTATTGCACGCTCTTCGATCTTACCGCCATCGATGAGCGTCAGCGCCTCCATCGCCAGGACCAGCCGGCGAGCGACTTCACCGTCGTCTATCACTTGCTTTCCTACGAGCGCAACGCGGACGTTCGCATCAAAGTCCCGCTCACCGGCAGCGCGCCCACGCTCACCACGGTAACGGATCTCTGGCCCGCCGCGAACTGGTACGAGTGCGAAGTCTGGGACATGTTCGGCATCGTCTTCGATGGGCATCCACATTTGCGGCGGATCCTCATGCCGCCGACATGGAAGGGCCATCCCCTGCGCAAGGACCATCCGGCGCGGGCGACGGAAGCAGGCCCATTCGAGCTCTCGGAAGCAAGAGAGGATGTGGAACAGGAGGCGCTACGCTTTCGGCCCGAGCAATGGGGGCTGCGCCGCCGCAGCGAGACCGACGAGTTCATGTTTCTCAATCTCGGCCCGAATCATCCAAGCGTACACGGCGTCTTTCGGATCGTGCTGCAGCTCGACGGTGAGGATATTGTCAATGCGGTGCCCGATATCGGCTATCACCACCGCGGGGCCGAGAAGATGGGGGAGCGTCAGTCCTGGCACACCTACATCCCCTACACAGACCGCATCGATTATCTCGGCGGCGTGATGAACAACCTGCCCTACGTCCTGGCGGTCGAGAAGCTGGCCGGGATCGAGGTGCCCGACCGCGTGAAGGTCATCCGCGTCATGCTGGCCGAGCTGTTCCGGATCATCAGCCATTTGGTGTTTTACGGCACCATGGCTCAGGATGTCGGCGCGATGTCGCCGGTGTTCTATATGTTCACCGACCGCGAGCGCGCCTTCGAAGTCATCGAGGCGATCTGCGGATTCCGGATGCATCCGAGCTGGTTCCGGATCGGCGGGGTTTCACAGGACTTGCCGCAGGGCTGGGATCGTCTGGTTCGGGAATTCCTCGACTATATGCCGTCGCGACTCGACGAGTACGACACGCTCGTGATGAAGAACCGCATCTTCAAGCGGCGCACCCAAGGGATCGGCGCCTACAGCCTGGATGAGGCCATCGACTGGGGTGTTACCGGCCCCGGGCTTAGGGCCTGCGGTTTTCAATGGGATTACCGCAAGCAGCGGCCCTATTCAGGCTACGACCAGTTCGAATTCGAGATTCCGACCGGCAGCCATGGCGACTGCTACGACCGCACGGCGGTGCGCGTCGAGGAGATGCGCCAGAGCCTGCGCATCGTGCGGCAATGTCTCGAGAACATGCCTGAGGGATCCTACAAATCGCGGCATCCCCTAACCACGCCGCCGCTCAAAGACCATACGATGCACGACATCGAAACCCTCATCACACATTTCCTGAATGTGAGCTGGGGGCCAGTGATACCGCCCGGCGAGGCCAGCGTCTGCATCGAGGCCACCAAGGGCCTCAACAGCTACTATCTGATCAGCGACGGCGGCACGATGTCCTATCGGACACGCATCCGGACGCCGTCGTTTCCTCATCTTCAGATGATCCCGCTGATGTGCCGAGGCTCCATGGTGGCGGATCTGATCGCCATCCTCGGCAGCATTGATTTTGTGATGGCCGATGTCGACCGTTGATGACACCTCCGTGCTGAGCCCGGCCGAGATCGAGGCCGTCACGGCCTTGGCACGCCAGTACGAAGCTCGACGCGGCGCCTGCATCGAGGCGCTACGGATCGTTCAGCGTTCGCACGGTTGGATATCGGACGAGCGCTTGCGTGAAGTGGCGCGCCTCCTCGAGATGTTCGCGGATGAGCTGGACGGCGTCGCCACCTTCTACAACCTGATCTTCCGTCGGCCGGTCGGGCGTCACGTCATCCTGATCTGCGACAGCGTCTCCTGCTGGATCATGGGCTACGAGACGCTGCGCGATGCCTTCCAGACCCAGCTCGGCGTGCGGTTGGGCGAAACCACCTCCGATGGCCGCTTCACCCTCCTGCCGATCGTTTGTCTCGGCGCATGCGATCATGCTCCGACGATCATGATCGACGACGACCTCCACCACGACGTCGACGCGGCTGGCTTGGCCGCGCTCCTGGAGCGATATCCATGACCGCACGGAAGGAGGATCGACCGCTCACACAAAATATCTGGCCGGGCCAAGAGCCCCCCGATATCGAAGCTTATCTGCGAGCCGGCGGCTACGAAGCGGTTCGCAAATCGCTTCGCGGCATGACGCCAGAAGAGGTGATCCGCGAAGTGACGACGTCGAATCTGCGCGGACGCGGTGGCGCCGGCTTCCCGACGGGCAAGAAATGGAGCCTCCAACCGTCCGATAGCGATGCGCGGGCGCGCAAATACCTCGTGGTCAACGCCGACGAGATGGAGCCCGGCACTTTCAAGGACCGATTGCTGATGGAGGGCGACCCGCACCAACTTGTCGAAGGCACCATCGTCAGCGCCTTCGCGATCCAGGCGAGCGTCGCCTACATCTTTCTGCGCGCCGAATACACGCTTGCCGGCCGGCGTCTGCAGCGCGCGATCGACGAGGCGCGCGCCAAGGGCTATCTTGGCAAGAACATTCTGGGCTCCGGGTTCGACCTGGAGCTGCATCTGCACCGCAGCGCCGGACGCTATATCTGCGGCGACGAGACCGCGATGCTGACCGCGCTCGAGGGCAATCGCGCGATCCCGCGGGCGAAGCCGCCCTATCCGCAGATCAGCGGGCTTTGGGGCAAGCCCACCGTGGTCAACAACGTCGAGACCCTCGCCAACGTGCCGCACATCGTCAATCGCGGCGCCGATTGGTTCCGTGGTTTGGCGCATGGCGAAGACGGCGGCACCAAGATCTATGGCGCCAGCGGCCGGGTGAAACGCCCCGGCGCGTGGGAGCTGCCGATGGGCACGACGATCCGGGAGATTCTCGAAGAACACGCAGGTGGAATGCGCGATGGCTACACTTTCCGCGCCCTTCTGCCGGGCGGCGCCTCAACCCAGTTCCTCGTCGAGCAACATCTCGACGTCGCGATGGATTTCACGTCGGTCGAGAAAGCCGGCAGCCGGCTCGGCACGGGCACAATGATCATCGTCGATGACCGAACCTGTCCAGTCGGGCTGCTGCACAACCTCCAGCATTTCTTCGCGCAGGAGTCTTGCGGCTGGTGCACGCCCTGTCGGGATGGATTGCCCTGGGTGGAGCGGCTCCTGGCGGCGATCGACGCTGGGCAGGGTGAAATGCGGGATTTGGAGATTCTGGAAATGCATACCGATTTCCTCGGCCCCGGCAAAACCTTCTGCGCGCTCGCGCCCGGCGCCATGGAGCCACTCGAAAGCGGCCTGAAGTGGTTCCGGGAGGATTTCGAGCGGCACATCCAGCTCAAACGCTGTCCGTGGAGATAGAGGATGCCGCGCATCAACATCGATGGCACGGACTTCGACGTAGCGGCGGGGCGCAATCTGCTCCAAGCCTGCCTCTCGTTGGGCTTCAACCTCCCATATTTCTGCTGGCACCCGGCAATGGGATCGGTCGGTGCGTGCCGTCAGTGCGCGGTGAAGCAGTTCCATGGCGACCAAGACCAGCACGGGCGCATCGTCATGGCATGCATGGTCGAGGCCGCCGACGGCGCGCGCATCTCGATCGGCGATTCCGAGACAGTGAAGTTCCGCGCCAGCGTGATCGAGTGGCTGATGACCAATCATCCGCATGACTGCCCGGTCTGCGAGGAGGGAGGCGAGTGCCATCTCCAGGACATGACGCTGATGACCGGGCACGCCTATCGTCGTTATCGCTTCAAGAAGCGCACCTTCCGGAACCAGTATCTGGGGCCCTTCATCACCCATGAGATGAATCGGTGCATCGCCTGCTATCGCTGCGTCCGCTTCTATCGCGAGTACGCCGGGGGCCGTGATTTCGATGTCTTCGCGGCCCACAACCATGTCTATTTCGGCCGGCACAAGGACGGCGTTCTTGAAAACGAGTTCAGCGGCAACCTCGCGGAAGTCTGCCCGACCGGCGTGTTTGACGACAAGCCGTTTGCGAAAGTTTACGAGCGCAAATGGGATTTGCGTGGTACGCCATCGGTCTGCGTGCATTGCGCCCTCGGCTGCAACACAACACCAAACGAACGCTACGGCAAAACGCGCCGTATCCTCAACCGTTACAATGGCGACGTAAATGGCTACTTCCTCTGCGATCGCGGCAGATTTGGCTTCGACTTCGTCAACAGCCCTCTGCGTTTACCCCAGCCCCTCCTGCGAAGGGACCGCCGTGGGAAGCTCGAGCCGGCGGCGAAGGCTGAGGTCCTGCGCCATCTGACGGAGTTGCTGTCGTCGCACAAGGCGATCGGCATCGGCTCGCCGCGCGCCTCGCTCGAAGCCAATTTCGCATTGCGCGAATTGGTCGGCGCCGAGCGCTTCCATCTCGGACTGTCGGCGAACGAGCAGGAGTTACTCGCCCTGATCATCGACATCCTGCAGCGCGGTCCGGCGCGCGCCGCCTCGCTAAAGGATGCCGAACAGGCCGATGCGGTGCTCATTCTGGGCGAGGACGTGCCCAATACAGCGCCCCGCCTCGCCCTGAGCCTCCGGCAGGCCGTCCGCCAGAAATCTCTGGAGATTGCCGACCAGATGAAGATCCCGCGATGGCAGGACGCAGCCGTGCGCAATGCAGCTCAGCAGGAAAGGAGTCCACTCTTTATTGCCACGCCAGACGCGACACGGCTCGACGACGTGGCAACAAGCACGTTCCGCGGCGCGCCCGCCGATCTCGCCCGGCTTGGCCTTGCCGTGGCGCATGAGCTCGATGCCGCATCCGCTCGAGTTCCAGACCTTCCGGACGACGTTGGTGTGCTTGCGCGAAAAATTGCCGAAGCGCTCAAGAACGCGAGACGCCCGCTCGTTGTAACAGGCATCGGATGCGCCAGCGTGGCCGTGATCCAGGCCGCAGCGAACGTGACCTGGGCGTTGTGCCGAGGTGGTCATGCCGCGGAGCTGTCCTTCGCGGTGCCCGAGTGCAATAGCCTGGGACTCGGCCTCATCGGCGGCGGCACGTTGCAAGACGCCTTCGAGGCGGTCGAACAGGGCGCCGCGGAGACAGTCATCGTGCTCGAAACCGACCTCTATCGACGCGCCGAGCGCGCGGTCGTCGATCGCTGCCTGGATCGTGCGCGCCATGTCGTCGTGATCGACCACCTGCTGCATGAGACCGCTCAGAACGCGGAGATCGTGCTGCCCGCCGGCGCCTTCACCGAGGCCGAAGGCACTTTGGTCAGCAACGAGGGCCGCGCCCAGCGCTTCTTCCAACTTCTCGTGCCGGAGGGAGATATTCAGGAGAGCTGGCGTTGGTTGCGAGACATGCTCGACACTTCCGGCCGTGACTCAGGCTGGACGCGGCTGGACGATGTGACCGCCGCTTGCGCCAAGGCGTTGTCGACACTCGCAGCGATTCCGCAAGCGGCGCCTGGCGCGGACTTCCGCGTCAACGGCGCCAAGATTCGTCGCGAGACGCATCGTTCCAGCGGCCGTACAGCAATCCACGCCGCAGTCACAGTGCACGACCCCAAGCCGCCCGAGGATCCGGATTCACCGCTCTCCTATACCATGGAGGGCTACTACGGCCCGATGCCATCCGCGCTCGTTCCCTATTTTTGGGCTCCGTCATGGAATTCCGTGCGGGCGGTCAACAAATTCCAGGGCGAGGTAGGTGGTTCGTTGCGCGGCGGCGATCCGGGCATCCGTCTCATTGAGCCGGCCTTGGGAGCAGTGCCGCGCTACTACGACGAGGTGCCGGCAGCCTTCGCGAAGCGGAATGGCGAGTGGTTGATCGTACCGCTGCACGAGATTTTCGGCAGCGAGGAACTGAGCCGCCTGGCGCCCGCCGTGGCCGAACGCGTCCCTCCCTCCTACCTCGCCCTCAACACTCACGACGCGACCGGCTTGCGCATCGCCGAAGGGGCGATGGTCGCGGTCGACCTAGGTGGGGATATATCTCACCTGCCGGTCAGAGTGCGGCCCGACTTACCGTCGGGTGTTGCCGGCTTGGTTGTCGGACTTTTCGGGTCGATCGGCATTCTCTTGCCCGCTTGGGGGAACTTGACCGTGGAGCCCGGCGCGGTTGTCGGCGAGGACGGCCATCATGAGTGAACTGGCTTCTGGCATCGCGAACGTCTTCGGCATCCTGATCGCGCTGGTTGGGTTCGCGGCTTACCTGACGTGGATCGAGCGGCGGCTGCTAGGCTTTTTCCAGGACCGCTACGGGCCAAACCGAGTCGGTCCGTTCGGCGTCTTTCAGGTTGTCGCCGACATGATCAAGATCCTGTTCAAAGAGGATTGGATCCCACCTTTCGCGGACCGCCCGGTATTCGTGTTGGCGCCCATGATTGTCATGGCCGCGCTGCTGATCGCGTTCGCCGTGATCCCCATCGCTCCCGGCGTCGGCGTGGTCAGCCTCAATATCGGGCTGCTGTTCTTTCTCGCGATGACGTCGCTCGCTGTTTACAGCACGGTGCTTGGGGGCTGGGCATCAAACAACAAATACTCGCTCATGGGCGGCGTTCGGGCAGCGGCGCAAATGGTGAGCTACGAAGTCTTCATGGGACTGTCGCTGGTCGGCGTCGTTCTGATGGCCGGTTCGTTTGACCTCAGAGACATCGTCCAGTCCCAACGCGGCTTGTGGTACATCGTCCCGCAATTCTTGGGTTTCGTTATCTTCCTCATCGCGGGCATTGCCGAGACCCACCGCCTGCCGTTCGATTTGCCCGAGGCGGAGAATGAACTGGTCGCCGGATTCCATACCGAATATTCCGGGATGAAGTTTGGCATTTTCTTCATCGGCGAGTACGTCGGCATCGTTCTCATCTCGGCGATGATCGTGACGTTGTTCCTGGGCGGCTGGCTGGGACCGGTGTTGCCGCCCCTGCTGTGGTTCCTGGTGAAGCTCGCCTTCTTTGTTGGCTTTTTCATCCTGCTGCGCGCGGCGCTGCCGCGGCCGCGCTACGATCAGCTCATGGCATATGGCTGGAAGGTGATGTTGCCTCTCGCCCTGCTGAATATTGTTGTCACTGGTGCTGTGCTGTTGGCCGCGTGAGGCCGGAGAGGAACAACGATGTTTAGCGATCTACGAACACTTTGGACCGTCTTTCTCCATCTCTTCCGTCGCCCGGTGACGGTGCTTTACCCCGAGCAAAAACCCTATTTGCCGCCGCGTTTTCGCGGCCGCATCATCCTGTCGCGGGACCCCGACGGCGAGGAACGATGCGTCGCCTGCAATCTGTGCGCTGTCGCCTGCCCGGTCGGCTGCATCGCACTTCAGAAGACGGAAGATGAGCACGGTCGCTGGTACCCCGAATTCTTTCGAATCAATTTCTCACGTTGCATCTTTTGCGGCTGGTGTGAGGAGGCCTGTCCGACCTACGCGATCCAGCTCACACCCGACTTCGAGATGAGCGAATATGAACGACCCAACCTCGTCTACGAGAAGGAGGACTTGTTGATCAGCGGCACCGGCAAATATCCCGACTACAGTTTTTGGCGCGTTGCAGGCAAGGCGATCGACGGCAAGGATAAGGGCGAGGCTGAGCGCGAACAGCCGCCGTCCGACCCACGCGGACTGCTCCCATGATCGGCTCGCATTCGCTTCTGTACGCTGAGAAACAGCAGGAAAGAGAGAAGCTCTTCAGAACGCCATGACGATCGCCTTCTACATAGCTGCGGCTGTTGCCGTTATTGCCACTGCGTTGGTGATTATCAACCTGAACGTGGTGCATGCGCTGCTCTGCCTCGTCATTTCGTTCCTGGCAGTGGCGATCGTCTTCTATGTCCTCGGCGCTCCCTTCGCGGCTGCCCTCGAAGTCATTGTCTACGCCGGTGCTATCATGGTTTTATTCGTCTTCGTCCTCATCATGCTCAGTACCGGAGGGGCCGCCATTCAACAGGAGCGGGACTGGCTAACGCCCTGGATTTGGGTCGGACCAATCGGATTGTCCGCTATTCTTTTAGGCGAGTTCGTCTACTTGCTGTTGCGCAACCCGGTGACCGCCGCGAGCGGTGCCCTGGTCCAGCCACGACAAGTCGGCGCGCTGCTCTTTGGTCCTTACCTCCTCGGAGTGGAGCTCGCGTCCATGCTGCTGCTCGCAGGACTCGTCGGTGCTTACCACCTCGGCCGTACAGACCGGAAAGCGGCCGACGAACGTGGGGGGATGGAGAGATGAACGTCGTCCTCATGCAACACGCACTATTGCTTGCGATGATCCTGTTCGCGCTCGGGACGATCGGCGTCCTGATGCGCCGCAACCTGATTGTCATGTTGATGTCGGTCGAGATCATGCTGAACGCCGCCGGGCTGGCTTTCATCGCCGCGGGTTCCCGCTGGGGACAGGCCGACGGCCAGGTCATGTTCATCCTCATCCTGGCGATGGCAGCAGCAGAGGTCGCGGTTGGCCTCGCGCTCATCCTGCGGCTTTACCAGCGGCTCGGCACGCTCGATGCCGATGCCGCGGACCAGATGCGAGGTTGATATGCTCAGCCTTCTGGCATTCATCCCGGCTTTCCCACTCCTCGGTTTCGCCATGCTGTTAATGACCGCAGGCTTGCTGCCGAAGCGCTGGATCACGACGATTGGCGTCGGCTCCGTCGGCATCGCGGCGATCCTGGCGCTGATCGTCATGGCCACTTTCCTGAACTCGCCGGAACCCTATACCGAAATCGTCTGGACCTGGATCGCCGTCTCCGGCCTTACGCCGCACATCGGCTTCTATCTCGACGCGCTGTCGGGCCTGATGATGTTGGTCGTCGCCTTCGTCAGCTTGCTCATTCATCTCTACTCCGCCGAATTCATGAGCGCGGATGAAGGATATAGCCGCTACTTCGCGTATATGAACTTGTTCGTCGGCTCGATGCTGGTCCTGATCCTGGCAGACAACCTGCTGTTTCTCTATCTTGGCTGGGAGGGTGTCGGTCTCTGCAGCTATCTCCTGATCGGCTTCTGGTATCGTGATCCCGCCAACGGGCTGGCCGCGCGCAAGGCATTCGTCGTCACCCGGGTCGGCGACACCGCCATGGCGATCGGTCTCTTCGTCCTCTTCACCAATTTGGGCACGCTCGACATCCAGTCTCTGATGCAGCAAGCCGTTGTGCATTGGCCCGTTGGATCGGTGCTCCCGATCGCCGCGGCAGCACTGCTGCTCGGGGGCGCGATCGGCAAATCTGCGCAGTTGCCGCTACAGACCTGGCTGCCCGACGCAATGGCCGGCCCAACGCCGGTCAGTGCGCTCATTCATGCCGCAACCATGGTGACGGCAGGCGTCTATCTCATCGCCCGCACGCATGTTCTCTACGATCTTGCGCCACCAGTCCACACTGCCGTGGCGGTCATCGGCGCGCTGACGCTGCTTCTGGCCGGCTTCAGCGCGCTCAATCAAACCGACTTGAAACGCATCCTGGCCTACTCGACGATCAGTCAGATCGGCTACATGTTCCTGGCGCTCGGGGTTGGCGCCTGGTCTGCCGCCATCTTCCATTTCATGACGCACGCCTTCTTCAAAGCACTGCTGTTTCTCTCCGCCGGCGTCGTGGTTCAGCGTCTCGGCGAGGAGCACGATATTTTCAAGATGGGTGGGCTGCGGCAGCGTTTACCGCTCGCCTTCTGGAGTTTCCTCATCGGCAGCATCTCGCTCGCGGCGCTGCCGCTCATCGACGCGGGCTTCTACAGCAAGGACCTCATTCTATGGGAAGCCTGGTCCGACGGCGCTTTGGGTCCGTGGTTGTGGGCGGCCGGGCTGTTTGGCGCCTTGCTGACGGCGATCTATATCTTCCGCGCCGTCTTTGTCGTGTTCTTCGGTCCCGTCAAGCTTGAACCCGCCGGCCTGACCGGCTGGCGCATCGCTATCCCGCTTGTCGTGCTCTCGATTCTTGCGCTGGCGGCCGGCTTCGTCGAGATCCCGCCCTATCTCGGCAACGTGCCGGCCTTCTCCCAGTTCATGCAATCCGCGCTGCCGGCCCCGCCGGCACCGGTCTCCGGGGAATCCAGCCTTCAGATCATGCTATCCGCGATCGCTGGCTTGGTCGCCGTACTCGGCGTCGGCGTCGCCTATATCGCGTTCCGACAGCGGCCGGCGTCCCTGGAGGCGCTTATTCAGTCGCCGGCGAGCCTCGCCCTGCAACACTTTTGGGAAACCGGCTGGGGGTTCGACTGGCTGTACGATCGGGCGCTGGTCCGGCCATTTCTCTGGTTTGCCCGGGTCGACCAGGGCGATTTCATCGATCGCTTCTACAGCGGCCTGGCTTCGCTGAGCCGGGCGGCCTATCGGCAACTCAGCGAATCGGAGACTGGCCGGGTACGCCGGTACGCGGCAGGGATCACGGCGGGCTCCATTGTCCTCATCGCCATCCTGGTGTTCGCATGATCCTGCTCTGGCTCATTCTCACGCCGCTCATCGGCGGGGTACTCGCGGGGTTCACCGGGCGCCGCAACAATGTCTGGCCGCGCTGGCTTTCACTCGTCTGTCTAGCGATCGATCTTATGCTGATCCTGGCGTTGTGGGCCGAGCACGACGGCGCTGCGATCACTCCTAATGGCACATGGCTCGCCCAGATCGATTGGTCTTGGATTCCGCAACTCGGCATCAGGCTTCATCTCGGCCTGGATGGCCTGAGCCTGTTGCTGATTCTCCTTACCCTTGGGCTCGGCTTCATGTCGGTGATCGCCTCCTGGAGCGAGATCACCGAACGTGTGGGCTTCTTTCACTTCAATCTGATGTTGACCTTGGCCGGTGTCATCGGGGTCTTCCTGGCGCTCGATCTCTTCCTGTTCTTCTTTTTCTGGGAATTGATGCTGGTTCCCATGTATTTCCTGATAGCCGTCTGGGGGCACGAGCGCCGGATCTACGCAGCAATCAAGTTCTTTCTGTTTACCCAGGGAAGCGGGTTGCTGATGTTCGCCGCCATTGTGGCACTCGCAATCTTCAATTACCGCCAAACGGGAGTCCTGACATTCGACTATTTCGCGCTGGCTAAGACGCAGCTCGGCCCGACGACGCAAATGTGGCTCATGCTCGGCTTCTTCATCGCCTTCGCCGTGAAGCTGCCCGTCGTACCGTTTCATACCTGGCTGGCCGATGCTCATACCGAAGCACCGACCGCCGGCAGCGTCATCCTCGCGGGGCTGCTCCTGAAGACCGGCGCCTACGGTTTGCTGCGCTTCGCCGTCCCGCTCTTCCCCGCGGCATCCGCCACCTTCGCTCCGGTGGCGATGGCGCTCGGCGTCATCGGTATCCTCTACGGCGCGATGCTCGCCTTTGCTCAGGACGACATGAAGCGCCTGGTCGCTTATACCAGCGTCAGCCATTTGGGCTTCGTCCTGCTTGGCATCTATGCAGGGACCGCGCTGGCGCTGCAGGGCGCGGTCATTCAGATGTTGGCTCACGGTCTTAGCACAGGCGCCTTGTTCATTTTGGTTGGGGCGCTTCAGGAGAAGCTTCACACCCGCGACATGCGCCGGCTGGGCGGGCTGTGGTCGACCGCACCGCGTATCGGCGCGATCGGTTTGTTCTTCGCAATCGCCTCTCTTGGGCTACCCGGGCTCGGCAATTTCGTCGGTGAATTCCTGGTCTTGCTCGGCACCTATCGCGTCGCCAGCGGATTTGCGATCGCAGGGACGCTGGGGCTGGTGGTGTCCACCATTTACGCCCTCAGCTTCGTCCAACGGGTCTTTCATGGCGAGCCTCTGGCAAGCGCAGCGCTGACCGACTTTTCGTCGCGTCACATGATTGTTATGGGCACGATGATCATGACCCTCGTCTGGCTGGGGTGTTATCCGCAGCCGGTTTTCGATACCGCTAGTGCCGGCATCGCCAATCTGCAGCGCGTCGTCTCAGAACACCAGCCGCATCCGGGTGAGCCATGAACGGTAGTGGTCTCATCGCTATTCTCCCGCTTATCGTGCTTGGTGGGACCGTAACGACCGTGATGTTGGCAATTGCCTTTGGCCGCAATCATCGGCTGACCGCGCTTCTCTCCGTGCTGGGCCTTATGCTTTGTCTGATCGCGATCTGGCCAACGAGTGACGTGGCGCCGCGCCAGGTGACGCCGCTGTTTGTGATCGACCGCTACGCGCTTTTCTACATGGGTCTCATCTTCGCAGCCAGCATCGCAGTGCTGCTGTTGTCCTACGGTTATCTCGCCGCGCGCCCTGAGCCACCGGAGGAATTTTATCTGCTCGTGCTGGTGGCGACGCTTGGCGCGGTCGCGCTGGTCGCCAGCGATCACTTCGCGTCCTTCTTCCTCGGCCTCGAGACGCTCAGCATCTCGCTGCTCGGCTTGATCGCCTATCCGCGCGACCACGGAAAGCCCGTGGAGGCCGGCGTCAAATACCTGATTTTGGCCAGCATCTCTTCCGCATTTCTGTTGTTCGGCATGGCTCTGATCTATGCCCGGCTAGGCTCGATGGAATTCGTCCGGATCGCAGCGCTGCTGAGCACGCTCGATAAGGCCTCGCCCGATCTCTATTGGCTAACCGGGCTCGCGCTCATCTTCACGGGCATTGGCTTCAAATTGTCGGTCGTGCCGTTCCATATGTGGGCGCCTGACGTCTATGAAGGCGCCCCGGCTCCGGTCGCGGCTTTTGTCGCCGTCGTTTCCAAGGGCGCGATGTTCGCTCTCCTGCTGCGCTATTTTGTTACGGCCAATGTCGACGGTTTCGGTCCGGTGCCGATCATGATCGAGATCGTCGCCATCGCCTCGATCCTGGTCGGCAACCTGCTCGCCCTGTTACAAAATAATATCAAGCGGCTCCTGGCCTATTCGTCGATTGCACATCTCGGCTATCTGCTGGTCGCTTTTCTCGCGAGCGGCGCGCTGCGGATTGAGGCCGTAACCTATTATCTGGTCGCCTACACGGTGATGACCGTGGGGGCGTTCGGTATCATCACGGTGCTTTCTACGTCGAACGCGGCGGCGGAGATCGAGGATCTCGACGCGTATCGCGGCTTGATTTGGCGGCGCCCATGGCTCGGCGGCACGTTTGCCGTGATGCTGCTATCTCTCGCCGGCATTCCGCTGACAATGGGCTTTATTGGCAAGTTCTACGCGATTGCTGCCGGGGTTAGCGCCACGATGTGGCCGGCTGTCATTGCTCTCATCGTCGGCAGCATTATCGGCCTGTTCTACTATCTCCGAGTTATCGTCGCGATCTGCACCCCTGCTCCCGAAGGCGCGACCGCCTATGCTGGTGCCGTCCCATTGGTTGGCGGTGCGACGCTCGCGGCGCTCACCTTGATGTTGTTCGGACTCGGAGTCTATCCAACACCGCTGGTCCATCTTATCCAGATAACCGCGGCGCAGATGACGGTCAGGTAACGCCAACGCCGGCCGTTGACGAAACCTCTCGTAGCGCAGCGTGTTGCTACGATGAAGAAAACCACGCTGCATGTCCGGTGCGGCATTCAGGAGAGGCTCTTTGCCAACAAGGCCCAAGTATGCCGCGCAATCTGCTCGTCCTCCTGCGAGGGTAGAACGCACACGCAGCAGCGCGATGCAGAATCGTTGACAGGATTGTTCGCGGAAGCATTCCTAGCCTCATCGAGGCTGACGCCGATCCATGACAAGCCGCGGCAGATCCCAGCCCGTACTTCCTCATCATTTTCTCCGATGCCGCCGGTGAAAACGACCAGGTCGACTCCATCAAGCGCAGCGATCATCGCGGCCACCTGCTTACGCACCGAATAGCAGAACATTTGGATCGCGAGACGCGCGTCGGCGTTTAACGACGCGGCTTTGTGAAGGCGCCGCATGTCGCCGCTAACCGCAGAAATTCCAAGAACGCCGGAACGCCGATCGATCAGCTCTTCGAGCATGGCCGCATCGAGCTTCTTCTCACGCATCAGATAGACCAGAACGCCTGGATCGAGATCACCGCTACGCGTGCTCATGATCACGCCGCCGCTCGGGGTCAATCCCATGCTCGTGTCGATCGATTTACCGGCTTTGATTGCTTTAACGCTTGCACCATTGCCGAGATGGGCGATGATTAGGCGATCGGGCAGATCGTCCGCAAGTTGGCGCACGATCGATTCGCACGATAGACCATGAAACCCGTAGCGTTGGATCCCCTCCGATTGCAATTCCTTGGGGATCGGAAGGACCCGCGCAACCTCCGCCAATTCGGCGTGAAAGGCGGTGTCGAAGCACGCTGCCTGCGTCGCCGCAGGAAAATGTTCCCGCGCGAAGCGGATGACCGAAAGCGCCGATGGAATATGGAGCGGCGCGAAGGCCCTCGCCGCTTCAAGGTGCCGTAGAACCTCATCATCAATGAGGCAATGGCGTCGGAGTCTTGGTCCGCCGTGCACGATTCGATGCCCGACTGCGACCGGCACCGGCATTCTGGAGTCGGCAAGGAGTCTGCCGATGCGAATGATCGCTTCCCGTTGGCTGGGAATGGAGGTGGCCTCAGAGAGCAACACATTGTTGCGAGAATCCTGTGCGAAGAATTTACCCTCCTTGTCGCCGATCGATTCAGCCTCTCCGGAGAGCAGAACTTCGCTCCGTGCAGATCCGACCCGGTACAATCCGAATTTGAGCGAGGACGAGCCGCTGTTCAGCGCGAGAATAGTCAATTCTGGTTCAGCGTCTGTCATCTCGCACCGGACGGAAAGATCGAACTCACAAGCTCCAGCGCCAATCGCGGACCTCCGGCATGTCGTCACCATGCTCGCCGACATAGAGCTTGTGACGCTCCATCATGGTCCAATAGCGCTCGCTCGCCTTCTGCACCTGATCGACGAGCCGCGGGATGCGCCGGATGGCGTCAAAGGCAAGTTGGTAGCGGTCGAGGTTGTTAAGCACCACCATGTCGAACGGTGTGGTCGTGGTTCCTTTTTCCTTGTAACCGCGCACATGAATGTTGTCGTGATTATGCCGCCGGTAGGTAAGCCGATGGATAATCCCCGGGTACCCGTGAAACGCGAATATCACGGGCTTGTCGCAAGTGAAGATCTCGTCAAAATCTCGGTCTTCAAGCCCGTGTGGATGTTCTGTCTGCGGCTGAAGCGTCATCAGGTCAACCACGTTGACGACGCGGATGCGAATGTCCGGCACGTGTTTCCGCAGCAATGTCACCGCTGCGAGCGCCTCAAGCGTTGGCACATTGCCAGCGCACGCCATAACAACATCTGGATCGCCCGCATCATTGCTCGCCCACGGCCAGACGCCTATTCCCGCAGCGCAATGACGGGCGGCAGATTCGATGTCGAGCCACTGCCATTCCAGCTGCTTACCTGCAATGATCAGGTTAACGTAGTCCCGGCTTCGGAGGCAGTGATCAGCCACAGACAGCAGGCAATTGGCGTCTGGCGCCAGATAGATCCGAACAATATCGGAGCTTTTGTTCGCAACATGATCGATGAAGCCTGGATCCTGATGGGAAAACCCATTGTGATCCTGCCGCCACACCAGCGAGGTAAGTAGATAGTTGAGCGAAGCGATCGGCTTCCGCCAAGGAATGTCCCTGGTAGTCTTCAGCCATTTCGCGTGCTGATTGAACATCGAGTCGACGATATGGATGAACGCCTCGTAGCAGGAGAACAGGCCATGACGCCCGGTGAGCAGGTAACCTTCAAGCCAGCCCTGGCACATGTGCTCGCTCAGCACCTCCATGACACGGCCAGTGGGGCTGAGGTCAACGTCAACGTCTTCGACCCGGGCCATCCACTCCTTGGGGCTGGCTTCGTAGACAGCGTCGAGACGGTTCGAGGCCGTTTCGTCCGGCCCGAATAGCCGGAAGTTCTGGGAGGCCAGATTCAGCTTCATCACGTCACGCAAAAACTTGCCGAGAACGCGCGTGTCCTCGGCCTTGACGCCCCCCGGACTGGTGACTTCGACGGCGTAATCCCGGAAATGCGGCATCGACAGCGGCGTCAGAAGCTCCCCTCCGTTGGCGTGTGGGTTGGCTCCCATGCGGCGCCGGCCCGTCGGCGCCAGCGCTGCGAGTTCCTCCCGGAATTTGCCATTTTCATCGAACAAATCCTGCGGGCGGTAGCTCCTCATCCACTCTTCGAGTTGCTTGAGGTGCTCGGGATTCTTGAAGTCAGCAATAGGCACCTGATGGGCGCGCCACGTACCCTCGACTCGCTTGCCGTCCACGAACTTGGGGCCCGTCCAGCCCTTTGGGGTCTGGAACACGATCATCGGCCAGCGCGGACGCTCTGGGTTTTCTGCTTCTGAAGCCGATCGCGCCGCGCTTTGAATGCGGCGGATCTCCGCAAGCACGTGATCGAGCGCGGTAGCGAGCAGTTTGTGCACGGCGGCGGGCTCGTCGCCCTCGACAAAATGAGGTTCGTAGCCATAGCCGTGCAGCAGATCCGTCAGCTCCTCTCGGCTGATCCTGGCAAGCACGGTGGGGTTGGCGATCTTGAACCCGTTCAGGTGGAGGATCGGCAGCACCGCTCCGTCGCGCGCCGGGTTCAAGAATTTGTTAGAGTGCCAACTCGTGGCCAGCGCGCCAGTCTCAGCTTCGCCGTCGCCGACGATACAGGCGACGATCAAGTCCGGATTGTCGAACGCGGCTCCATAAGCGTGCACCAGCGAATAGCCGAGTTCGCCGCCTTCATGGATCGACCCTGGCGTTTCCGGCGCGACGTGACTCGGAACGCCGTATGGCCAGGAGAACTGGCGGAACAACCGCTGCATCCCATTCCGGCTGCGGTCGATATTCGGATAGATCTCGGAATAGGATCCCTCGAGGTAGGTGTGCGCCACCAGGCCCGGACCGCCATGGCCCGGACCAATAATGCAGATCATGTCCAGGTCGTTCAGCTTGATCAGGCGATTGAGATGGACGTAGATGAAATTCAATCCCGTCGTCGTGCCCCAATGGCCAAGCAGACGCGTTTTGAGATGTTCCAAGCGAAGCGGAATCTCGAGGAGAGGATTGTCCTTCAGATAGATCTGGCCGACGGTCAGGTAGTTTGCCGCACGCCAATAGGCGTCCATCTTCTGAAGAAGTTCGGGCGACAACGTGTCTGACATCGTAATCTCCGTGCAGGGCCGCTGCTGGCTGGCCGCGACCAGACTTTATTACGCTGCCGCCCCGGGTATCGCCACGTTCGCGGCGGCATCACATCGGCATTTGTTCCCTCGGGCGATAGAGTCCTCCGAGGAGCAACAAGTATGTTATGCCGCCACAGGCCGCAGGAGCCTCGGAAACTACTCAGATGCCTTCCATATTCCTCTCGACAGCGCCTCCTCGTGGAGCGAGAAATCGATGATCTCCGTCGCCTTGCGAATGCTGCGGTTTTCCGCCTGACTAAGAAGATACGACGATCCGAAAATCCTCACCCACCCACATTTCGCTGTCGAGCCATTGAAAGGTAAAGTCGATGGCGCGGGAGCGGCCTATCGATGCAGCGTGAAGGTCCAAGACATGCAGTCCGAGGCCCGTGTCACGGGTGCACGCGTCCGCAACATTCTGCCAGCCGTCCGCCCCCCAATGGATTCGCGCCGGGCGTGGTATGGCGATGATGAGGTTTACTCCCGGTGCTATTCGACCAATCGGCGCATGCGGGCACCAGATAGCGTGTTTTTCCTCTGGGCGATGTCCGCCATAGCGCTCCCAAAGCGCAGCAGGCCGGTCGAATGGATATCCCAGATGGGATGAAACCATCAGCTTGATGAATTCGGCGTGCGCCCATGCGAGTGGCATGGCCGAACCCGTCGGGCCCCCTGGATAAAGGCGTTTCGACGGTATGGCCGCGGTATCCCACACCTGCTCCGGTATCAGGCCCCCCGGTCCCGTCATCGCCGCCATTGCCTTGAGATAGAGCCGGGGGTCACGCCCGGCAACGAGCTCATAATGGCCACGCTCTCCCGCAAGCAGCGGCCATGCTCGTCCACGGCCGCTACCGTCGAACGCAGACCCATCATCGTGCTCACCGTATCCATCACCATTATAGCGATGCCACACGGGCCCGTTCGGCGTGTCCACCTTAAGCAGTGCATCGGTCACTGCGATGCTGTCGCGGATCGCAGGATCGTCAGCGCCACGCAGACCGAAGCGAACAAGTTGCAGGAAATCAATGCTTACCTCTTCGTCGGCCGGGACCAGGCCGGTGTCGCTTCTGTTCTTGATCAGCAAGACTTCCTTCACCGATTCTTCCTTGCGAAGCACATCTGGTGGTGCGACCCGAATATAATAGCCAGCGATCCCGAAGCGCTTTGCGAGCGGTGTATTGTGGACGACCGTCCACCTCTCGAGATTTGCATTCCAGAAATCCGCCAAGCCAAGAGCGAAGATTCTGGCCGTCCCGGTTAGAAACTTCGCTCCCGTTACGAGTGCCGCGATGCAGACGGCAAGCGTGTATGTGCCGATGCCGGGGTTCTCCTCCCAACGGTCTTGCGGGCTCGATGGCCCCCTGCACGCGAGGAAAGAAAGCGCACGGCGAATCATGTCGCTTATCTCAATGCCATCGAGCGCATTGCGCTCGGCGAGAGCGGCAGCCAGAAGCACCGGAAACCCGGTCTCGTCCAATTGCAGCCCCTGCCAATAAGGCGTGCCGCCAAGCCATTGGTTCTGCCCCCAACTCCCGTCGTGATTCTGGGTTGCGATTAGGTAACGCAGCGTGTTGCGAGCTTCATGTTCCGCGCCCAACGCGAGCAGAGCCTGGGCGCATTGCACCAGGTCGCGCGGCCAGACAAGGTGATAGCCGGCCCGGCCGTTGCTGCTGTTGCCCCACGGCACGCTCAAGCTCGCCACCATGGTACCTGGATAGGTCTTGTCGCGATGTACCCGTAACACCATGGAAGACAGAACGAACTGGTCGGCCAACTCATCCGATTCATCGGGTCGCAGCATGCTGCGCTCGTTGCGGCGGGCATGCCATTGCTGCCAAGTCTCGATCTGGCGTTTGAGCAGGTTGTCGAAAGGTTGCATCAGACTGGAAATGGCAAGCGTGGCGGCGGCCTGCTTGCCGCTGCCGAAGCCTAAAGCCAAAACGCCGCTGCGTGGCAGCGCGGCAACAAGCGCCACATTGCCCGGCCCGGCGGTCCTGTAACCCCAGGTAAGCGCACCATGGCGGTGGAAGTCCTGCCAACCGTCGCTCTCCCCGACATAACCGACGCTCGCAGCTCCAAAAGCATCCTGCTGTGTGGCATCCACGGCTGCGAGCGCGAGTCCGAACGGACCCTGTTCCGCCGCAAGCACGCGCCGCCCGCCAAACTCTGTAACCTCTGCGAAGTTGTCATAGCCAGTCGCGCCAAGATGCGGAGAGAGCAGAACGTACGGCGTCAGATCCGGCTCACCGGTAAGGTTGAGTTGGATCGCCAACACGTCAAGATCTGGATTAGGCGTCACTCGCAATGTGAGCACGAACCGATCGTGTTTGTGGACGATCTCGACGGCGGGCGTGCCTGGTGCGAGCAGCAGCACCGTATAGTTCTCCAGTCGCTTTACCTCGACCCAGAATCCACGTCCATCGGCGACAATGAATCCAAGATCGCGTATCTGAGGAGTGTCGACGCGCGGATAGTAGACCTCGTTCACAATACCGAAACCGAGCGTGAACCAGACGCGCGAAGGGCCAAGCGTACATCCCACCATGTCCTTGGCGCTACTGGTCCAAGTCGGCGCAATCCCAGGATGCCCTGGAGCATGTCCATTGGGCTTCACTGTACTGCTGATTGCCCGAGGTGTATCGAGCTCTTCGGTTGGCCCGCGCGGTACCGCCGGCTTGCTCCCCGAGACGCAATCCACTTTGGAAGGCATGGCGTCACTTCCTATTCGTATACACGGAGGAAACTCCGGCAACTGATCGCAACCTCTCTCGTACGCCTATGTAGCGTTCTAATGCTGCCGCTGGACGCTGGACCCGCTTGATGTGACTCCCTTTGGCCGCAACGCGCCGTCGCCGAGTCGCTATAGGTTTCGTCGCGGTGAATGGGATGCTGCGCCAATTCGAGACGCGGCATCAGCACGCCATCTCGAAATACCGCCGTGCCGGCGCGGTCGATCCGCTGCCCAGACCGTGGACGATACCACCCGCAACTTCCGCGACGGCTCGCACGGCCGCCGCGCGGTTCTGGCCGTCCTGTTCGCATGACCGCAGCAACGTCATAAGACAGCTCCCACTGCGGCGGCATCGCCAAAGATCCACAGCGTGCCCGTCGGATGGAGACACGCCGCCGGCAGACTGTCGTCACCGCGGCGAAGCCGGGCAAGCGCCGCCCGCTTTTCTTCCCCGACGACCAGAAAGGCCGCGTTCCGGCTGCTCTCGAGCACCGGATATGTCAACGTGATGCGCGCTTCGGACTTGGCGCCAACGACGGCCGCGACCCAACTATCACGCTCGGCGAGCACCGCGGTGTTAGGGAACAGGGAGGCCGTATGTCCATCCGGCCCTAACCCCAGAAGAGTCACGTCAAAGAGCGGCCGAGCCGGGTCGAGCCGCTCCGCGCCGTAGAAGGATTTGAGCTCGCGCTCATAAGCGGACGCCGCTGCTTCTGGGCTGACACCTTCGGTCGGAATAGCGTGGATGTTGGTGGCGGGGATCGGCGCGAGAGCGAGCAAGGCCTCTCGTACCATGCGGTAGTTGCTCAGCGCGTCACCATGAGGCACGAAACGCTCGTCGCTCCAGAACCAATGCGTGCGAGACCAGGGGAACCCGTCGCGATAAGTTGGTTCAGCCAGATACTCATAGAGCCGTCGCGGTGTCGAACCACCGGAGAGCGCGATGGCAAAGACTCCGTCCTTCGCGTTCGCTGCCGCGAGCAGCCAATCCGCCACCCGGCGCGCCAGGGCCTCGGGATCAGCGAGGATCTCTAGTTTGACTTGGGAAGAGTTCGTCATCAACGCGCCTCTCTCGCCGACGGGCGGCGGGTCATGCGGATAGTAGCGATCGCTGCAGCATGATCACGCAATCCAACGATGCAGATCGGGCGATGATGAAGTTCTTGGCCGCTTCGATCGGTTGCCCGACGCTTTTGCAATCGTGGGTCGTCGACCTTTGATGATCGGATCGCAGCCGCGCGTATCGCGCCTGCCTTCTTGCCGAGGTCGTGGACTGCGAGAGGACGCGAACAGAGATTCACGCGCTCGTTCGTACCCAATCTTTTGGCTTACGACCGACAAGACGACCAGCTTCCACATCCCCGGCTCCTGAAAGAACAGCAATGCGACCTTGTGCATCATCGGTCATCGATTGCGAGCCTGCGCAGAGGCCACAGATCCTCTGGCCGGCGGATCCGAGATCGGATCCAACTGACCCAGAAGGAAGACGTATGCGACGATGCCGACGATCAGAACGACACCTGCAGTCATGAATGCGCCAGTGAAGGAGTGCGAACCCCGACGATGTATCCCGTCGTCACCGGTGCTACGACGCCCATTAGGTTGTTCAGAAAATTCATGATCCCGCCGATCGTTCCGGTCCCGCCGCGCGGTGCGATCAGCGATGGGATCGACCAGCCCACCGGTGCGGCCGCCGCCAAGCCGCTCAACGCGATCGAGATCCAGACGACCGCCCAGACGGGACTGGTGGTAAGGGTAGCGCCAAAAACGGCGAGGCCGAGCAGCATGCCTCCCACGAGCACGGTCTTGCGTACGGGCGTTTCATTGTAGCCCCGGGCGATTAAGTGGTCGATCAGCCAGCCGCCCACGACGAGGTCCGCAACCGTGGCGCAAGCCCAGGGGATTGCGGTGTAGCCAGCGGACTTCAGGATGCTCATGTGCATGGTCTCTACGAGGTAATTCGGCAGCCAGGTCAGAAACAGATAGAACGAGTAACCATAAGCCGCGAACCCGATGGTCAATCCCCACACCTTGCGATTGCGCAGGAGATAGCCGAGCATGGCGACTTCGCCGCTCTGCGCCGGGCCTTCCGGCGTCGCTCCGCCTGCGCGGATGTATTCACGCTCCTCCGCGCTCAGTCGTGGATGATGGCTGGGATCGCGGTAGACAATTACGAAGGCAAGGAAATATAAGAAGCTCAGCGCGCCCGTGATGCCAAACCCCCAGCGCCATCCGAAATGCACCACGGCCAGCGCGACCAGCGGTACGCCGATCACATTGGAGAATTTTGCCGCGGCATCGAAGATCGATGTCGCAAGTGCCCGTTCCTGACGCGGGAACCAGTAGCCGGTTGCCTTCGAACTCGCCGGAAATCCTGGCGCCTCGGCGACGCCCAGCAGGATGCGCGCGCCAAAGATACTGCCGAATCCACCGGCAAAAGCAGTCACGGCGGAAAAAAGCGACCAAAAAAACGTGCTGACGCGATTGACGCTCGTGACGCCGAAGCGATCGAGGATCATACCAGTCGGAATTTGCAGTAGCGCGTAGGACCAGAAGAAGCCACTAAAGAGCCAGCCGAGTTCGCCGTCGGTCAGGCCGAAGTCGTGCTTTAGCTGTGGCGCAGCCACGGAAAGATTGATTCGGTCGAAATAATTGATCAGCACGCCGACGCCCAGCAGGACGCCGATGCCCCACCGCAGCCTGGGGATGCGTTGGGGAGAGGCTGCTTTCGCCTTACCCTCCTCTTCTTTTCGAACGGATGTTGGAAAGTGACCCGGAGCGATTGATGTCATGACGCTGTTCCTCGCGATATGGGATCATTGCGGCGATCACCGCCTTCCTGTTGTTCCAGCTGATGCACGATCTCGGCGGCAATCTCGGCGGGCCTTCCGCCGACATCAACCGTTACCGGATGCTCATCCGGCGTCGGCTCCTGCAAGGTCGCGAACTGGCTGTCGAGCAGCGCCACCGGCATGAAGTGCTCGTGCCTCGCTGCCATACGTCGACGGATAAGATCATGCGACCCCTTGAGGTAGACCAACGTCACATCCCGGCGATCGCCGATCATGATGTCGCGGTAAGAACGCTTCAGCGCCGAGCAAGTCAGCACGCCGGATTCTCCACGCGCGCGCCAACCATCGATTTCTTCGGCGATTTTTCGCAACCAAGGCAACCGGTCTGCATCCGTAAGCGGCGTGCCGCCGTGCATCTTCTCCACGTTCGCGGCTGGGTGAAGATCATCGCCTTCCTGGAATTGGCAGCCGAGCGCCGCTGCCAGCAACGCCGCAACCGTGGTCTTTCCTGATCCGGAAACGCCCATGACGACGGCGATTACCGGCTTGGTTATGGTGTGCGCGAGGGCTGCGGACCACACGCGCCGAGGTCGGCGATCACGTTGCATCACACGCTCCTTCTTGGCGACGCGCCGACATCAGTCGGGGGCGCAATACGGCGACCCTTCTGTCACGAATGTCATGCGCTCGCCGGCCGCAAAACAAACTTTCTCACCGCCTTGGCAAATCCCTCGTTCTCGTTGCTATCGGTCACCACATTCGCTTGCGCCTTCACCTCGTCGCTTGCATTGCCCATGGCGATTGAGAAGCCGCTTTTGCGGAACATGAGGACGTCATTCGGCATGTCCCCCATGGTGACAATCTGCGTGGGCGGGATGTTCAAAAGCTTCGAGAGGGTTGCGACGACCGTCCCCTTGTTGGCTTGCGGGTGAGTCACGTCGAGATAGTAAGGCTGCGAGCGCGCAGCACTCGCCTTTTCCCTCAGTGCGTTCTGCGCCGCTTTCTCGCAGGCGGCGACAAGGTCGAGATCGTCGGAGATGCCAACGATCTTTACCGCGTGCGCCAAGTGTGCGTCTGTAAAGGTCTCCACTACCTTGGCGTCGAACTTTACCGTCCACGTTTCGCGCGCTACGTGTGACGCATTTTTATCGCGGATCAGCCACTCCGTCTCTGTGTAGACCCAGGCATCCAATCCCCGGTCCAGAATGAGGTCCATAGTCTGCTTGGCCGCGGCGGGGTCGAGCGTGTGGCTCTCGATCACTGAGAGATCGGGATTGACCAACACGCCACCATTGAAGCCCGCTATGGCGGTCCGCAACCCGAGGGGCTCGATCAGCATGCTCATGCCTCGTGGCGGCCGACCGCTGGTGATGGCGAACGCGATGCCGGCTTGATCCAGTTCCCGCACCGCCGCCCTCGCTGCCTCGGTCAGCACCTTGTCCTTGGTGACCAGCGCACCGTCCACGTCCGCCAGAAACAGACGAATATCATGCTGAGCCGTCATTGCTTTTGCTCCGAGGCTGAAACCAGTGGCCGCCACGACCGATCCCCGTCTCGCACCAGCAGCTCGTCGGCCGCCCTCGGGCCATCGCTGCCGGAGTCGTAATCGGGAAAATCAGCCTTTTCGACCGCCCAAGCGTCGAGCACCGGCTGTACGATGCGCCAGGACTGCTCCACCATGTCGGCACGCATGAACAGCGTCGGGTCGCCGATCATGACGTCATAGATCAACGTCTCGTAGCCGACATTCGGTTCCTTCGGGAACCAGTCATCGTAGTGGAAGTCCATCTTCACGGCAGCAAGGTCCACCACCGGCCCACGCCGCTTGACCTCAAACTGCAAGGAAATGCCCTCGTCCGGCGCGATGCTCAGGATCAGCCAGTTGGGCCGCAAGGCATCGACGGCGGTGTCCTGGAACGCGGTGTAGGGGGCTTGCTTGAAGCGGATCGCGATCTCCGTCAAACGCTGCGACATGTGCTTGCCGGTACGGAAGTAGAAGGGCACACCGGCCCAGCGCCAGTTGTCGATTTCGAGCTGCATGGCGACATAGGTCTCGATGTTCGAATCCGCCACGACGTTCGGCTCGTTCCGGTAGGCCTTCACCGGCTTGCCCAGGACCGTGCCGGCTCCATACTGACCGCGCACCGCTCGTGCCGGCTTGACGGCCGGCATCGCGGCGAACACTTCGGCCTTCTTGGTGCGAATCGAAGCGGCGTCGAAGCCCGTGGGCGGCTCCATGGCCACCATCGAAAGGAGCGTGAACACGTGGTTAGGCACCATGTCGCGGAGCGCACCGGTTTGCTCGTAGAACTTGCCGCGCTCCTCCACACCCACCGTTTCCGCCACGGTGATCTGCACGTGATCGATCCGATCGCGATTCCAGATCGGCTCGAACAGTCCGTTGGCGAAACGGAACGCCATGATGCTTTGGACCGTGTTCTTTCCCAGAAAATGATCAATCCGAAAGATCTGGTTCTCGTGCAGCGTGTGCAGGATGCGGGCGTTCAGTTGGCGTGCCGAATCCAGGCTATGACCGAACGGCTTCTCGATCACGACGCGGCGCCAGAACTGGGGCTTCCCGTTCTTGTCCTCGCCCTGATCGGTGAGCTTCGCCTTGCCGAGTTGCTCGACCGCGGTGCCAAAGAACCGGTCGGCGACCGCGAGATAGAAGATGGCATTGCCCTGTGTTCCATGGGTCTTTTCTGCGTCAACCAATGCTCCACGAATCTTCTCGTACAGCTCGGGCTTGGTAAGATCGCCCTGGACGTAGGACATTCTCTCCCCGAGCAGCTTCCACGCCGCCTCGTTGATCCGATCGATATCGAATTCCGCGGTCGCATTCCCGACGAAGGTTTTCAGCATGTCGTAAAGATGGCCGCGCCAGCTCTCTGCCGTACCCTCGGCCAGGTCAACGCCGATCAGCACAAATTTCTCCGGCAGAACCTTGGTGCGCGAGAGGTTGTAGAGAGCCGGTATCAACAGGCGCTTGACCATGTCGCCACCGGCACCGAAGACCACCATGGCGCAGGGATCGGCCGCAGGGACCTGCCGCCGCGGCGGCGACCCCACTGCCTGCACGCTCGGAGATGTCCCGATCGGCTGATTGTCCGGCATGGCGCTACTCTGCGGCGTTCTGTGCCGCCGGATGGCCCTGCGGTTCTTTCGGCTTCGGTTCCGGATCGATGGACTCGTTACCCTCGATGTGGCCGCCGAAGCCGAAACGCATCGCCGAGAGCATTTTTTCTCCGAAGTTGTGCTCCTGGCGCGAACGGAATCGGGCGTAGAGCGCGGTGGACAGCACGTCCGCCGGGACCGCCTCCTCGATCGCAGCCTCGACGGTCCAACGACCCTCGCCGGAATCCTGGACGTAGCCGGAGAACCTATTCAACTGCGGATCCTTCACTAGCGCGGCGGCGCCGAGATCCAGCAGCCATGATGAGATGACACTGCCGCGCCGCCAGACCTCCGCGATATCCGGCATGTTCAGAACGAAGCGCTCGTCCTCCGGCAGGTCCTTCGAGTCCTTGTTGCGCAGGATGTCGAAGCCTTCCGCGTACGCCTGCATCAATCCGTATTCGATGCCGTTATGCACCATCTTGACGAAATGCCCGGCGCCGGATGGCCCGGCGTGAATGTAGCCGCGCTCGGCGTGGGATGCGGCCTTCTCGCGGCCGGGTGTGCGCGGAATATCGCCCTGGCCGGGGGCGAGCGCCGCGAAGATCGGGTCGAGATGATTCACAGCCTCCTTCGGGCCGCCGATCATCAGGCAATAGCCGCGTTCGATACCCCAGACGCCGCCGGACGTGCCGCAATCGACGTAGCGAATATGCTTCTCGGCCAGTTTCTTGGCGCGGCGGATATCGTCCTTGTAAAAGGAATTGCCGCCATCGATGATGATGTCGTCCGGCTCCAGCAGGCCGCCGAGATGTTCGACCGTCTTTTCGGTAATCTCGCCGGCGGGCAGCATAACCCAGATGGCACGCGGCTTGTCCGCGAGCTTCTTCATCATCTCGGCGACCGATCTGGCGGCTGTGGCGCCCTCCCCCGCGAGCGCTTCGCGCGGCTTGGCGTTGGTGTCGAACACCACACAATGGTGCCCCGCCTTCATCAGCCGGCGAGAGATATTGCCGCCCATACGGCCTAATCCAATCATGCCGATCTGCATTTTGCGTTACTCCTTATGACAAGGCGCTATTCGAGCGCCGCGTCGATTGCGTGCGACAGTTCCTCAAGGCCTGCATCGACATGCTTAAGGTGAACGCGCAACGCGCGACGGTCGCGTTCCACCAGCACCGCGAGGTCACCGCTGGCCTGCGCGGCCTTGACGACCCCAAAGCTGTAGGAATGGTCGGGCACGTCGATGTCAGCCGGGTCGTCACAGGTGACCTGCAGGAACACCCCGGAATTTGGGCCGCCCTTGTAGGCCTGCCCGGTCGAATGCTGGAAGCGCGGTCCGAAGCCGAGGCAGGTCGCGGCACGGGTCTTGTCGCGGATGCGGGTGCGCATCGTGGTCAAGGCCCGCGTGTGCGCCGCATCGCGCTCGATATAGGCAAGCAGCGCCACGTAGTCGCCCGACTTTTCACCCGCATGCACGCGGCCAAAATGGCTCTTCAGATAACCGGCAAGCGTATTGTGCCGGCCAAGTTGAGCTGCGTTGCGCGGATCAGCGTAAAGAGCCACGCCATTCTCGCGAAACACCGGCGCCTCTTCGGGCAGACGATGCGATTTCTCATAGGCATCGGTCAGCGCGCGCGTTTTGTCCTTGCTCGCCTCGACATCCGGCTGGTTGAACGGGTCGATGCCGATGATCGAACCGGCGACGGCGGTGGCGATCTCCCAGCGGAAGAATTCCTGGCCGATGTGCCAGATATCCTTCACGCGGATCCGCGCGACCGGATGGCCGGCCCGCTCCAATTCCGCCACCGCCTGGCGCTGCGACGGATCAATCTGCCCGTCGAGTTCTAGATAGGCGAAGAACCGGTCGCTGCCGTAGCACTCGGGCACGGTGAGCGGCTCGCCGGCCAATGGGATCAGACCGCGCCCCTGCTTGCCCGTACTCTCCGCCAGAAGCTGCTCCAGCCAGGCGCCGAGATCAGCGATTCCCGGCGAAGCTATGATCGTCACCTTGTCACGTCCGAAGCGGGTTGCCGCGACGCCCATGGCGACGCCGAGTTGGACACCCGGGTTTTCCGAGGGCGGGACGTCGGCGCCGCAGGATCGTTGCATCGTCCGTGCCATCTCAAGCAGACGTCTGGTGTCAAGGCCCATGGCCGCGGCCGGCACCAAGCCGAACTTCGATAGCACAGAGTAGCGCCCGCCGATCGATGGCGCGCCATGGAAGACACAAGCAAAGTGGAGCTGGTTGGTTCGCCGTTCCAACGGGGAACCGGAATCGGTCACCGCGATGAAGTGTTCGCCGGCCTTATCCTTGCCCCTCCCTGCGCCGACGCGGTCGAAGAAATAGTCCATAAAGATGTTGGGCTCCAGCGTGCTGCCGGATTTGGAGGAGACAATGAACAGTGTCTTGCCGAGATCGATCGCCTGTTCGATCACCTTGATCTGCGCCGGATCGGTGCTGTCCAGCATGTGGAAACGCGGCCAACCCGCTTGGCGCCCGAAGGTTTTGCCCAGTACCTCCGGTCCCAGGCTCGAACCGCCCATTCCCAAGAGGACGACGTCGGTGAACGCGCCCTGCTTCACCCTCTCGGCAAAGCCACGCAGTGCATTCAAATCGGCCAATTCCTGCTCGACAATGTGCAGCCAACCGACCCACTTGTCCTCGTCGCTCCCCGTCCATAGCGACTTGTCCCCGGCCCAGAGCCGCCGAATGCGCCCGTCCCTGCGCCAGACTTCCATCTCCGCGTCGACGGCGGCCTTCATCTCCGGTGAGCCCGGCTCGATCTCCAGGCAGGCGTGCTCGCCCTCGAACAGGGTGCGGCGGCGTTTCGCGATGGTCCCGAACAGCTTGTCGAACGCGTCCGCGAACTGCTGCACCCCGTCTTTGACCAGTTCGTCCGTGACCTCCTTCAGCGAGACTCCGTTTTGCTCCAACTCGGCGAGCATCGCGCGGGCGGACGCCAGATCCTGTTCTATGACGTCGGGTATCACCTCCCCGTGGTCGCGAAACGCGTCCATCGTAGCCGGTGGGATTGTGTCTACCGTGTCACGGCCGATCAGCGCCTCGATATACATCGTATCCTTGTAACCAGGGCTTTTGGTGCTGGTGGACGCCCAGAGCAGGCGTTGCGTCTGCGCGCCCGCTTCGGCCAGGTGCTCCCAGCGCGGGCCGGAGAACAGCGCCTTATAGCGAGCATAAGCGATCTTCGCGTTGGCGATGCCGGCTTTCCCGCGCAGCCGATCCGCCAACTTTTTGTCACCGAGCTTGTCTAGGCGCTTGTCAGTCGCGACATCGATGCGGCTGACGAAGATGCTGGCGACACTGCCGATCTTCGACAGATCGCCGCCGGACCGATTCAGATCTTCGAGCCCCGCAATGTATGCTTCGGCCACCTGCTCATAGACGCTCACCGAAAAGAGCAAGGTGATATTAATGTTCAGTCCGCGGCCGATCAGGTGGCGGACCGCAGGGGTACCGGCCGGAGTTGCCGGTACCTTCACCATCAGGTTAGGACGCTCCACCGCAGCCCAAAGCCGCAATGCCTCGGCGATTGTCGCGTCGGTATCGTTGGCCAAATAAGGCGAGCATTCCAGGCTGATGTAGCCGTCACGGCCGTGGCTCTGCTCGTAGACCGGCCGCAGCACATCGGCTGCGGCACGGATATCGGCGATCGCCAGATGCTCGTAGATTGCGGAGATGCTGTGGTCGGCTTGCGCTTGGAGCTGTTTCAGTGCGTCGGCATATTCATCGGTCTCGCCGATCGCCTTCTCGAAGATCGAAGGGTTCGAGGTGACGCCCTTCAACCCGTCGCGCTCGATGAGCATGCCCAGCTCACCCTTCTCGATCAGGCTGCGCTTCAGATAGTCCAGCCACGGCGACTGGCCGCATGCTGCGAGCTGCATCAGCTTGTTCACGGAACATTCTCCCTGGCTCGGGATGCCGCTTCGTCGCGTCGAACGCCTCGCCGGCATGAAAGCGAATGTTTTATCGCCAGCGTGTCGCGTTTGCCGAGGCAGCTCGAAGCGCCATCGAGCCAATGCCCCGCAAACTGTCACGGTCGCGGCGAGTTATGGTCTCACGATAGGCCGCGGCTGGTTCGCGACGGTAGGCTCGGAAACTACTGAGACCCGCCGCGGCCGCATTCCCTTAGCCAGTCGATCTCGCCGATCAGTCCATTTCCTGCGTAGTTTCCGAGTCTGCGGACCTCACATATCAGACGCTATCGTGACAAACCGCACATCCAGCGACTGGCCGTATCCGTGCGGTGGAACAGCAGCGCCGAGTCTTCAAGGCGAGCGGTCACCGAGCGCTTGCACGGAAGTCATTCATGGCCCTTGAAATCACCGTCGGACCGCCAAGGCTGGCGATCAACCAAGGCTACGGCGTCCTAATCACCGACCAGGACGGTCAGATCCGCTGGCCGACAGACAAGGGCTTCTATCACTCCGACACCCGGGTCATCTCGTCATGGCTAATCTTCGCCGACGGCGAGCCGTGGAAACTCTTGAACAGCGGAAACGTCGCGTACTACGCCAACCGCGTCTTCCTCACCAATCCAACCATTCATACCGAAATCGGCGAGGTCCCGGAACATGCCCTCGGGCTATCGATCAGCCGTTCCATCGGCGGCGGAATCCATGAGGATCTCGATTTGGTCAATCACAGTATGGGCAAGGTGCAGTTCAATCTCGAGATCGCGGTACGCAGCGATTTTGCCGATATCTTCGAAGTGAAATCCGGCAGTATCGTCAGGCGCGGCCGCATCAAATCGGCATGGTCGCAAGGCGCTGCACGTCTTACGATCGCCTATGTCAACAAGGACTTTAAGCGCCGGGTCACCGTCACGGCGCACAAGTGGGATTCAAAGCCGGTCTATGCCAACGGTCGGGTCAGTTTCGAAATCGAACTCAAGCCCGGCGAAGCATGGCATTCGTGCCTGCTCTATGCGATCGGCGACGGGGAGACCATCGATCGCGCTCCGGATCACTGCATCGCTCAAACGGGAGGCGCTGGCGCTCATCGCAAGCTGAGCCAGTGGCGGGACGCGACCCTTAAGATCGAGACGAGCAACGAGGAGTTCTACCGCTTCTACCACCAGTCGCTGGAGGATATGGCCGCCTTGCGACTCCCCAAGAGGGCACCGGCCATTTGGAGTTCGTGCCGGCGGCTGGGGTTCCGTGGTTCCTGGCCCTGTTCGGTCGCGACAGTCTCACGGTCTCGCTGCAGAACGCCATGGTGCATTCCAGTTTCGCACGCGGCGCGCTGGAGGTGCTGGGCCACCACCAAGCCACGAGACGCGACGACTATCGCGACGCGGAGCCCGGCAAGATCATGCACGAACTGCGTCGCGGGGAGTTGGCGCACTTCAAGCTGATTCCGCACACGCCCTATTATGGGACCGCCGACGCCACTATCCTCTATCTTCCTCTATCTGATCGTGCTGCACAATGCTTGGCGCTGCACCGGCGATCCCGAGTTACTGACTCGGTATATGCCAGCCGCGGAGAAATGCCTGAGTTGGATCGATAAATACGGCGACCGGGACGGCGATGGCTTCCAGGAGTATCAGACCCGATCCAAGGCTGGCGCCTACAACCAAGGTTGGAAGGATTCGGGTCAGGCGCTGGTCAACACTGACGGGTCGATCGTCACAACCCCGATCGCGCTCGTGGAGATTCAGGGCTACGTCTACGATGCTTGGCTGCGCATGGCTCAGATCTACGACGCCCTGGGTAAATCAGTCCGGGCCCAGACTCTGCGTGAAAAGGCCGAGGCCCTGTTCGTCCGCTTCAACGATACGTTCTGGGATGAAGAGTCCGGCTTCTACGCTTTCTGTCTCGATGGCGAAAAAAAGCAAGTGTTGAGCGTCGCTTCCAATCCTGGCCAATGCCTGTGGTCGGGCATAGTGCCTCCCGACCGCGCCGTTAAGGTGGTCAAGCGGCTGATGGAACCGGATATGTGGAGTGGCTGGGGCATCCGGACGCTTTCGACCCACAACCCCTCCTATAATCCCAATTCCTATCAGAACGGCGCGGTATGGCCGCACGACAACGGGATCATCGCTATGGGCTTCCGCCGCTACGGCTTCGTTGACGAAGCAGCATGCATCGCCAGGGACATCAGCGGCGCCGCCGGCTACTTCGTGCAGCATCAAATGCCGGAACTCTATTCCGGAATGCAGCGTGATCCGACCGACTTTCCAGTCCAGTACCTGGGCGCCAACGTGCCGCAGGCTTGGGCGGCGGGATCGTGTTTCGCCATGCTTCAGATGATCGTCGGCTTTCAGCCCGACGCGCCGGCCGGCAAGCTCTACATCGATCCGGTTCTGCCTGAGTGGCTCCCGAAACTCACCATTAGAGATCTTCAGGTCGGTGAAAACGTCTTCGATCTGCGATTCTGGCGCGACGACGACGCTACGCGGTTCGAGACCCTGAAAGGCGATCCGCTGGCGGTCGTCCAGAAGAGCTACGCCACGGCGACCACGCGATGGCTGTAGCGCGCTACCAAGTCGAGGCATCGTTTCATCGGCGATCGATAACAACCACTAGACCACATTTCGCACGACGTTCCTCAGTTCAGGAATTACCTCCTCCTCGAACCACGGATTTTTCTGCATCCAAATTGCGCTACGCCAACTCGGATGCGGCAACGGGAAAAATTTGGGACCGTACTGTGAAAACGCCTTAACAGTCTCGGTCATGGAGGTCTTCGGCCCTGCATCCAAATAATATCGATGCGCGTATTGACCGACCAAGAGTGTGAGCTGCAGGTCCGGAAGATGCCTGAGCAAACGATCGTGCCAGCGCGGGGCACACTCGGGACGAGGTGGATTATCACCGCCGTTCTTTCCAGCCCCGGGATAACAAAATCCCATAGGAAGAATCGCGACCTTTCCTTCATCGAAGAAGGTCAAACGATCTAGCCCCAACCAGTCGCGCAGGCGATCACCGCTCGCATCATCCCAAGGTATTCCACTCCGATGGACCTTGCTCCCTGGCGCCTGACCGACGATCAACAGCCGAGCGGTGCTCGCCAGTTGCACCACGGGACGGGGACCGAGCGGCAATTTCGCCTCGCAGATGCGACAGGCCCGCACTTCGCGCAACAGACGTTTCAGCGACATTCAAAAGCTTTCCGCGTGAGTGAATATCACCGGCATCTATAATATTGCCATTTGCTAGAAGCAGGAACCTATGAACCGGCGACTCTCATTTGCTTTTCTTGCTGAAGAATTCGAGCGTGCGAGACCACGCGTCGGCGGCAGCCTCGGGCCGATGACCCCTGTTGGCGGGATTTTCGAACGCGTGACCGGCGCCGCTGTAGATTTCGATGTCAACTCGCTTTCCAGCAACCTTCATACACTCTTCGAACGCTCGAACCTTGTCGGCAGGAATCCCCCGATCGAGAGCGCCGAAAATTCCTAGCACAGGTACATCGATTTTCTGAATGTCCCCGGTATTCGTAGGCAACGGTCCGTAATTCACCACACATGCGGCAAGCCGTGGCTCATGAATCGCGAGTTGCACCGCCAAGCCGCCGCCCATGGACCACCCGAGCGAACCGATGTGCTTTGGGTCCACATCAGGGCGATCGGCGAGATAGTCAAATGCCGCCTTCAGATCGCCTATCGCGCGCTCCTGCCGAAGACCACGCTTGAGTTTGCGAGCTTCAGAGGGATCGGCCGTGACTTTGCCCTGGTAGAGATCCACCGCAAGCGTGACGTACCCATTCGCCGCCAGCTTCTCGGCTTGTTCCTTCACCCACTCGTTCAGACCCCACCATTCATGAATGACAATTATCGCTCGATGGCGCCTCGTATCACGAGGCAAGGCGAGAAATCCTGTAACTTTCTCGGCAGCGCGCGCGAATGTCACCATCCGCGTTTTCGGTCTATCTGGCTGACGCGCTGCGGAAGACGCTGACACCGTTTCTACCCTAACATGGCCAGAGCCCTTTTAGATACGTTCTCAGCGGTAAAGCCGTATTCACGCATCACGATATCGCCTGGCGCCGACGCGCCGAACCGGTCAACACCCAGCACGTCGCCACCGTCACCGACGTAGCGATGCCAGCCTTGCGACGCACCCGCCTCAACGGCAAGCCGCGCGCGAATTGAAGGCAATAACACATGATCGCGATAATTCCGCGGCTGAGCATTGAACAGTTCCCAGCTCGGCATGGAGACAACGCGCGCCATGACGTTGCGCTCTTGCAGAGTCTGTCGAGCGGCCATGACCAGCTCAACCTCCGAACCGCTTGCAATCAGAATGACGTCCGGCTTGCCGTTCGCGGCATCGGCCAGGACGTATGCACCTCGTCGCAAGCCATCTGCCGCGGCACATTGAGTGCGATCGAGCGTCGGCACATTCTGACGCGTCAGAATCAACGCAACCGGATGGTCTCCCGCTTCCAGCGCGACGCGCCAAGCGACGGCCGTCTCATTGGCATCGCCCGGACGGATGACGGTAAGGCCTGGAACCGCGCGCAGGCCGGCGAGCTGCTCCACCGGTTGATGAGTCGATCCGTCCTGCCCCAAAGCGATGCTGTCGTGGGTAAAAACGTAGATCACGTGCAGCTTCATCATCGCGGCGAGGCGGATCGACGGCCGCATGTAGTCGGAGAAAATCAAAAATGTCGCGCCGAACGGCACGACGCCGACATGCGCCGCCAAACCGTTCAGAATCGCCCCCATGCCGTGCTCGCGTACGCCGAAATAGATATTGCGACCGGCGTAACTCCAGACGCCATCCACAGCGCCCTGCTTGTCGGGTACGGTCACTCCGGGGGGCTCGAAATCTCCGAGTCCCGACAGCGCGGTATGGGTTGACGGATTCAAATCCGCCGAGCCACCGATCAGCGCTGGCAATCGAACCGCAACGGCATTCATCACCTTCCCCGCAGCGACACGGGTAGCCATGCCCTTTTCATCCACAGGGAAAACCGGAATATCCCTATCCCATCCATCCGGCAATTCGCCGTGCATGACCTGTTGAAATACTTTCGCGAGATCCGGAAATGCCCGGCTGTACGCGGATAATCTATTGCTCCACTCCGTCTCGGCCGACTTTCCACGCTCGATCGCCTTGCGAAAATATTTGCCTGCCTTCTCGGGTATGTAAAATAGTGGCTCGGTTGGCCAGCCCAGATTCTGCTTCGCTAACCGCACTTCGTCGACACCCAAGGGCGATCCATGCGATTCAAAGCTGTCCTGCTTGTCGGGCGCGCCATAGCCGATATGGGTCCGCGCCAGGATTAGCGAGGGACGCTGCGGTTCCCCGCGCGCCGCGCGCAGCGCTGCATCGATCGCAACGAGATCGTTGCCGTCCGCGACCGACTGGACGTGCCAGCCGTAGGCCTCAAACCGGCGCGCGCGATCCTCAGTAAATGTGATGTCGGTTCCAGCCGACAGCGTCACCCGGTTGTCGTCATAGAGGTAGATCAGCTTGCCGAGCTTCAAATGGCCGGCGAGAGACGCTGCCTCCGAGGATACGCCCTCCATCAGATCGCCATCGCTGACGATCCCATAGGTGAAATGATTGACGATCTCGGCGCCGGGTCGGTTGTAGCACGCCGCCAGGTGCGCTTCGGCCATCGCGAGACCGACGCCGTTGCCGAACCCTTGACCCAGAGGCCCCGTGGTCGTTTCGACGCCTGGCGCAACGCCACGCTCGGGATGGCCCGGCGTCATGCTGCCCCATTGGCGAAACCGCCTGATCTGTTCAAGAGAAAGATCGTAGCCGGTGAGGTGAAGCAAACTGTACAACAGCATCGAACCGTGCCCGGGAGAGAGCACGAAACGATCGCGGTCGAACCAACCGGGATTGGCTGGGTTGTATTTGAGGAACCGGGTCCAGAGCACATACGCCATCGACGCCGCGCCCATGGGCATTCCCGGGTGGCCGCTATCGGCCTTTTGCACGGCATCTACGGAGAGGAAGCGCAGAGTGTTGATGCACTCATTGTCCAATGCAGGATCGAGAGGCATTGCAGAAGACGCTGCGTTCATTCGAATTCTCCGTTTGATTTTCGTGCCGGCGGCCACCTGTTCGGCGTAAGACTGTCGTGACGCCTTTGCCCTCGCGGGCAACGCACATCACTGGCTACCAGCCCTTAAGCGCTATTCGCGCCCTTCGACGCCGACGCCGTAGACATGCACCATTTGGCCACCGAGCCAGCCGGATACGAAGAGGAGTGCGACGCCGATGATCGAAAGCACGACGGGAGCGCTCAGGCTCGTGCCTAAATTCGTGGGGCCGCTGGCGCGCAACCAGATATTTATTGCATACAGGACGACAGCGGTGAGATTGATCGCCATGTGGGTCAGGGCGATTGTCTTCACTGGCGGAGCGCCTCCCTTATAGAAGAGCAAGTCGATAAATCCCGGTACCGCCGCGCAGAGAGCGCCGACAAGACCACCGATCATGCTGAAAAACGCGACGGTCGACCATGCGTCCCCAGAGACGCCAGCCAGACGGATCAAATCGCAGGCTAAAGAGAAAATCCAAAGACCGATCGGAAAGACAATCAGCATGGGATGGATGGGATGCTTGAAGATGCTCGCTGGGGTACGCATCAGTATCCTCTCTTGATTCCAGAGATGTGAAAGTGCCGGTTCCCGCCATCAAATCGGCATGCGGTAACCGAAGAATTCATGGTCTTCATTGTAACCACCCTCCCCAGCCCCCAGATCGGCGAAGTCGTGGACGAACTCGATCGCCGCGATCCACTTGACCATCTTGAAGCCCAACTCGTTCTCGCAGCGCAGCCGCAGCGGCGCTCCGTGCAACACGCTCACGGGTGCTCCATTCATCTCGTAGGCCAGCATCGTCAGGCGGTGGCGCATGTTGGAGATCTTGTGCACATCGTAGTAACGGCCACCATCGTCGCCGTCTGCGAGCGAATAGAACACGACGTATCGAGCTTCCGGCATAGGCCGCACCAAATCGAGGATATCGCGCATCGGGACGCCGCCCCACTTGGCGACGCCGGTCCATCCCTGGATACAGAAATGCGTCGTGATTTGTTCCTGCTTCGGCAGGGCCCGGAGGTCGGCGAGGGAGAATTCGCAAGGCGCCTCCACCAGCCCATCGATGCGTAGGCGCCAGGGAACGAACTGACTCTCCACGAGGGCGTCAAACTCGGCGGAGTTCGGCATGGTTCCGTTGGGCCAAAAGTGCGGAGAGATATCCCGTTCGGTGAGCTGGGCGTTCGGGTCCCACCACTCGGAAAGCCCCTTGATACGACCGATCATGAACTCTCCGATCCGTTGCACCAAGCGCGCATGCCGGATCGTGAAAGGCGAGGCGACCCACCAGGCCAGCCCCACGATCACCATGGCCGAGACGAAAAACGGAAAACCAGCCCACGCGTGGCTCTCCACCCCCGCGAACATGTGGTTCGTGTTCTGCCGTAGACCGGTGATGAACACCATGATTCCGTGCGCCAGGATGAACAGCACGAACCAGCAGAACGAGATGAAATGGATGGAGCGGGCCGCCTGACGGTTCAGCACTCTTTTCAGCGGGCCAAGCCGATTGGAAATTGCTGGACTCTGTAAAAGACCCGTGGTGACCGAAACCGGCGCGGCGATGAATACCGTGACGAAATAGCTGAGTTGCTGCAGGCCATTATAGCGGGTCCAGCTTTTGTCGACCGGAAAGTTCAGCGACGCATACTGGATGGTGGTCGAGAATGCCGCCGGGAACACGCCCCACGTCACGGGGACCAAACGAAGCCACTGACCAGTCGTAAAAATCAGCACGTAAAACGCAATGCCGTTAACCGTCCACAGCATTACGATCGAAAAATGCCACCATCGAGCGAGCCCTATAGTGTGGCGCAGCCCCGGAATGCCGAGCCATGTCGGCATCGTCACGGCGTCGTCCTTGGCGGTCCAAATCCGACCCTCGGGAACTGCGCTCTGGAAGCGGAACCACTCCGTGCCGGGCGTACAGTCACGGGCCCAATAGAGCCGTGGGTGATCCGCCAGGATCTGGATCCCGGCGCGAATGATAAACATCATGAACAGCATGTTCAGGAAGTGCTGCAGCTGCAGCCACCACGGAAAGCCCGAATCGACCGATGGCGCAGCCTGCGCGATACCCGGGTATGCTTTGATGAAGGCCTGCACGCTTTGAAGCTCCCGCAAGCTCTGCGCGAGCGCAATCACGAGAACGAGCGCCGCGGCTCCGATCGGTAGCGCCCACAAGATGCTGATCCAGCGCCGTCCGATGCGAATGCGAGGAACGATCCCCTCGCGTGGCGGCGTCCAGTCACTCAGGACAATACGGTCGTCGGCGGTGGTCAGGGTCGACGCGATTGGATCGTGGGGCGGCAGTTCGATCTTCACCGAGTCCGTCATAGGCTTCGTTCTCCTCAAAACGCTTATCGGCGAGTCGTCTCGGCTTTTCGTTTCGTCTCTCGTCCCAAAAGAAAATTCCGTAGCGCAACCGCGTCGTTATGGACCTCGTCGTGAGCCGAGAACACGAGCGTGATCGGACCTTGTCTTGCCAGGGCCCGTAACCTGCTGAGCTGTTCGGGATGCCGGTGGACCTCCGCAGCGTACCGGCGGCGAAACTCCGTCCAGCGGACCGGATCGTGACCGAACCATTTTCGCAAGGCCGTGCTGGGCGCGATATCCTTGACCCATTGATCGATCGCAGCGTCTGCTTTCCTGACCCCGCGCGGCCACAGGCGGTCGATCAATACCCGGGTTCCGTCATCGGCGGTTGCGGGTTCGTAGGCGCGTTTGAGCTTGACGTGGTCGGCGGTTATTCGCTTGGTCATCGGGCTCGCTCCAAAGATCCTTCATGCGCTCGTTTTTGTCAGTGCCTGACCTTTATGCATCGCGATGTGCTCGGTCTTGCTGCTCTTGATTTCATACTGCGGATCGTCCTCGCTCGCGTGATGGGTGTACCCCTTGTAGTCAACGTCTTTGGTATGCACTTTGATGATCTCACCGTTGACATGGCCTGCTTCCGAGTTCCAACTCACGTGATCGCCGACTTTGAATCGTTTCGTCATCGTGAATCTCCGATTCCGGCTTGAGCTTGCTGCGCCGGTGACACCGCGCTTTTGACCGTCCCGCCGCCTGAGCTATTCCTTGACATGATTCGTTCGAACTCGACCTCCTCACGAAGCCCTTCGAGATCCCGATGGACCACGGCGACCGCGAGCTTTTGGGCTCCCAACCGATACGTGACGGTGCAGTCTCGACGCTCCAGCGACCCCGCGATTTCGGCTTTGTCCCAGTGTTCGGCGTGTCCGACATAGGCGAGGCCGAAGTCGTATTGTTCGGTCCAGAAGAATGGAACGTGATCGAAAGGTTCACGCCGGCCGAGGATGTTGTGCGCCGCGGTCTGGCCCTGGCGCTCGGCGACGACCCAATGTTCGACGCGAATTTGCTCACCGGTGAGCCGGTCCGGCCAGCGTGCGATGTCGCCGGCAGCGAAGACGCCTTGAATGCTGGTCTCGAGGTACTCATTGACGACGACGCCGCGATCAATCGCGAGCCCTGCCTGTTTCGCCAACGAGATTGACGGCCGCACACCGATCCCGACGACGACGAGGTCGGCATCAAGCCGTTCTCCGCTCTTTAACGTCACGCATTGCTTGTCTATCGTGGTGGCCGTCGTGCCGAGGTGGAATGTCACGCCGTGGTCCTCGTGGAGCTTGCGCAGGAAATTCCCAACTTCCGGTCCCAGTACTTTCTCCATCAAGATCGTCTCGGTCCCGACCACGTGGACTTCGATATTCCGGGCACGAAGCGACGCGGCGACCTCAAGGCCAATGAAGCTCGCACCAATCACAACCGCACTCTTTGCCGTCAGAGCGCCGGCGACAAGCGCCCGGGCGTCAGCCAGAGTCCGTAAATAATGCACGTGTGGGAGAGCCGCACCCGGGACGTCGAGACGTATTGGCTCGGCTCCGGTAGCAAGCAGGAGCGCATCATAAGCGTGGCGGCTGCCATCCCCGAGCTCAACGTGCCGACCGGTTGTATCGATCGTCGCCACGCGCGCGCCCAGGTGCAGATCGATTTCGTGGTCTCTATAGAACTTCGGCGATCGGAGCAGGTTCGAATCGTCGGACGCGGCGCCTGAGAGAAAGCCCTTCGACAGGTTCGGCCGGTCGCACGGCAGCGACTCATCGGCGCTCAGCATCGTGATGGTGCCGGAGTAGCCTTCCCGGCGGAGCATCTCGGCGGCTGCATTGCCCGCTGCACCACCTCCGACGATAACGATGGACCCTGGGATCCCAACTGTCAGCGGTTGTGGAGGTCGACTTACGCTCTCCAGCTTCTCTCGAACATATACGGTGCCCCCGAACTTCTCTTGAACGTACACGGAGCCGACCGGCGTTTCGACAGGCGTGAACTGACGCGCCACATCGCGCACCTCTTCGCGATGCCAATGTTCAACACGCCAGTGCGAAACCGGGTTTAACGCCGGCGCACGGAGGGCCTCGCCGGTGCGTAGGCTGAAACAGGCATGATGCCATTGGCAACGAACGGTATCACCATCGAGAAGCCCCTGTTCGAGCGGCGCGCCATAATGCGTGCAGATGGCCCCGATTGCGAACACCTCATCGCCGCGCCGGGCTAGAAGCACCGGTTCGCCCTGCGCATGTCCGAGCAGCATGGTTCCATCGGGGATCGATGCGAGCTCGACGCCTTGGGTGAGATCGGGCCCGCTGAGTTTCGGCTTTTCTTCGCTCATTTGAATCACCTTGATGCTGACGCGGTGCGGATCCGCTTCTATTGCGCGCTCGGCAACACCGAGATCAGAACTGCGGACCTCCGTGGATCGTTAAGGAACGAGGCACCTAATGCCGTATCAGGTCAGGAACTTTTCTTCGTACGCTCCGTCGATCGTGATGGACGGGTCATAGCGCGGACTGTCCTTGACCTTCTGACGGTTGACATGGATGCGCACCAGCCTGCCCGACCAATCGATCTCTCGCACCGAATACGGCGAGATAAGCACCCGCTCTCCGGGCCACCAGTTCCTGGTGTCGACCTTGATGTAACGGATGTTCCAGCCAGCATCGTCCACGAGGAAATCCTCGACATGACCGATCCCACCGTCGCTGGCGTGGATTTGGTACCCCGTGATAGCCGCCATGCTACGAAGATGCGGGTCACCCTCTTTGGGCTGAGCATCGGCGCGACCCGGATAACGTGTTTTCCTATAGAATGGTGCTACGAACGGTGTCGCCATCCCACTTTCCATTGGGAAATAGCCGCCACTCCAATTCGGATCCCAACCGAAATAATCATGGAACTGCGCTTCGATCTGTCGTGATACAGGCAGATCCGTGTCGACATTCGGGCTGTCCTTGACTTGTTGCATGGTCAGTTTGATGGGGAAGTGGCGCAGCGCCCGATCGGGATGCCCTAGCGCCGAAAGTGGCAGAAGGACTTTCCGGCCGGGGAGCCAATGGCCGGTGTCGACGACGAGCCATCGAATGACCCAGCCGGCGTCCTCGAAAAGTAGATCGCTGACTGTCCCGAGCCGGCCATCGCTGGCTTCGATGGCATAGCCATTGATTGCCGATGCGTCCCACAACATGGCCTTACTCCTGTAGCCGACACATGACGTCGGTCCACAACTTCTTGATCGAGTACGTGGCGAATGGCTCGGCGATCGACCCCGAGCTACGACGAGCGTGGCAGCATTGTTCCGCCTTGGCCTGCCACGTGACACATCGACTCCGAGACATCGCCATAGACGAACTTCCGCCTACCTGCGCAAGCCCGGCATTAGGCCACTCTCCAAGGTCAACGCAACGGATTGTACCGAGCGGAGACAACGGCGGGAGACTCGGAAACTACGCAGATTCCGTCACGGAGGTAGACGTTGTCGATGCATGCCTCTCGTTGGGCAACCATCCTGACCGCAACACGACCGACACCGTGCACACGTCGTCATTCGAGTATCGCGCTATGCTATTCCAGAGGCTGTTCGCTTCCACCTCCGATTTTGACCTCGTGTGCCGAGTTCCTCGCGGACGGCAACCAGAGCGAGCTGTAGGAACGCAACTCGTTGAAGAGCTTCAGTTGAAACCGACGCAATCGTACCGTCTGCGGGCGCTAACTCTTGAATCGCTTGCAAGCTTGCGGCTTCAAGAGCGTCTCTTAGCGCGTGTATTGGCATGCGTTTGATCATCCGGCTTCTCCAATCGTTATAGCGTGAGGCAGAGCTACGTAGGACGAGCTACGTAGGACGACTCTCGCGAACCAAAGCGCCATGATTGGGCGCGCCGGTTTTAAGCGAAGAAGCCGGCGCAGCCTGATCGTCGCAAACTCATCATCGATGCGCGATGGATGCGAGCCGGAGCCGCGTCAGTCTATGCTTTGACCTCCTCTTCCTCCACGGCTGGATATACAAGCGTCCCATCGGGCAGCACGTGCGCGCCAGGCGTAAGCTTCGCAGGGTCTATCTTGTCGCGCCCCATGATGTGCATTACCGGAACGCCTTGCGCCAACAGGTAGTCGGCAATGATACGACGATGGCAGCGCCACCACACAGCCTCAGCGCACATGATCGCGCAGCAATTGTCACGGGACAGCGCTCGTAGCTCATTCAATCCCGTTCGGAATGCTTCAGTTGCAGCGTAATCGGCATAGTTCCGGAAGGCGGCCACCCGCCAGAATGTATTGAGCGATGGCGCCGCTCCCTTTTTCCGGTGCCGCAGACCGCCAAGAGCCGGCAGATGTCGATAAGTTATCCCAGCACGACCGAGCGCTTGGGGGAGAGCATCGGCGTTGAACTGCGGATTTGTTCGCGAGCGCGGGATCGAACGCACGTCGACGAGCAGATCGACGCCCACCTGCTGAAGCAGAGTCAAGAATTCGCGGATCGGACGCGTTGAATGGCCTATCGTGAAGATTGTCGGTATCTTTTGGACCGTCGCGCCTGTTTTGTTATCATTATTTATCACAATGACATTCGGTCTGCAGCGCCCGTGATCGAGCCGGACGCTCTGACTCTGGACATGCTAAGGCCAAGACGGTCAACGCCAGCGGTC
>Ga0208355_1000050_pt1 | contig 59830 bp, 52 predicted proteins | sample NGESurdeep072012_6_FD_184458 | JGI IMG/M metagenome (GOLD analysis project Ga0208355, IMG submission 184458) | Arctic peat soil microbial communities from Barrow, Alaska - NGEE Surface sample 210-3 deep-072012 (SPAdes) | ecosystem: Environmental > Terrestrial > Soil > Wetlands > Peat ... | reverse complement strand
TGTCGCCAGACGCTGGAGCAGATCAAGCCGGGATGCGCGTCGCCACGAGCCAAAACGAAATCAAAATAACTCCAGTCGTTTGTGAGACACTACACTAGCCATCAATCCTCGTGAGATTACATTTCAGTGGTCACCGGATTTTGCCAGAACCATCAGGCGCCGACATTTTTCACACCAGATTCGCCGCCCATGCATGATTTTTCTTCCGATTGGAATTATTGGTCTCTTGGGCATTCTGCTACATTCAGGGAGACAAGGTGGAGGTGGCTATTGGTTTCTGATTTGCATTTCTATTTTGCCTTTTGCGTTATGGGGTATTCACTATTTAGCAACGAGCCAGATGCGATGTGATGGGACTGTCCCGCGCGTTTCAGTTCGTATAGAACCAGAGAGCATTACCGTCAAGAGCGAGAAAGGTGATTCGACGATCAAGTGGTCAGCAGTCAAAACGATGTGGAAGTTTCCTGATGTTGTTTTACTTTTCTGGGACAAGAAAAACAGTCTTGACCATGCTTTTGCAGTGCCCGTTGCATTGCTTGACGAGGAGACGAAGACGTTTATTGAAAACAAGGTCAGAGAACATGGTGGACAGGTCGCCTAATACCCAGACAGGCTGCAAATTTTCTTCAGGTTCAAAGTTTTTCCAGTTCTTCCCGAAGTAATTTCGTCAGTGGTTGAATGGTCTTCGCGCTGAATTCAAATTTGCAACCTGCCGCTTGAAACAGTTCCGGCAGCGGCCGGGAACCGCCGAGCGCCTTCATTCCCTCTCCCCGCCAAACGGGGAGAGGGTCAGGGCGAGGGGTTTGTTTTCTCTCCAAATTTAATTTTGCTCAAATCCGGCGGAATAAACTTCTGTTCCCCGGCGTTTTTCATTATCCGAACGCAGCCGGTTCGCCGTTGCAGCGCGTTCCAAATTTCCAGTAAACATCCGTCGCGATTTTTTTGCCATTGATGATTCCAGAACCTAAGGGTTTCAATGCCTTGCTCCGCCAGAAATTTTTCCCGCGCTTCATCCCGTTGAATTCCTTCCGGCAAACCATGTTGAAAGCCGTCGAGTTCGACATCCAACTTCGCGTCAGCACAGTAAAAATCCAGGATATGTCCGCCAACTGTGTGCTGCCGTCGAAATTTGAAGCCGGCGAATTGTCGTCCTCGCAATGCCCGCCAAAGCTCTTTTTCTTCATCGGTTTGGTTGCGGCGCAACTGGCGGGCGATTTGTTTGAGGCTCACGCGGGAAGGATGCAAGTTGCAGGAAAAAATTCAAGCTCCTCACCCCGCCCCTCTCCTCGTTTGGCGAGGAGAGGGTGACGAGCCGCACAAGCGAGCTGCCCGCTTAAAGTTTCTTCAATTCTTCCTGCGCCAGTTCAATCAACGGCTTGATCGTCGCGGCATCGAACTGGAACCGGCAGCCTGCCGCTGAAAACAATTCCGGCAACGGGCGCGAACCGCCGAGCGCCAGCGATTTTTTGTAGTCGTTCAAAGTCTTTGCCTTGTCGCGTTTTGAATTCGCCCAGACCTGCAGCGCACCGAGTTGCGCGATGCCGTATTCGATGTAGTAAAACGGGTGGGTGAAAATGTGAAGCTGCCGGTGCCAGAGATTGGCCCGCGCCGTTTCATACCCGCTCCAATCCACGTCGCCGCCAAAGCGGTCCATCAATTCCAGCCACGCGGCGGCGCGTTCGGCGCGGCTGTGGCCGGGATGGGTGTAAATCCAATGCTGGAACTCATCCACCGTGGCAATCCACGGGAAAACTCCGATGACACCTTCCAAATGAACCCGCCGCGCGCGGTTCGCGTCGGTGGCGGAATAAAATTCCTCGATGAATTCGTTGCCGAGCAGTTCCATGCTCATCGAGGCAACCTCGCAGAATTCAATGGGCGGGCTGTTGCGATAGGCATGCAAATCCTCGTTGCGCGCGGCCAGCGCATGAAACGCATGGCCGGCCTCGTGCAGAATCGTCTCCACGTCGCGCTGCTGGCCGATGGCATTCATGAAAATGAACGGCACGCGCGCCTCGGCCAGCGTCTGCTGGTAGCCACCCGGCGCCTTGCCTTTGCGATTGTCGAGGTCGAGCAGGCGCAGATCCTGCATTTGCCGGAAACCGCCCGCGAGTTCGCCGTCCAGCCGGTCAAAAATTTTCTGCGTGCGCGAAACCATTTCGTCCACCGGCCCGAACGGTTTCAACGGCGGACGATTCTGCGGGTCCACCGCCAAATCCCACGGACGCAGGTGGCCCGGATGCAATTTGTCGAGGCCCAGTTGGTGGCGGCGGGCGGCGTGGAGTTCGCGCACGGCAGGCATGACTTCCCGGGCGACCGCATCGTGAAAACGCGTGCAATCCTGCGGCGTGTAATCGAACCGGCCGAGCCGGCGGAAGGCGTAATCGCGGTAATTTTTGAACCCGGCATTCCGGGCGGTTTGCTGGCGGAGTTCGATGAGCCGGTCGAAAATTTCGTCGAAATTGTCCACCTCCTGCAAACGCCGTCTGGCCACCAGTTCCCAGGCCTCCTGGCGTAGCGCGCGGTCCGGCTCTTCCAGGTAACGGCCCATCTGAACGAACGTCTTTTCATCGCCGCGAAAGTTCACCGTGAGCGAGCCGGTCAATTTCTGGTATTGCTGGCAGAGCTTGGCGTCCCCGGTTTCCAGCGCGACGTTTTCCGGCCGGAACAGCTCGACGTGATTCTTTACGTCGCGGTCAAAGACTTCATAACGCCGGAACGCCGGCCTCCGGCCCGGCTCGTTGTCGGTGGCTCGCGCCGTGCTGGAGGCCGACGCTCCAATCGCAAGCAATTCCGCGCGTTGCGGATGGACGACGTAAATTTTTTCGAGCGCGAACTGGCGCGGCTTGAGTTGCGGCTCGACGTTTTCGACAAAATGCAGGTAGGCCTTTTCCGCCTCGGCATTGTCTGTGTGGCAGGTCATGGCGATGTAACGGCGGGACGATTCCTCGTCCAGCGCGGCGGTGAGTTCGCTCCAGTCGAGCAGCCAGCGTTCGAGGTCGGAGGCGGATTTACATTGCGCGGCGCGGGTTTCCAACTGGTCGAACAGCGGCGCGATTTGCGGCCAGTCGCCGAAGTCAATTTTTTGCGGGACAAAGGTCCGGGCTTTGTGGGCGGGCAATTTTCCAAACGGCAACAAATTCATGCGCAAAGGATAAATGAAATCATTGTAGGAGTCGAGGTAACGAGACTCAAACTTACAAGGAATTCAGATTAAAAATCAGAGACTCCTCACGTCGTCTCCTGCTTTCAACAATCGGTTAGAACTTGGTTTTAAGCCCGCAGGCGCGGACGAGACACCAGCCGCGAAGGGATTCAAAAATGGCGAACAGTCCCGCCGCCACAAAAATCAGTCCCCATAACGAATAGTCGCCGGCAATGACAATCCCGGCAACGAGACAAAGCGCGCCGATGACACCGCGCGCCATGCGACCGCGGAAATTAAGGTTGGGCTTGAAGAAGCGGCTCACGGTGAAAAGTTAGCACGATGCGTGCCGAAAACAACCGTTCGTTGCGTCAAAGTCCGGCGGGAGTGCATCTTGGTACCCGCACTAACTGGCGGCTGGAAGCCGCCATCACTGGCACGCTGGGAAGCGTGCCGCTACACCGTGACGGCAGGCATCCTGCCTGCCAGTCAGCGCGGCTTCCAGCCGCAGCACGTTCGACCACCCAAAAACCCGTAAAATTTCGTGCGGTCATTCGGCAATCCGGGCGGCTGCGGGCAGCGATTGCGGAAGGATTCGCAAATCGTATATCGTAAATCGTAAATTCAGCCAGGCCCTGGTTGCCGCGAATCATTCATCAATTACTGGCCGATGGCGCGAGGTTGCGGCATAATGCTGATGGCCATGGATTTGATGAATCAAAGATTTCTGTGGGCATCGTGCATTTGGGGCGCGATTGCCAGCGGTTATCTGATTTACGGCTGGCGCCAGCGGGCCACGATACCGTTTGTCGGCGGCGTGGCGATGACTGCCGCATCCTTTTTAATCAGCAGCGCGTTACTGATGTCGCTGGCTTGTATCGCGCTGATGTTCGCGGTTCACTGGCTGTTGAAACAGGGGTATTGATTCGTCCAGGCAGATGAAAATCGTCAACGTTTTCCGCACCGGCTTCGTTCTCGCGCTGCTGGCGCTTGGTTCCTGCACCTTGGGACCCCGTCCATCCGCGACGCAGAATTTCCAGCCGGCCGCGCCGGAGCTTCAAACCGGCCGCCTGACGCTGCGAATTCCCGCGGCGGACGCGCGTTTCCGATATGAGGGCCGCTTTGATTTTTCCGATTCGAATGCGCCGATGGTCGTCTGGCAGACCAGCCGGATCAGCCTCGACTTCGAGGGTGACGCGGTCGGCCTGCTCTTCGATGACGCCAAGGGCCAGTGCTTTTTCAACGCGGAGGTGGACGGCTCGAACACGGTCGTCGAAGTCCGGGAAGGAAAACCGGTCACGCCCGCGACGCTCGCGGGCTTTGGCCCCGGGCGTCACCATCTGGTGCTTTTCAAGCGCAGTGAAGCAGACGCCGGCACGGTCCGTTTTCGCGGTGTCGGGCTGACCGGCGGCGCAAAGGCTTGGGCGCCGCCACTGCCGGCTTACCCGCTCAGAATGGAATTTTTTGGCGATTCGATCACCGTCGGCGCGTGCAATGAAGACGGCGACACCGACCAGTGGGACAATCGTCGCACACACAACGCCGCCCTCAGTTATGCCGCCCTGACGGCCAACACGTTCTCGGCCGATTATCGCAATATCGCCGTCAGCGGCATGGGCATTGTCACCGGCTGGGTCGCGCCGAAGGCCGGCGAGGTCTGGGACAAAACCTATCCCAACCCCGCATCGCGACGTGCGGACCTGACGCAATGGGTGCCACAAGTCGTCTTCGTGAATTTTGGCGAAAACGACGATTCCTATCCGAGAGCCCACGGACAACTGTTCCCCGAAGGTTACACCGACGGCTACATCGCACTCGTCCGCGCCATCCGTGCGGCGTATCCGGCTGCCCACGTCGTGCTTCTGCGTGGCGGCATGTTTGGCGGCGCGCAAAGCGAGCCCCTGCGCCAGGCCTGGGAATCCGCCGTGACGCAACTCGAAGCCACCGACCCGGCCATCAGCCACTTCGTTTTCACACACTGGACCCAAAACCATCCGCGCGTGGCCGACGACCGCGCCCTGGCCGATGAGTTGATTGCGTGGTTGAAGCAGCAGGATTTCATGCAGCCTTACCGGTAACCCGGCCGTGCTAAAGCGCCAGAAACAGATCCGTCCGGCTTGAGACCGGCGGCTGCCCACCACATGAAAAACCGGAAGCCGGTCGCCCGGTTTCCGGTCTTGAATCAGCGTGCTGCCGGCATCTTGCCGGCAGAACAAAATTGGAACCGCCAGCAAGATGCTGGCAGCACGTTTACCGCCCCTTCGGCAATGCGCTCGTGCCGGCATAGACGGCGTTCTTGCCGAGCAATTGCTCGATGCGCAGAAGCTGGTTGTACTTCGCCAGACGATCCGTGCGGCTCAACGAACCGGTTTTGATCTGGCCGCAATTCGTCGCCACGGCGATGTCGGCAATGGTCGCGTCCTCGGTCTCGCCGGAGCGATGCGAGATGACGGCGGTGTATTTGTTCGTTTGCGCCAGCGAAACGGCGTCGAGTGTCTCAGTGAGCGAACCAATCTGGTTCACCTTCACCAGAATCGAATTGGCCGTGCCGGTATCAATGCCCTTTTGCAGGAACTTCACGTTGGTCACGAACAAATCGTCGCCCACGAGCTGAACTTTGTCGCCGATTTTGTCGGTGAGTTTTTTCCACGTCGACCAGTCGCTTTCGCCGCAGCCGTCTTCAATGCTGACGATGGGATACTTGGCCACGAGTTTGGCGTAAAAACTTACGAGGTCATCGCCGCTGACGGTCTCGCCGGTACTCTTCTTGAAAGTATATTTGGCATTGCCGTCGTAAAACTCGGATGCGGCAGGATCGAGCGTCAAATAAATGTCCTTGCCCGGCTTGTAACCCGCGTCCTTGATGCCCTGAATAATGGTTTCCAAGGCTTCTTCCACGCTGCCGAGCTTGGGCGCGAACCCGCCTTCATCGCCGACGGCGGTGCTGAAGCCTTTCTTTTTCAAAACAGATTTCAGCGCATGAAACGTTTCCACAATCGCGCGCAGGCCTTCGCTGAACGTCGGCAGGCCGAGCGGCATGATCATGAATTCCTGAAAATCAATCGGCGCGTCCGAATGCGCGCCGCCGTTGATGACGTTGGCCATCGGCACGGGCAGGACTTTCGCGTTCGGCCCGCCGAGGTAACGGAACAACGGCTGGTTCAGCCCGGCGGCGGCGGCCTTGGCATTCGCGAGCGAAACGGCGAGAATGGCGTTCGCGCCGAGCTTGGACTTCGTTTCCGTGCCGTCGAGCTTGAGCATGGTGGCGTCCACGGTCAGTTGATCGAACGGGTCAAGGCCGATGAGCTTGGGTGCGATGACGTCGGTGACGTTCTTGACGGCCTTCTGCACGCCCTTGCCGAGAAAACGTTTCTTGTCGCCGTCGCGGAGTTCGATGGCTTCGTGTTCGCCGGTGCTCGCGCCGCTGGGCACCGCCGCGCGCCCGAACGCGCCGCAGCACAACGACACATCAACTTCCACCGTGGGGTTACCGCGCGAGTCGAGAATTTCGCGCGCCTGAATATCAACAATTTTGCTCATAATTTATTTTTAAATTTTCCAACTTCAAAATCCGAAACGGACATAATAAAAGTTGCGCGCGGCGAGTCAAGAAAGCGTTGCCGGCTGGCCGCGTTGCAATGGACAGTTCCACCTGCCGACGAAACGTCGGCGCTCCCGGGACCTGCAATCCGGCTTCACTCAAACCATGCCAGCTTTGACTTGTTGGTGAAGTAGAGCAGTCCCAGCAACCGCATCTCAACGGTGATCCCATAGAGGCTGATGAAAGTGCTGACGACCGTCGGCAACACAGGGATCCCGGTCAATTCAAGCAACATCCGGCTGCCATGCATCAAGGCGATGACAACGAGGAATATCCCGCAGGTCGTCAGATACGGCAAAGGAACCTTGCCAACGCCGGAAAAAATAATGAAGGGATTAAGCCCGCCGATGTTGTCGGCCATGGAAACGGTCAGGATGGCCATCGGCAAACAGAAAAGTCCTAGAAACACCAGCGGCAAACCGGCCAGCGGCGAGACGAACAACATGACCGCGATGCCGGGACCGAGACAGAGGCCCCAGATGCAACTGAATTGAAAAAAAGGAACCACCATGTCGTCCCAAAAGCCCGATATCTCCGGCCAGTCGGGCATGGCCTGGTCGCCCCGCGCCGAGGACTGGATGACGCTTTGCATGAAGGCAAACAAATAGCCCACGCTCATGACGATGCAGATGAAGAAGCAGAACCAGAAAGACATTCCCAGAATCCCCATGGACTTGACGGCGGTAAATAAAACCCAGCGCGCGCCCGCCAGAAAGCCAAAGACCACCGTGCCGCAACCCAGAAGAATCGCGCCATCCTTCTTGACCGGATAGGAAAATGCGCCCCGCCAAAGGGCAAAGAAATTGGTCGGGGCCGGGGTCATGAGGCGCTTGTATTCGGAAACGCTGATACAACTGCCGCCGCACTTCGGGCACGCGCGAAAAAACTGTCCGCCCACCCGGGTGGTTTTCACACAAGCCGAACAGAACGCGCCGCTGCATCTGACACAACACCACTTGGCGGCCGCCTGGGGATGCTGGTCGCATACGTCGGTGTTGACGGCCACCGGAATGGCGGCGGGATTTGCCGCCAATGGGGCCACGCCCGCGCCCGAAGGCGGTCCGGCAGGAATACCCGCCGGTTCCATGACGGGGTCGTCCTGACAGACCATGGGCACCGTTCCCAAGCTCAAGATCTGTCCGGGATGAAGCACCGCCTGTTGAATGGGTTGTCCGTCGATAAAGGTGCCGTTGGTGGAGTTGAGATCCCACACGGTGATGACGCCGTCCTTCAGTTCAATCTGGCAATGATGGCTGGAAACGGAATCGTCGCTGATTTGAAAATCGTTGTCCTCGATCCGTCCCAGCCGGTTCAATCCCGGTTTGAGCAGTATCTCCTGCAAGCCGTGCGGCCTTCCTTCAATGCGCAGTCGCACCATAAATCCAGTGGATTGAATTTACCTGATCGTCATCCTTCGATTTCAAAACAGGTTTAGAGAACCGGACCGCGGCGGTCAATTCATTTTGACAATGGCCGGCGCCTTTGTTAGACGGGCACACGGTGAGCGCACTGCTGGTCACTTACGACGGATTCGCCTTCCGGGAAGGCGAAGAAGAGCCGGCGCTGCCCGGGCGCTTCCGGTTCACCTTGGGCGAACTCCAGTTTGAACACGCGTCCGGCACCCTGGAACTGCCGTTGTCCCGCCTGATTCTGGACGAAAACTCCGCCGGCAACCTGGTTTTTTACGATGCCGGAACCGGCTGGTGGGTTGAATCCGCGGACCGGCGGATTTTGAATGACATGTTTCTCCTCCGGCAGACACACCTCCGCGCCCAGGCGCGCGAAGTGCGCGAGCGGCAGGAAAGCAATCGTAACTTCAAATACGCGCTGATTTTTTTGATCGTTTTTGCCGTGATTTTTTCCGCGGGCTGGTTGCTGGTAAAGGCCGCCACCAACCTTCTGGTCGATCACAGCCCGGTCGCCTGGGAGGAAAAATTGACGGACAAGGTTATTGCTGAACACCCCAGAATCTTTGTCATCGATACCAATGACACCCGCTTTGCCATGGTCACCCAACTGGTGGCGAGGATTGCCGACGCCCTGCCGCCGACGGAGCGCCATTATCAATTCCGGGCCGTCCTCCTTGACCGGCGTGAAGCCAATGCCTTCGCTCTGCCGGGCGGAAGGATTTTTGTTTTCACCGGCCTGCTGGACCGCATTCAGCGACCGGAAGAACTTGCCGGCGTGCTCGCGCATGAGATGGCCCACGTCACCCGGCGCCACGGCCTGCGAAAACTCATCGCCGGCAGCGGACCTTATTATGTCCTGCGGTTGTTCGTCAGCGACCAGCAGGAGGTATTGTCAGCAATCAGTGCCGGCTCCCAGTTGCTGGTCAACCAGTCTTATTCGCGGGACATTGAACGCGAGGCCGACACGATTGGATGGCATTACCTGTTGGCGGCCAACATTGATCCGCGGGGGCTGGCCGATTTTTTTCAACTGCTGACGGAGGGCGAAGTCGCCACCATCATCCCCGAAATGTTCCGCAGCCATCCCGCCACCGACGAACGCATGGCTTCGCTGAACAGGCTCTGGGAAAAGAGCGAACGGAAAAGCGGGTTTGTCCAATTGCCGGCTTGGAATGGCAATCCATGAATCAAAACCTTGCCGGCACGAAACCGATTTCCGGTTGCCAACACCCAGTCAGTCTGCTATCAATTTCCCCGGCAATGGAGTTTGCCAACCCCTGAAGGGTGAACTGCGCTACCCTGAAAGCTTTCGGGGCTGACTGTTTTCAGCGCTGATGACTCCTACCAAACCGCATTGGTGGGAGTTTGTTTATGCATGAGAACATTTGGTTTGTGGCGGCCATCTGGATGGGATTGGCATTCATCGCCAGCTTGATTTCCATCCGCGTCGGCATTTCCGTCGCGCTCATCGAGATTCTGGTGGGCGTCATCGCCGGCAACATTCACTTCGCCGACGGCCAGCACATTTTACAAACGACCGATTGGATCAACTTTCTGGCGATGCTGGGCAGCGGCGTGCTGACGTTTCTGGCCGGCGCGGAAATTGACCCGGTCTCGTTGCGCGCCAATCTTCGCGCCAGCATGGCGATTGGCGTGGTGTCATTCCTGCTTCCGTTTGTCTGCGTGTGGCTGTTCGCGCAATTCGTGCTCGGCTGGCCGTTGCATCAGGCGCAAATCGCCGGCATTGCGTTGTCCACCACGTCCGTCGCCGTCGTTTACGCGGTGATGATCGAAGGCGGTTTTGGCCAGACTCCACTCGGCAAAACGATTCTGGCGGCGTGCTTCATCACGGATTTAGGCACGGTGCTGGCGCTCGGCTCACTTTTTGCCGACTTCAACATCTGGCTGCTCGTTTTCGTGGCGGTGACGGCGGTGGTGCTTTGGTTCATGCCGAAGTGGACGCAGTTCATCATCACCAGGCTTGGCGCGACGCGCGTGAGCGAGCCGGAAGTAAAGTTCATCTTCCTCGTGTTGTTTTTTCTCGGCGGCCTGGCGTCCACCGCCAAAAGCGAGGCGGTGTTGCCCGCGTATCTGGTCGGCCTCGTCGTCGCGGGCGTGTTTCTGCGTGACAAAACGCTCGTGCACCGGATGCGTACCATCGCGTTCACGATCTTCACGCCGTTTTATTTCATCAAGGCGGGGCTTTTCGTTTCGCTGCCCGCCATGTGGTCGGCGCTGGGCATCATCATGATTCTGCTGCTCATGAAATTGGTGACGAAATTCATCGGGGTGTGGCCGCTCACCAAGGTTTTTTACATGCGCAACCGCGAGGCGAATTACACCACGCTGCTGATGTCCACCGGGTTGACGTTCGGCACCATCTCCGCGCTGTTCGGCCTGCAAAACCAGATCATTGACCAGTCCCAATATACCGTGCTCGTCACCGTCGTCATTCTCAGCGCGTTCGTGCCGACGCTCATCGCGCAAAAATTTTTCCAGCCCACGATTGAAACAATGGTCGAATGGGGCAAAATTTACAGCGAACGAATCAACAGCAAGAAAAACACCCCGGCATCGGATGTCGGGGCAACCGGAAAGTGAGGCGTTATGTTCAAAAAAATCCTTGTCGGTTACGACGGCTCCAAAGGCGGCAAGGCCGCGCTCCAGCGCGCGGCGGTGCTGGCCAAAGGATTCAACGCCGACCTCTGCGCCTTTTGGGTGCGTGAGCTGTTGCCGCGCCATTCCGATCTGCCCGGCGAATACGAGGAGGAAGCTGAAGCGGCGGACGAATACTTCAAGGCGCGACAGCGCGAAGTCCAGGAAGTGGCCACGCAATACGGAATCAACCTCCCTTGCGAAACGCGCCGGGGCCACGCGGCCAAAACCATTTTGCGCTTCGCCGACGAAGGCGGCTACGACCTGATTGTCATCGGCCACAGCGATCATTCCGAGTTATGGGGCCGCCTGCTCGGCGACACCGCCGACCGCATCAGCGACCACGCCCATTGCAGCGTGTTGATCGTCAAATCCTGACCCCGCCGCTGGGCCATGAACGAATTGCCCAATCAGATCGCGTCGCGGCTGAAAAGTAGCGGCCGGCGCGAATTGGTTTCGGAGGACATTGGCCGGTTGGTGGGCGCGCAGCAGGCGCACGGCTTCCCCCAAAGTTGAACCATTTGACACCGCGTCGCCGCGCGAAGAAAATGGAGGCTGAAATGAATATTGTTCCAAAATCCAAAACCGAAGCCCCGGTGATTCTTATCCGCTTGATGGTCGGCAGCGTGTTCTTCCTCGAAGGCGTCTTGAAGTTTCTTTACCCGGACGCCTTGGGCGCGGGACGGTTTGCCAAAATCGGCATTCTCTTCCCGCAAATCATGGGTCCGTTCGTCGGCGGCGTGGAAATTGTCTGCGGCGCGCTGGTGTTGATCGGTTTGCTGACCCGGCTCGCGGCCATTCCCCTGCTCATCAACATTTCGGTGGCCATTCTTTCCACCAAAATTCCCATTCTGCTGGGGCACGGTTTTTGGACGTTCATGTTGCCCGACCTGCCGCGTTACGGTTTCCTGAGCATGATGCACGAGGCGCGCACGGACTTTTCCATGGTCCTCGGCCTGGTCTTTCTGCTGTGCGTTGGGGCGGGACGATGGTCGGTGGACGGGCAACTGGCGGCAACCGGCAAGGAAACCATGAAATGAAAACCTGCCAGCCCCCGCAAAAGCCATTTACAGCTTTCACCACCCGGTTTAATTCCAGCCTTACCCGGACATCAATCACATGGGCGGCCATGCTGTTTGTCTTTTCAACGCTTGGACTCCTTGCCGGCCCGCCGTTTGTCACCGACGACCCCGAACCGGTGGATTATCAACATTGGGAGTTTTACATTGCCTCACAACACGCCCGGACGTCGGATGGCTGGTCCGGCACCGCCCCGCATTTCGAACTGAATTACGGCGTCATCACCAACGTGCAACTCCACCTCATCGCGCCGTTGGCGTATGACGCCCCGAAAAACGGCGCGGTACAGTACGGTTATGGCGACACGGAACTGGGCGTCAAATTCCGTTTCCTCCAGGAAACATCCCTGCTTCCTCAAGTCGGTGTGTTCCCCCAGGTCGAAGCCCCGACCGGCGACAGTTCCCGCAGTCTGGGCAGCGGACAATGGCAGGCGTTCCTGCCGTTGTGGCTCCAGAAAAGTTTTGGCGACTGGACGATTTACGGCGGCGGTGGCTACGGCATCAACCCGGGCGCGGGAAACAAAAACTGGGGCTTTGGCGGCGCGGTAGTCCAGTGCCAGGTGCGGGACAATGTTCTGGTCGGCGGCGAAATTTACCATCGCACCGCCATGGAAGACGGCGGCCGGGACGACACCGCGTTCAACGTGGGAACCGTCATTGATTTCACCGAACACCAGCATCTTTTATTTTCCGCCGGCCGTTCCCTTGACGGCCCGGCTGATTTTCAAGTTTACATCGCCTGGCAATTCACCTTCGGCCCGGAACTCTTTCATTCGATTGCCAGTTCGTTTCGAAAATGAAAGCGAATTCCACACCGCCAGGGCCGGTTTGGAGCCGGGCTTGTGCGTTCACGGCCAAATTGAGACGCTGACACGTGTCGTGCATCCCATGAACGAAACGCGGGAAATCCTGGCCATCGTCATTTTCGCCTTCACCTACGTCCTCATCAGCGGGCGGCGGTTGAAAATCCTTCCGCTCAACCGTCCCGCGGCGGCGTTGCTCGGCACGGTGCTAATGGTCACCGCCGGCGTGCTGACGCCCGAGCAGGCCTACCGCGCGGTGGATTACAACACGCTCGTGTTGCTGCTGGGCATGATGCTCATCTCGGCGTATCTGAGCCTGGCCGGTTTCTTCGACTGGGCGGCCGGTTACATCTTGAAAGCGGCAAAGACTCCGCAACGGTTGCTGCTTTACCTCATCGTCGCCTCGGGCGCGCTCTCGGCGTTGCTGGTCAATGACACGGTGTGCCTCATGCTGACGCCGCTGGTCGTGGCGATGATCGTACGCGGGCGGCTGCCCCTGCCTCCGTATCTGCTCGCCCTGGCCATGAGCGCCAATCTCGGCAGTGTGGCCACCCTCGTCGGCAATCCGCAGAACATGATCATCGGCAGCCTCTCGCACCTCCCGTTCGTGGGTTTCTCCGCGTCGCTGCTGCCCGTGGCCATCGTTGGCGTGGCCATTGAATACATCGTGCTTCGTATCGGCTTCGGCAAAATGCTGCGCGCAGCCCGGATCGAACGGAACGAAGACCCCGTGCGCCCATTCGACCGCCCGTTGACGGTGATTACGCTGGCCGCGCTGGCGCTCGTGTTTGCCGGTTTTGTCGCCGGCTTCAACCTGGCCTGGACGGCCCTGGCGGGCGGAGCGCTCGTGATGGTGCTGGCGCGCCGCGACACCCACCAGGTGCTCAAGCTCGTGGACTGGCATCTGCTCGTGTTCTTTGCCGCGCTGTTCGTCGTGGTGGAAGGCCTGAACACCACCGGACTGCCGGACCAAGCCTACGCGCATTTGCGCGGCATGTTCGGCGCTACGGAAACCTCGCAAGCTTGGAACCTCACGTGGTTTTCAGTCGCCGGCTCCAACATTTTTTCCAATGTGCCGTTCGTGCTCGTGGCCGGGAAATGGATCCCCAATTTCGCCAATCCCGCCCTGATGTGGAAGGTGCTGGCGCTGGCCACCACCTTCGCCGGCAACCTCACCATCCTCGGCTCGGTGGCCAACATCATCGTGGTGGAATCCGCCCGGGGCCATTGCGAAGTGGGTTTTTGGGATTACGCCCGGTTCGGCATGCCGATCACGATTCTGACCACGGTTGCTGGCATGGCAATCCTGCTCCTCCTCGGCTGACCATGGCGAACAACCCTTCAACCCCACGCTTCCGCTGGCTCAACCGCACCGTCCTCGGCATCGGGCTGGCGTCGCTGCTCAGCGACTGGTCGCACGAAATTGCCACCACCGTCCTGCCCGCGTTTCTCGCTTCCATGGGCGCGGCGGCGGCGTGGCTGGGCGTGATTGAAGGCGTCGCCGATGGCCTGTCCAGCTTCGCCAAGATGGCGTCCGGCTTTTACACGGACAAACTGCAACGCCGCAAACCCATCGCCGTCGTTGGCTATCTCGTCACCGCGCTCGGCACGGCGTCTTTTGGACTGGCGACAGCGGCCTGGCATATTTTGATTTCGCGGTCGCTCGCCTGGCTCGGACGCGGCGTGCGCACGCCCGTGCGCAAGGCGCTGCTCGCCGCCGCCGTCACGCGCGAAACCTATGGTCGCGCCTTCGGTTTCGAGCGGATGATGGACACCATCGGTGCGATTGTCGGTCCGGCCACGGCTTTTGTGTTGCTCGCCGCGCTGCAACACAATTACCGCCGCGTTTTCCTGTTGACGCTCATTCCCGGAGTTTGCGCCGCCGGATTGATCGCGTTTTTTGTCCGGGAAAAAGAGCGCCGACCTGTGGCGCACGTCTCGTTCGGCGCACGTCTGCGTTTGCTGCCGCGGCCTTACCGGAAATTTCTCGTCGCCGTCGGAATTTTCGGCGCGGGCGACTTCGCCCCCTCGTTGTTGATCCTGCTGGCGACGCGAAAGCTCACGCCGGAACTGGGCGCGGCCAGGGCGGCCAGCGTCGCGGTCGGGTTTTACGTGTTGCGGAACATTTTTTACGCCGGGTTCGCCTACGTGGCGGGCTGGCTGGCGGACCGTTTCAAAAAACATCTTGTGCTCGCGTCCGGTTACGCGCTGGCAGCGGTGATGGCGTTGTTGATTGTGGCCGCGCCGATGACGATTGGGTTGCTCGGCATCATCTTCATTCTCAGCGGCATCTATGTGGCGATTGAGGAAACGCTGGAAGACTCGTTCTGCGCGGAACTGGTGGGTGAAGAACAGCACGGCATGGCGTTCGGCGTGCTGGCGACCGTGAACGGTGTCGGCGATTTCCTGTCGAGCATCATCGTCGGCGCGTTGTGGACGGCAGCAGGCACGAGTGTGGCGTTTGGCTACAGCGCGGTTTTGTTCGGCCTGGGCGCTCTGTTGGTCTTGAGAACACAACCAGTCACCATGGATGGACACGGATAACTACCAGCCTTCGTTTGTTTCGCGCGTGGAATCCATTTACAAAACTTTGTCGCATATGCGACAAAGTTTTGTAATGTCGGATTAACGTTGAAAATGTGCCGCAGGATTCGGCGCGACTCGCGTGTATTTCGCGGTTGGTTTTCCACCGGCCCGATGGGGCTTAAAAAAATATTTGGGGGCCGTTTTCCCAAGGCGTTGCCCTGAGCTATTTTCTGTCAGCCTTGCAGGCTTTCAATTCGTGTTTATCCGCGTATAGCGGCGTGGCCGCCACGCGGCTTTACGCCGTGTTCATTCATCCCGCTTTGTGCCTTTGTTCCTTTGTGGTTCAATCCACAACCGTTGGGAAGGACGAAGCGTGAGGTGCGAGGCGAGCGGGAACTAATATGCTAACTATAACGGGACTGATTTCAAACTACACCACTACCTGTGTGCAGCTTGTCGCCATCACCCGACCTCTCATGTTCTCATTTTATCTCAGTGTTGAAGCTCACCGTTGCCGTGAGAGTTTTCCTTCATCTTTAAGTATTTGCTCGCGGATTTGAGCGATGGACTCGCTAAACGCTTTGTTCAGCCTCGTGGGGAGAGCTAACGCAGCGTTCTGGTACATGTTATAGCCTTTTGAGAAATTAGATTGACCACGATACGTCCCTAGGACGGTCCCATCTGGGCGTTCAATGGAAATCTCCAAGTCAACCAGCCCATCATCCCCCATTATCGGGACTCCAAAGAGCCAGATGGTATCGATCGGTATGGTTATCCACATGACTGGAGTCGGCCCGAATTTTCCGTAAAAGCGATGGATCGTGCCTTTTATGACCAAGTCTGGCTCGTTTTCAAACCGTTTCTTGACATTCTCGAAAACCTGGTTGTTGTTGAAATCCGTTAAGACTGCGTCAGTCACATCAGCAGCCAATTCTCCCTCCAAGGTTCCTGGTTCACACGCCGACATACCAAAAGCCTTCGAACCTTTATCGTCCTGGGGAGATTGATCGATGAAGGTTTCGAGCTTGACGTTGGCCTTAATGGTCTGCGGACTCGTCCCGAGCGACACCGCAGGCTTGTAATTGATCGAGGTACAGCCTGTTGCCAGAAATGCAATGAAAGCAATCGCTGCCAGATAAAACAATCCTTTCGTGACGCCATTCCTCTCTGGTTTCATAATGTTAGGGGTTGTTGTATTCATACTGTCTCTTTCTGTTTGTTTGTTCGTTTTCCACTCAGACCTGATGGTCATTAGTTCTGACACGGCACCAAAGGTAAAAAGGTATATTAGAATGTCAAGCGCGTGAGTGAAAAGCGCATGTCAACTTAATTGGTGGTCCAAGCCCGGCGGAAATCTGAAAATGGGGTCTCTGGCACTTCGTACAATGGCCAATGAGCAATAGCCAATCCGTGTCCATCCGTGGTTAAAATTGAATTGTCCCCTGCTCCGTTTCGCGGCAAACTCCCCGTTCCTATGCAGCAGGTAAATCTTGGCATGATTGGCGGCGGCACCGTGGGCAGCGGCGTGTTTCACGCGCTCCAGCTCAACGGCGACCTCATGGCCTCGCGCATCGGCGTCAAGGTCAACGTCCGCAAGGTCGCCGTGAAGGCCTTCAACGAGCCGCGACCGTACCCGATTTCGCGTTCGCTCATGACGACCGACTGGCAAAGCGTCGTCAACGACCCGCAGGTGGACATCGTCACCGAACTCGTCGGCGGCACGGGCATTGCCCGGACGATGGTCCTGACCGCGCTCAAGCTCGGCAAGCCGGTCGTCACGGCCAACAAGGCGCTGCTGTCTGCGCACGGCGAAGAGCTGTTTGCCGCGGCCAAAAAATACGGCACGAATCTTTATTACGAGGCGAGCGTCTGCGGCGGCATTCCCATCATCAAATCGCTGCGCGAAGGTTTTGTCGGCAACCGCATCAACGCGCTATACGGCATCGTCAACGGCACCTGCAATTACATCCTCACCCGGATGAAGCTGGAAGGCGCGGACTTCGCTGCCGTGCTGGCGGATGCGCAGAAGCACGGTTACGCCGAGACGCCGCCGGACCTGGACATTGACGGCCACGACGCCGCGCACAAGATCGGCATTCTTGCCTCACTCGCGCATGGCTTCTGGGTGAACCCGAAAAAAATCCACGTCGAGGGCATCCGGCAGATCAGCGCGCTCGACATCAAATTTGCCGGCGAACTGGGGTACACGATCAAACTTTTGGGAATCATCAAGCGGATCGGCGGCGGCTGCCAGGTGCAGGTTTCGGTTTACCCGACGCTCGTGCCAAACGCACATGTTCTCGCCAGTGTGAACCACGTTTTCAACGCCGTGTTTGTGCGCGGCGACATCGTCGGCGACACGTTGTTTTACGGACGCGGCGCCGGCAAGGACGCCACGGCGAGCGCGGTGCTCAGTGATTTGGCGGACGCGGCGCTGGACTTGAAGTCGGGCAGCAAACAGCGCGTGCCGCCGTTTGTGCCGCACGACTGCGCCGGGGCGGTCGTGCCGATTGAAAACGTCGTGTCGCAGTATTTCCTCCGGCTCAACGTCGTGGACCGTCCGGGGACGCTGGCGAAAATCGCCGCCATTTTCGGCGCGGCGAAAATCGGGATTTCATCCGTCATCCAGCCCGAAGGCCACGAAGGCAAAAGCGTGCCGCTGATTTTTATGCTGCACTATGCCACCAACGGCGCGGTCAACGGCGCATTGAAAAAAATCGGCCGGCTGCCGGTCGTCAAAGGCAAACCGGTGATGCTGCGCGTGGAAAATTTTGAGTGACTTATATCGGCGAATTGCCTTTTGAAGTGAATTCAGCCATCTTAAAGGCATGAGCGACAAGCAGCTTGCCTTGAAAACGATTGAGCGCCTGCCTGATGATGCGAGTTTGGATGCCATCGCGCAGCGGTTGGAGTTCGTCGCCGGAATTCGCAAGGGACTGGATCAAATCAAGAAAGGCGAGACCGTGCCGCATGAAGAGGTTAAGGCCTGGGTTGCATCATTCAATTATTCGTAGCATAGTGACTTTATGACGGCCAAACGAATGGTGCTGGAAACCGTGGAGCAACTCCCGGATGACGCCAGTTTCGAGGAGATCAGCAAACGCCTCGAAGTGGTTGCCGCCATCCAAAAAGGTTTGGATTCGCTCGACCGCGGTGAAGGCAAGTCCATTGACGAAGTTGAAAAACTCGTGGCCACATGGACTACAAGGTAATCTTCTCCGGGCCGGCCATTGATGATCTCGAAAACATTGTCCGCTTCATCGCCTGCGACAACCCGGAAGCGGCGGCGCGGTTCGGCGGAAAACTGATCGGGAGCGTCCGGCATCTGTCAAAATTTCCGCGTTCTGGCCGTGTCGCCTCCCGAACAAAATGACGAGCATGTCCGGGAAATCATTTTCAAGCCGTATCGGATTTTCTACCGGGTGAAGGATAAAACACATGTCGTTGAAATCATCCGTTTCTGGCACGCCGCACGAGGCAATCCGGAAATTTGATTTTCAATTGCACACTGCAAATTCAACACTTTTCAAACGCTTCGTCTCTGACTATGCTTCCGCTCCCGATTTGAGTTTCACCGGAAGTATTGCCGGTGCGGTTAAATTTTATGGCTCTGATTGTTCAAAAATATGGCGGCACGTCGGTGGGCAATCCCGACCGCATCAAAAATGTCGCGGCGCGCGTGGCCAAATACCGCGCCAAGGGCGACCAGATCGTCGTGGTCGTCTCGGCAATGAGCGGCGTGACGGATAATTTGATCAAGCTGGCCAAGGAAATCATGCCGCTGCCGAATGAACGCGAGATGGACGTGCTGCTCGCGACCGGCGAACAGCAAACCATCGCGCTCACAGCCATTGCGCTACACGCGCTGAACGTGCCCGCGGTATCGCTCACCGGCGCGCAAGCGGGCATCGTCACCGACGTGGTCCACACCAAGGCCCGGATTCACAACATCACGCCGAAGAAAGTCCACGAGCTTCTGAAACAGGGCAATGTCGTCATCGTCGCCGGTTTCCAGGGCGAGACGCCCGAAGGCCAGATCACGACGCTGGGCCGCGGCGGGTCGGATTTGACGGCCATTGCGCTGGCGGCGGCGTTGAAAGCCGATCTTTGCCAGATTTACACGGACGTGGACGGCGTCTATACCGCCGATCCGCGCATCGTGCCAAACGCGAAGAAGCTGCAGGAGATTTCCTACGACGAAATGCTCGAACTCGCGAGCCTCGGCGCGAAGGTGATGCAGAGCCGCTCGGTTGAATTTGCCAAAAAATTTGGAGTGGTTTTTGAAGTCCGCTCCAGCTTGAATGACAACCTAGGAACCATTGTGAAAGAAGAAACCAAAAGCATGGAAGGCGTCGTTGTGCGCGGCGTCTCGCTCGACAAGAACCAGGCCAAAGTCACACTCGTCGGCGTGCCCGACAAACCCGGCGTGGCGGCGCGCATTTTCAAGGCGCTCGGTGACGCGGCGGTCAATGTGGACATGATCGTGCAAAACGTCAGCCATGGCAGCCCCGACAAAGTCGGGGCGACCGACCTTTCGTTCACCATGGACAAGCCGGATTTGCTCAAGGCGCAAAAGGTCATTGAGGGCTTGAAAAAGGAACTCGGCTTCCGCGACGTGCTGACCACCGAGAAAATCGGCAAGCTGTCCATCGTCGGTGTCGGTATGAAGAGCCACACCGGGGTCGCCGCAATACTGTTTGAAACGCTGGCAAAGGAAGGCGTGAACATTGACATGATCTCCACGAGCGAAATCAAAATTTCCGTCGTGATTGATTTGGCGAAGGGCGAAGCCGCGATGAAAGCCGTTCACGCGGCGTTTATCGGGTAGAGAGCCGGACGGAACAATTGCCGTCAGCACTTCCTGCCCCGGCGGCTCATTATTTCGGCTCGATGGCAATCAGCCACAGGTCCGTTTTGCCCAGGTTATGGCCGACATGAGTCGTGGCGCCGCGCCAGGCGATCTCGCCGGTTTTCAAGGTGGCATTTTCCTTCCGGCCATCCGGCAGGACGTGCTCCAGTTCCGCGCCCGAGAGGCAAATTATGACGCGGTCGTGATGGCGGTGCAGCGGTTCGCTCTTTCCCGCCGCCATTTGAATGTCGTAAACCCGCCCATACTGGTTCTCGAACAGCACCTTGTAATCCAGCGCCAGCCCCGCCCTGCCCCAAGTCTCCGAACCGCCCTGGCCGAGGTACCCAGTCCAAACGACCCGCAAGGCCACAGAACCGGCGTTCTTCATGGTTCCAGACTGCGGCGGCTGAAAAACAACATCGCCACGCTTGACGGCTTCCGTCCGGGACTTTCCCTGGGACGGGGTTGTTTCAACCGATCCGGCATCGAGATAGACCACGACGCCAGCGCGTTCACCCGGCAAAGACAGGGCCTCGCCCGGCGCCAGGGTTTGCTCCACAACCAGCACCTTGTCATTACGAACCTTTTCGGTCTGGTCGCCCGCCAGCACAATCGTGGCGGGAAGCAAAACCAAGGCAAGTCCGCAAAACCAGCTTCGAGAAGTTCCGGATATCCATGCTCTCATGCAGGCAAGGTTAGTGAGCCCGGCTGTCTTCGTCGAGCATGACCTTCCTAACCGTAATGTTCCCGGATGCGCGTCGCCGGCACGCTCCGACAGATTCCCGAAAGACGCAGATTAAAAACCATTTGACGTGACCGGATGTGATGGTTACCTTGCCGTCGTGAATCGTAATTTGAATCTGAACCTGTTGCTGAACGCGCTGCGGTTGCGCCGCGCGGCGGTCGGGTTCTGATTGCGTCACGAAATTTATCGAACCCCACTGCCAAACGGCGGTGGGGTTTTTTGTTTTGCCCTGTAGCGGCGCTCTGCGAGCGTCGCTAAAAAAACATGAAATTAATGATAGAAAAAGATTTCCGGCGGTCACAGACCGCCGCTACAAATTAGGAACAACATGCAAAAACAACCGTCGAAAAAATATCGTCCGTTCCCGCCGGTCAGCCTGCCCGACCGGCAGTGGCCGAACCGCGTCCTTACCCACGCGCCCATCTGGTGCAGTGTGGATTTGCGCGACGGCAATCAGGCGCTCGCCGTGCCGATGAACGTCGGCCAGAAACTTGAGCTGTTCCAGACGCTGGTGAAATGCGGCTTCAAGGAAATCGAAGTTGGTTTCCCGTCCGCATCGAATACCGAGTTCGCGTTCAACCGCCGGCTCATCGAGGAAAAACGCGCGCCGGACGACGTGTGGCTCCAGGTGCTCGTGCAGGCGCGTGAAGATTTGATTGAGCGCACGGTTGAATCGCTGGTCGGCGCGAAGAAGGCCATTATTCATCTTTACAACTCGACCTCCCCCGCCCAACGCCGCGTCGTGTTCGGCAAATCGAAGGAGGAAATCGTCGGGGTCGCCGTGCGCGGCGCGCAATGGATCAAGGACCGGTTGCCGCGCCTCAAAGGCACGGAGGTGATGCTCCAGTATTCGCCGGAAAGTTTCAGCGCGACGGAAGTTGAATTTGCGAAGGAAATTTCCGAGGCGGTCATGGCGGTCTGGCAACCGACGCCAAAGCGGAAGATGATTTTGAATCTGCCGGACACCGTCGAGGTTGCAATGCCGAATGTCTATGCCGACCAGATTGAATGGATCTGCCGGAACATCAAAAACCGCGATTCGCTCATCATCAGTCTCCACACGCACAATGACCGCAACACGGGCGTCGCGGCGACGGAACTCGGCCTGCTCGCGGGCGCGGACCGCGTTGAAGGCACGCTCTTCGGCAACGGCGAACGCACGGGCAATCTGGACATCGTCACCGTGGCATTGAACCTCTACCAGCACGGCATTGATCCGAAGCTGGATTTCAAGGACCTCAATTCCATCATTGATGTTTACGAGCGTTGCACCGGCATGACCGTGCCGGCGCGCCAGCCTTACGCGGGCGAACTGGTTTTCACGGCGTTCAGCGGTTCGCACCAGGACGCCATCCGGAAAGGTTTGAACGAATGGAAGAGCGACCGCCGAGAATACTGGGACGTGCCCTATCTTACGATTGATCCGACGGACATCGGGCGCGAATACCGCGAGGTCATCCGCGTCAACAGCCAGTCCGGCAAAGGCGGCGTGGCGTATTTGTTGGAGAGCCAGTTCGGCATCGAATTGCCCAAGGAAATGCAGCGCGAGTTTGGGCCGATTGCCAATGAAGAAGTGGACCGTCTTGGCCGCGAAGTCACCGGCGCGGAGTTGAAGGCGATGTTCTGGCACGAATACATCGAACGCAACAAGCCGTGGCAGCTCAAGAGTTTTGAAACTGAGGGTAAAAACGGCGTCGTCCGTTGCCGCGCAAAATTTTTGCGCGACGGCAAGCCGGTCGAACTTTCCGGCGAAGGCAACGGCCCGCTCGCCGCGCTCGTCCACGGTTTCAGCAAAGCCGGGGTGCCGCGTTTTGAAATTGCAAATTACAGCGAACACGCCTTGAGTTCCGGCGAAGAGGCCGCTGCGATTGCTTACATTCAAATCAAGCACGCCGATGGCAAAACCCGCTGGGGCGCGGGCGTGGACACGAACATTGAGCTTGCCTCCGTGCGCGCCGTGCTCAGCGCGTTGAACCGGTCGTAATCAAATGACACGCCAAAGCGTGGACACCAAACGTTTGGTGTCCATCCTTCAGGGTGTTCGGACAGGAAAGGAAACCGCCTGCATGCGACACCAGCCAGCGGCACTATGTTTTGTAACCCAGCCATTTCCGGCTCGTCAAATAGGGACGAATGGTTTAGTTTCCAGACCCGACTATGAAATTACGGCGTGTTTTTGTTTGCGGAATTGCGGGCATCGTCCTTGCCGGCGGAAGACTTTTGGCGGCGGACAGCAATCTCACCAACGCGGTGGCGGCCACATCGCCGGTTTATGTGCCGGACACATCACACGCTTCCGAGGCGCTGGCCACCAACACGCTCGTTTGGGACAGCACATCAAAGGAGACGAATGCCACCGCGGACGCCGGTAACGCTCATTTTGATTTCAGCTTCACGAATGTTTCAGCAGGCAACGTCGTCATTTTGAATGTCCGTACGTCGTGCGGCTGCACCACGGCGCAATTGCCGCCGCTGCCGTGGATCATTCCGGCCGGAACAAACGGCCAGATCGGCGCGAATGTCAATTTTGCCGGGAAGAGCGGCATGCTTTTGAAGACCATGACTGTCACCAGCGACAAAGGCTTTCAAACCCTCATGCTGAAAATCACCATTCTACCGCCGGTGGTTCCGACCCAATCCGAGGCCGATCGCGCGCGCGCCCTGGAAATGGCCAAAGCCGACCGGCAGGCGGTTTTTCGCGGCGATTGTGCGATCTGCCACGTCAAACCCGGCGAGGGCAAATACAGCAAGACACTTTACGACGCTGTCTGCGGCATCTGCCACGAGGGCAAGGATCGCGCCACGATGGTGCCGGATTTGCACAACATCAAAACACCGACCAATGTGGATTTCTGGCAAACCTGGATTGCGCATGGCCGGGCCGGCTCGCTCATGCCCGCGTTTGCCACCGCCGATGGGGGTCCGCTCTCGGATATGCAAATCGCCTCCCTTGCCGGTTATCTGAACATGACGATTCCATCGCCGCCCGTGCCGCCGCCGGCTCAATGATGTCTGCTTGCGGAATTTGATTCACATATTATGCTGTCAACCATGACGGCACGAATGCTTGACGCAAGCAATCACACGCACATCGCGGAATTGGGACGACGGGTTTTGAACGGCGGCCGGGTCACACGCGACGAGGCGTTGTGGCTCTTTAATCTCGAAAACAACTCCGACATTTTCGATCTGCTCTCGTGGGCGAACCGCCTGCGCGAAAAATTCAAGGGCAACAAAATCCATCTTTGCTCCATCGTCAACGCCAAGGCTGGCGCGTGTTCCGAAAATTGCAGTTTTTGCGCGCAATCGTCGTTTTACCAGACCGGCTCGCCCAAATACGGCTTCGTTGACCCCGAACCCGTGGCCGAAGCCGCCGACGAAGCAAACACGAACGGTGTCACCGCCGTCGGCCTCGTCGCCGCTTGGAAGGGTTTGAACGAAGGCCCGCTGCTCGATGAGGTTTGCGCCCGTGTGCGCGAGTTGAAAGCCGGCGGCAAAACGCGTCCCGACGTCTCGCTCGGCATCATCAAAAGCCAGCGCGTGGCCGACCGGCTCAAGAAAGCCGGCGTCGAGTGCTACGGCCACAATCTCGAAAGTTCGCGCCGTTTTTTCCCGCAGACCTGCACCACCCATACCTACGATGACCGCCTGGAAACCATTGGTTATTTGAAAAAGGCCGGCATTAAGATTTGTTCCGGCGGCATCATCGGCATGGGCGAGACGCGCGAAGACCGCTGTGATCTGGCGTTTTCTTTGAAGAAAATCGGCGCAAACGTAGTGCCCGTCAACATTCTCAATTCGATTCCCGGCACGCCGTTTGAAAAAAACGATCCCCTGCCCGTCCTGGAAATCCTAAAGACCATCGCGTGCTTCCGATTCATCCTGCCGCGACAGGAAATCATGATTGCCGGCGGACGCACGGTGAACTTACGCGACGCGCAAAGCATGATCTTCATGGCCGGGGCGAGCGCGTTGATGGTCGGCAATTATCTCACCACGCTGAATCAGTCCGTCGAAAAAGATTTGCAGATGCTCAAAGACCTCGGCCTCGATCCGAGCTGGGACAAACATGGTTTTTCCGATCAGGAAGCGTGTGATTGCGGACAGGAGATCGAAGCAACTTGTGCAACTTCTTGGTAGTCGGATGAATTTACGATTTGCGATTTACGATTGACGCGGTTATTGGCATTTGATTCGTAATTCATAAATCTAAAATCGTAAATGACATGCTGCGACTCGGTAAAAACAAAGATGGTTACTTCGGCGAGACGATTGATATCCGCGCCGTGCTGCGCGAGGTCGAAATTGCGGCACCAAAGGATGGCTGGACTTCGGAAATTTTTCACGACACCGGCGAATTCAAATTGATCGCGCTGCATCGCCAGTCAACTCTCAACTCTCAACTCTCAACCCGTGTTTACCTCAGCACCGGCATTCACGGCGACGAGCCTGCCGGGCCGCTCGCCGCGTTGCGCTTGCTTCAGGAAAATAAATGGCCGGCGAACATCGAACTATGGCTCTGCCCGTGCCTGAATCCGATGGGCTTCGTTTTGAACCGCCGCGAGAACGACAAGAGCATTGACCTCAACCGGCAATACCGGCACTTGGAAGCGGCGGAGACGCGCGCGCACATCGCCTGGCTTCAGCGCCAGCCACAGTTCGACCTCTGCCTTTGCCTGCACGAAGATTGGGAATCGCACGGTTTTTACGTTTACGAATTGAATCCGGAAAACCGCCCATCGCTGGCCGAAGCCATGATTGCGCGCATCGCGGAAGTCTGCCCGATTGACCCATCCGAGATCATCGAAGGGCGCGAAGCCAAAGGTGGAATCGTCCGTCCCAATCTTGATCCGCACACGCGACCGCAATGGGCCGAGGCGTTTTATTTGATCGTTAACAAAACACGATTGTCCTACACACTCGAAGCGCCGTCGGATTTTCCGTTGACCACCCGCGTCAACTCGCTCGTCGCCGGCGTGAACGCCGCGTTGGCAACGTAGGACCGGCATCCTGCCTGTCTTACATTTCCAGACCCCCCTTTGTGCGGCATTTAGTAACTTCAATTATGAGACAGGCTGGCAGCCTGTCCTGCTTCTCCTGCTTCAAGCCGACTCTGCGTCCCTTTGCTTCATCCAGGTTTTGCCCAGTTCAGTCAGCGTTTCGTCTTTCATCACTTTCTCGGCCAGCGGAAAAACAATCCGCTCCTCGCGGTCAAAGTGTGTGCGCGACGCGGTCACGGCCAGAAGCAACAACTTTTGCGCTTCGGGCAGCCGCTTGGCGGTCTTCACCCGCAGCAGGGTGTTGTCAATTTCCTGATGTTCGTGTTCAAAACTATCGCGCTGGCCAAGTTGTTCCAGATAGTGATTCAGCGGAGCGAACACCAAATCTTCCTCAGTCTTGCCGTGGGCTAGCAACAGCCCTTCCATCAGTTCCGCCCAGCCAACCACCTCGTCCAGCGTTTTCAGTTTCGGCAGGACGCGCTCGATGTGGTCGAAAATATTGTGGAACACGACGTGTTCCGCCAAAAGTGCTTCGGTGATTTTCATGTCGCCGAAAGTTTACATCAAGAAACGTAAGTGTCCATACCTGCGCACGTGCAAACCGGATTGCGGTCGCCAATAAAAATATGGGGGGTGTTACCCAACGACCCAAAAGCTTGCACGCCTCGTTTGGCGACTTCTGCCGCCCTTACAGGGCTTGGGGGTTTTTGACGGATAACCCAAGGCGTTGCCCTGGGCTATTATCTTTCGGGCTTGCAGCCCTGTGAATTAGCGTTTATCAGCGGCAATCAGCGGTTGAAAGCACCTCACCCCGACCCTCTCCCCAGCGCGGAGAAGGAGAGTTTGTTTTGCGCTCTCTGGGTTCTCTCGCGGCTGAATTGAATCCGTGTTTATCCGTGTCCATCCCGCCTTCGCGTTGCTTCGTCGCGGCAGGCCGTGGTTAAGAATAATTCTCCATCCCCGCGCAGGTGCAGATGGGATTGCGGTCACCGAAAACGTTGTCCACGCGCCCGACGGCGGGCCAGAATTTGTAGTCGCGCAGACCCGCCACCGGAAACGCCGCCTGTTCGCGCGAATAGGGCCGGGTCCAATTGTCCGCCGCAATCATATCCGCCGTGTGCGGCGCGTTCTTCAGCAGGTTGTTCTGCCGATCCGCCGCGCCGGATTCGATGGCGATAATTTCGGCGTGAATGGCAATCATCGCGTCACAATAACGATCCAACTCGGACTTCGATTCGCTTTCCGTCGGCTCGACCATCAGCGTGCCGGCGACCGGCCACGAGAGCGTCGGCGCGTGAAAGCCGTAATCCATCAGCCGCTTCGCCACGTCCTCGGCGGTGACGCTTTTGAACTGGCGCAAATCAAGGATGCACTCGTGCGCGACCAGACCTTTGCGCCCGCGATACAGCACCGGGAAATAATTTTCCATGCGTTTGGCGATATAGTTGGCGTTCAGAATCGCAAACTTCGTGGCTTCAGTCAGGCCGTCCGGGCCCATCGCGGCAATGTAAGCCCAGGAAATCGGCAGCATGTTCGCACTGCCCCACGGCGCAGCGCTGACCGGACCGATGTGTTGGAGTTCAACCTTTAGGTTGCCACCGCCACCCGAACACGCTGACCCAGGCTGCGCCGGAGGCTTCCGTCTTCGCATTGTTTCGCCGAGACAGGTCGCCGAGGCGAGAGCGTGAACTCCAACAACGCTTTGTCCCGGCAGGAACGGCACAAGATGTTTGGCCACGCCGATCGGCCCGACGCCCGGCCCGCCGCCGCCGTGCGGAATGCAAAACGTCTTGTGCAGGTTCAAATGGCACACGTCCGCGCCGATGTCCGCCGGACGGCACAAACCGACCTGTGCGTTCATGTTCGCACCGTCCATGTAAACCTGTCCGCCGTTGGCGTGGATGATTTCGCAAATCTCCTTGATCGTCTCCTCAAACACGCCGTGCGTGGACGGATACGTGACCATCAGGCAGGCGAGGTCGGCTTTGTGCGACTCGGCCTTGGCGCGCAAATCAGCAACGTCAATGTTCCCGTTCTTGTCGCAGGCGACGGCAACGACTTTCAGCCCGGCCATGACAGCACTGGCGGGGTTCGTGCCGTGCGCGGAGGCGGGAATGAGGCAGACGTTGCGGTGCGCTTCGCCGCGGCTTTCGTGATAAGCGCGAATGACGAGCTGGCCGGCGTATTCGCCCTGTGAACCGGCGTTGGGCTGCAATGAGATTCCAGCAAAGCCGGTGATTTCCGCGAGCCAATCTTCGAGGTTTTGGAAAAGGATTTGGTAACCGCGCGCCTGCTTCAACGGCGCGAATGGATGAAGCTTTGCAAACTCCGGCCACGAAATGGGAAGCATTTCAAAGGCGGCGTTCAGCTTCATCGTGCAGGAACCGAGCGGAATCATCGAGGCCGTCAGCGACAGGTCGCGCGATTCCAGCCGCTTGATGTAGCGGAGCATTTCAGTTTCGCTGTGGTACGAGTTAAAGACCCGGTGGGTAAGAAAGGCTGAGGTGCGGGCAGGTGGGGCAGACATTCCTGTCTGCCGGTTCTCCGGACATTCTTGTCCGGACTTTTTGGAACTGGCGACTGGAAAGTCGCCAGAACCCGCAGGCAAGAATGCCTGCGCTACATCCGACACGGTGAAACCTATGGCCTTGTTACCCTTGAAAACCTGCCAGATTTCAACCACATCACTTTCACTGGTCGTTTCATCGAGCGAGATGCCGATTGTGTGGTCGTCAATTTCGCGAAAATTTATCCGGTGCGCCTCGGCAGTTTTGAGAATGTCCGATGCCGGCTTTTGGCCGAGTTCGATGCGGATCGTGTCAAAAAACGTGCTGCCAGCATCCTGCTGGCAGTTCTGATCTTTTGAATTATTCTGCCGGCGGGACGCCGGCAGCACGTTGTAACCCAGCTTTTCCAAGCCGACGGCAAGAATTCCGGTCAGGGCGTGAATCCGCTGCGCGATTTTCTTCAAGCCTTCCGGCCCGTGATAAACGGCATACATGGACGCCATGTTCGCCAGCAACGCCTGCGCGGTGCAGATGTTGCTCGTGGCCTTCTCGCGCCGGATGTGTTGTTCGCGGGTTTGCAGCGCGAGGCGCAAAGCGGGTCTGCCGCGCGAATCCTTGGAAACGCCGACGATGCGTCCGGGCATGCTGCGTTTGAACTGGTCGCGCGTGGCGAAGAACGCCGCGTGCGGGCCGCCGTAGCCCAGCGGCACGCCGAAGCGTTGCGCGCTGCCGATGGCGATGTCCGCGCTGAATTCCCCCGGCGGCTTCAATAATGTGAGTGCCAGCAAATCAGTGGCAACTGTGACCATCGCCCCAGCAACGTGGGCTTTTTCGACAAATGGCGCAAAGTCGTGAATCGCGCCAAACGTGTCGGGATATTGCACCAGCGCACCGAAAACTTTGTTGTTGAACTTAAAACTCTCGTGATCGCCCACGACAACTTCGATGCCGAGAGCTTTGGCGCGCGTCCGGACAACTTCGATGTTTTGCGGATGACAACTCTGCGAGATGAAGAAAATGTTTCGTCCGTCCTTGAGCGCGTGACACATCGTCATCGCTTCGGCGGCGGCGGTGGCTTCGTCAAGCAGCGACGCATTGGCGATGTCGAGGCCGGTGAGATCGGCGACCATCGTCTGGAAATTCAGGAGCGCTTCGAGCCGGCCCTGGGAAATTTCGGCCTGATAAGGCGTGTATTGCGTGTACCAGCCGGGGTTTTCCAAAACGTTGCGCTGAATAACCGCCGGTGTGATGCAATCGTAATAGCCCATGCCGATGTAGGAACGGAACACCTGGTTTTGCGCCGCGATTTTTTTCAGCGCATTGAGGACTTCCTGTTCGCTGCGGGCGGCGGGAAGTTGAAGCGGCCGCGCGAGTCGAATCGGTTTTGGAACGGCGTCGTCAATCATTGCGTCAAGGCTCGCGTAGCCGAGTTGCTTGAGCATTTCGCCGGCGTCGGCAGGACGCGGGCCGATGTGGCGGCGGACAAACGGGTCGGGATGCGGCGCGTTTTCGACGGGCTTCAAAATTTCATTCTGCTTTTCGGAAAAAGCCATGCGCGGAAACTAAAGTTGCGGCACGGCAATGCAAGCGGATTCAGGGCAAAACGATGGCAAAACCCGGCACCATTTTTCTCTGAAACTGGCAACCGGCACGATTTGGGGACGCCACAATATACGGCATAAGCTGGCCGGCATGGCCACAATTCATTGTGTTTTTGGGCGTTTTTTTGACCAAATAAAGGTTGTGTTAAAGTGCCGATTTTTCTATTCTTTTTAAGCTTTCACGGACCCGGTCAAAACGACCGTAAAAGTGAGCTTTTTATGCCGAAAACCAAAGAAGATATAGCCGAAGAAACCAGCAAAACCAGATCGTCTGCGACCGATAAATACGACGCTTCAAAAATAGATAAACTCGAAGGTCTGGAAGCCGTTCGCAAGCGGCCCGGCATGTATATTGGCGATCCGGACGAGCGCGGTCTGCATCACAGCGTGTTCGAGGTGCTCGACAACTCGATTGACGAACATCTGGCAGGTTATTGCAACAAAATCGAAGTGACGATTCACGTGGACGGCTCGGTTTCGATCCGGGATGACGGACGCGGCATTCCGGTGGATATGCACCCGAAGTGGAAGATGCCCGCCGTCGAACTGGTGCTGACGAATTTGCACGCGGGCGGAAAATTCGGCCAGGGTGCCTACAAGTATTCCGGCGGCCTGCACGGCGTCGGCGCGAAATGTGTCAATGCGCTTTCCGACTGGTTCAAGGTCGAGGTCTCGCGCGACGAAAAAGTTTATTCGATGGAATTCGAGCGCGGCAAAACGACGCAGAAACTCGAAGTCATCGGCAAATCAAAAAAGACGGGCACCTTGATCACGTTCAAACCCGACCCGACGATTTTCACCCTCACCGTCGAGTTCAAGTTCGACATCCTGGCGAACCGCCTGCGCGAACTGGCGTTTTTGAATCCGGGCATCGAAATCGTGCTCAAGGACGAGCGCGACGAGAAGACGGAGACATTTTTTTACCGCGACGGCATCGAACAGTTTGTCCGCCAGCTCGGTCGGAGCAAGCAGCCGTTGCATCCCAAGCCCATCATGATCGCGGGCAAACGGCCCAGCAAAATTGACGGCAAGGACGAAGACGTGTTTGTGGATTGCGTCTTGCAATACACCGACAGCTACAGCGACCAGATTCTCTGCTTCGCCAACTCCATTGCCAATACCGACGGCGGCACGCACCTCACCGGCTTCCGCTCCGCGCTGACCCGCGCCATCAACCAATATGCCAAGCAGAACAATCTGCTGAAGGAAAAGGACCCGGCGATTTCCGGCGATGACGTCCGCGAAGGTCTGGTGTGCGTGCTCAGCGTCAAGCTGCCGAACCCGCGCTTCGAATCGCAGACGAAGGTGAAGCTGGTGAACACGGAAATTGACGGCATTGTTTCGTCCATTATTTACGACGGGTTGATGACGCACTTCGACGCGAATCCCGGCGTGGCCAAGAAAATCATTGAGAAAGGCCTGTTGGCCGCCCGGGCGCGCGAGGCCGCCCGCAAGGCGCGCGAGACGGTCCGCAAAGGCGCGCTCACCGGCGGCGGTTTGCCCGGCAAACTGGCGGACTGCTCCGACCGCGATCCGGCGAACACCGAATTGTTCATCGTCGAAGGTGATTCCGCCGGCGGCTCGGCGAAACAGGGACGCGACCGGAAATTCCAGGCGATTTTGCCGATCCGCGGCAAGTTGATCAACGTCGAGAAGGCGCGCCTGGACAAGGTGCTTCAGAACAACGAAATCCGCACGATGATCACCGCCGTCGGCACGGGCATCGGTGACGGCGAGGGTGAAGGCGCATTCAATCTCGAAAAACTCCGCTACCACAAGGTCATCATCATGACCGACGCCGACGTGGACGGCTCGCACATTCGCACGCTGTTGCTGACGTTTTTCTACCGGCAGATGCCGGCACTGATCAAAAACGGCTTCGTCTATATCGCGCAGCCACCGCTTTACCAGATCGCGCGCAAAAAACGCGTTGAATACGTGGATGACGACGCGCGGTTGAATAAAATTCTGCTCGAACTCGGCACGGAAGAAGTGCGTTTGAAGAACCTTTCCGACCAAAAGGAGCTTTCCCAAAAACAGCTCGCGGAAATTCTGGAGTTGCTCGAATCGCTCGACAAATACGCCAGCGTGCTGCGGCGTCACGGTGGCGATTTCGCCGAATACGTCGAGCATCGCCAAAAGAAAACCGGCGATCTGCCGAAACACCTGGTCAAGGTGCGCGAAGGCAATGATGAAACGGTGCATTATTTCCACACCGAGGATGAACTGGCACAATTCGGCACGAAGAATGCCGACTTGAAATTGTTTGGTGGCGAGGAGGAAGGCGACACGACAATCTTCGAGAAGAAAAACGGTTCGACCCGGCGCGCGCGGCACGTCGAATTGCACGAAAACAAGGCCATCGTTGAATTGCTGGGGAAGCTCGACAAGAAAGGTTTCAGCATCGAGCACTACGCCGGACAGGACAAACCGTTGTTTGAATTGATTGAAGGCGAAGGTGAGCGCGAGACGGTGAAGCCGCTGTTTTCCATTCCGGAAATTCTCGCGGCGGTCAAGGAAGTCGGCCGCCGCGGCCTGTCCGTCAAACGTTTCAAAGGTCTGGGCGAGATGAATCCGAAGGAACTTTTTGAAACGACCATGGACCCGGTGCGGCGCAAGCTGTTGCGGATTGACCTTACCGACGCCGTCGAAGCCGAGGAGATGTTCACGAAGCTGATGGGCGAGGAAGTCGAACCGCGCCGCCAGTTCATCGAGGACAACGCGCTCAACGTAAGGAACTTGGATATTTGAAAATTTTACTTGCCAAATGTAGTCACGCGTGACTACATTGAGGTCATGAAAACCAAAATTATTAAATATCCGCCCGCCAAATCGGAGCCCATGGTGCTCAAAGAAGTGGCGGTTGCCCCTGGCATCGGAGAGGTCATCAGCGTTCGTTCGGCAAAGGCGCATCTCTCCGCGTTGCTTGATTTGGTGGCGGGTGGACATGAAATCACCATCACCAGTAACGGCAAACCCAAGGCCCGGTTGGTCAGTGCCGCGACGGCCAAGCCTCGGAAGGTTTTCCAAGGTATGGGAGATTACTTGTTGAAGCAGCCGATTCATCGGGGGCTGTCTGCCGATGAAGCCATTCGCCAAGATCGTGACGCGCGGGGCTGGTGATGTATCTCGATTCGGCCATCATTGTGAAGTTGCTCGTGCGTGAAGCCGACAGCGATTGGTTTAGCCATAAACTGTCCGGGCACGGCTTCGAAACTTCGGAGCTGGCCCTGACAGAAGTGTGCGCCGCCCTGCTCGCCAAAGAACGGGCGGGGGACATCACCGCACGCGAGCGTGTGGCCGCGACGGAGAATTTTTTTTTAATGATTGAAAGCGAATCCATCCGGCTGTTGCCGCTGAATCGCACGGTGCTCGAACGCGCCCGCGCGATTCAACTGGCGTGTCACCCGCGCATCCCGTTACGAACATTGGATGCGTTGCACGTCGCCACTTGTGATTTGCATCATTGCGGTAAAATGTCTGCCACCGATGCGCGGATGCGTGCCGCTTGCGAGCAATTCGCCATCGCACTGGTTCCGGCGAAAATCGAAGACATTGTCACAACCCAATAATTTGATTATGCCTGATAAAAGTTCCGAACAACTGCCCGCGGGCAACACGCCGCTGTTCGCCTCCGGAGAAAAAATCGCCAAGGTCAACGTCGCCGAGGAAATCAAGAATTCGTTTCTCGATTACTCGATGTCCGTGATCATTTCCCGCGCGTTGCCCGACGCGCGCGACGGCCTCAAACCTTCGCAACGCCGCATTCTTTTCGCCATGAATGAACTCGGCGTCATGCCGAACCGCAAGCACATCAAGTGCGCCAAAATCGTCGGCGAAACGATGGGCAATTACCATCCGCACGGGGACCAGGCGATTTACCCGACGCTCGTCCACATGGCGCAGCCGTGGGCCATGCGCGAACGGCTGGTGGACGGCCAGGGCAACTTCGGTTCCGTCGAAGGTGATCCGCCGGCGTCCATGCGATACACCGAGGCGCGGCTGGCGCATCTCGGCGCGGTGCTGATGGAGGACATGGATCAGGACACGGTGGATTTCGTTCCCAACTACGACGAGACCCGCACCGAGCCGACCGTTTTCCCCGCCGCCTTTCCCAATTTGCTCGTCAACGGCGGCACGGGCATCGCCGTGGGCATGGCCACGAACATGGCGCCGCACAATCTTGGCGAAATCATTGACGGCGTCTGCGCGCAGATTGACGACCCGAACATCACGGTCAAGGGCCTGATGAAATTCATCAAAGGCCCGGACTTCCCGACCGGCTGCATGGTGTGCGGATTGGAAGTCATCAAGGAATATTTCACGACGGGCCACGGCAGCATCAAGGTTCGCGGCAAGGTCGGGGTCGAACAACTCAAGGGCGGCAAGGAACAAATCGTCATCACGGAAATTCCTTACAACGTCAACCGCGCGGTGCTCGTCGAGCGCGTGGCCGAATTGGTGAACGAAAAAACGGCGGGCTTCACCGACATCACGGCCATTCGCGATGAATCGGACGAAAACACGCGCGTGGTCGTTGAACTCAAGCGTGACGCCATCGCCAAGGTCGTCATCAACAATCTTTACAAGCAGACGGCGCTGGAAAGCAGCTTCGCCGTCAACATGCTGGCGATTGACCACGGCCGGCCCAAGACGCTCGGACTGAAGGAACTCATCAATTGCTACATCGAGCACCGCCGCGAGGTCGTGTTGCGCCGCACGCGGTTCCAATTGAAGAAGGCCGAGGAACGCGCCGAGTTGCTCGAAGGTTATCTCATCGCGCTGGCAAACCTCGATGATTTCATCAAAATCATCCGCGGCAGCAAGACGCGCGAGGAAGCCAGGGTCAAGCTGCTCGCCTTCGAGTGGACGCAAAAGCAGGTCGAGCGCTGGGGCATTTTGATCCGCAACGAGTCGCGTTTGACCAAGGGTCGCTATGCGCTGACCGAACGGCAGGTGGACGCGATTCTGGAATTGCGCCTGTATCAATTGACCGGCTTGGAAATTGACAAGGTCGAAGGCGAATACAAGGAACTGCTCAAGCGCATCGAAGATTTGATGGACATTATTGCGAAGGAAGCCCGCGTGCTCACCATCATCAAGGACGAATTGAAGGTGATCAAAGAGAAATACGCCACCCCGCGCCTGACCGACCTCAAGCCCGACGAAGGCGAGATCAACATCGAAGACCTCATCGCCAACGAAGGCGTCATCATCACGCTTACGCACAACGGCCTCCTCAAGCGCACCAATGTCAGTTCCTATCGCGCGCAACGCCGCGGCGGCAAAGGCGTCATCGGCATGACGACAAAAGAGGGCGCGACGGATGAGGACAATGATTTCATCGAGCACCTTTTCACGGCCAGCACGCACGATTACCTCATGTTCTTCACGAACACCGGCCGTGTGTATGTTGAGCGCGTGCATGAAATTCCCGACATGGGCCGCGCCGCCAAGGGCCGGAGCATCGCCAATTTGCTCGAATTGAAGGCGGGCGAAACCATCGCCGCGCTCATCCGCGTCCTCTCAAAAACAAATCAGAACAAGGAAGACGTCACTTGGGAACAGTCCGGCGAACTTTTCTTTGCCACGAAACAGGGCACGGTGAAGAAAACTTCGCTCAACGAATTCACCAACGTGCGCAAAGGCGGCATCATCGCCATCACCATCGAGCCAGGCGACACGTTGATTGACGTAAAACTTACTCGCGGGAGCATCATTGAAAAAGATGAGGTTAAAGATCCCGGTGACGGCGTCGTGCTGATTACCCGGGATGGCATGAGCATCCATTTCAACGAGTCGGATGTTCGTTCCATGGGCCGGTCAGCCGCCGGTGTGCGTGGCATCAGGCTGTCGAAAGGCGACGAGGTTGTCGCGCTGGCCATTGTCGTTCCGGACGCCAAACTGCTGGTCGCCGGCGAAAACGGCATTGGCAAACGCACCGACTTCGAGGAATACCGGGTTCAATCGCGCGGCGGCAAGGGCATCATCACGATGAAGACCACCGAGAAAACCGGCGCGGTCGTCGGCGCGTTGACCGTGCGCGACGCGGATGAAATCATGCTCATCACCGTCAAAGGCCAGATGGTGCGCACCTGCGTGAAAGACATTCGTGAAGCCGGCCGCAACACTCAAGGCGTGAAGCTGATTGAATTGGAATCCGGCGACAAATTGCAAGCCATCGCGCCGGTCATCGGCGAGGACAAGGAAGATTCCGCCGCCGGGGACGAGCCGACGAAATAATTTTCAAACGTCCCTTGCCAGTCAGGTAATCTGCTGTATCAGGTTCCCCAAGCCCGATGGTTGGTGTGAAAGAATCATGAAAAGACGCATTTTAGCCGTATTTATTCTGGCGGTTCTGGCCGTGTCCGGCCGGGCCGCCAGTACCAATCAAACCGCCGTTGTCTCAACCAACAAACCGGCCTGGGAAAACAGCGTCTCGGCGGGTCTTTCGCTCACCAAAGGAAACAGCGACACGCTTTTGACCACCGCAGCTTTTAAAACCCGTAAGAAAACCCCGGAAAACGAGTATATGTTCGGTGTGGATGGCTCGTATGGCAAAAATGATTCCGTCAAAAACAATGAAACGCTGCACGGAGTCGGACAATACAATCATCTGTTCAGCGAACACTTCTTCGACTACCTGAATGCAGAGGCTCTGCACGATGGCATCGCCGATCTGCAATATCGCATCACGCTCAGCCCCGGCGCCGGTTATTATTTTGTCAAGGAGACCAATACGACGCTGGCCGGCGAAGTCGGTCCGGCCCTGATCTCCCAACGACTCGGTGGCGTGGACACCACTTACGCGTCACTGCGTCTGGCGGAACGGTTTGAGCACAAGTTCAATGACAATGCGCGCGTCTGGCAAAAAGTGGAATTCCTCCCGCAGGTAGACAAACTTGACAACTTCCTGATCAATGCCGAAATCGGTCTGGAAGCCTCTATCTCAAAAAAACTCAGCCTCCAGGTTGCCTTGCAGGACAACTTTGTCAACCAACCCGCACCCAGACGCAAGGATAATGATGTGAAGCTCATCAGCAGTCTGGTTTACAAATTTTAAACGGAAGCTGGGAATCACGCCCGCCCCAGGCGTTGCTGGACGCGCCTCGCGTCCGGCTGTTTGGTGTGTGTGGTTGTTTCCATGTGTTCACCTTAAGGCAAAACCAATGTTTCCCGCGAGGGCGCGGAAAACTGCGCCCGGGGCGGGCGCGCTCCCGATATCAACTTCGGTTTACGGGGCAAGCCGTTCCAATTTCCAGGAACCATCCGGCTGCCGCGTGTAGCAAAACCGGTCGTGCAACCGGTTCAGCCGGCCCTGCCAGAATTCAATCCGCTCCGGCTTCAAAACATAACCGCCCCAATTCGGCGGCAGCGGCACGTCGGCGGGAAATCGTGCCGCCATTTCGTTCCACTTTTTTTCCAGCGTCGCGCGGTCGGCGACCACGTCGCTTTGATTCGATGCCCATGCGGCAAGGCGGCTGCCACGCTGACGGCTTTTGAAATACGCCTCCGATTCATCGGGTGGCAATTTGCTCACCGTGCCCGCAACACAGACTTCCCGTTCCAAATCCGCCCAATAAAAAGTCAGCGCGGCGCTGGGATTTTCCGCCAGTTCATGGCCTTTGCGGCTGTTGTAGTTCGTGAAAAAAACGAAACCGCGTTCGTCCACACCCTTGAGCAACACCGCGCGGGTTGAAGGCCGGCCGGTCTTGTCCACCGTGGCGAGCACCATCGCGTTCACGTCCACCGGCGAATGGCCGAGCATGGCGTGCCAGAGTTTGTAGAACGCAATACCGATTTTCCGCCAGCGACTGCCCGATGCCGCCTGCGCAAACCACTGATTGAACTGCGCGAGCGGATTCGCGTCCAAGTCCGCGCGATTCAAGCCGCCGAGCGAGTATTCCCGTCTGATGTCCGCCATCGCCATACGGTACGGAATTTACAACGCCCAAGCCGGCCTGTCCACGATTACAAAATCGTTTGAGGTGGGCGTTGCTGCTCCGGGCTTCTCGCCAACTCTCTGGGGACAAAGCCCGAAGACCGAATGCCGAAACCCGAAATCCCGCAGGGCGGGACGAATACCGAAGACCGAAACATGACAGCCGCTCGTCAAACGGTTTGGCATTCGGATTTCGGACTTCTTTCGGACCTCGGATTTCGGGTTTCGGGTTTCGGATTTATGCCGAACGACTGCCCTTTTTATTTGGAGCGACCTTGGAAGCTGGTCTTCCGCTGCCAAAATTTTATGGACTTTTCGCGCGTTTTCTAGACCCTGTTCCAACCATGTTTTCACTGCAATTGCTTTTCGGAAAAGGTGACCGGTTTTATCAATTGTTGGAGGATGCCGCTCGCGAAGCCCACGAAAGCGTCCGGCTGGTCATCGAGTTGATCAAATCCCCCGCGTCCGCCAAAGGTCTGGACGATCTTGCCCTCGCGCGCCGCAAGGAGAAAAAGATCGCGGAGCAGATCACCGCGGAACTGGTGAAAACATTTGTGACCGGCCTCGAACGCGAAGACATCGAGGCATTGTCGCTGGCGCTGCGCAAAATTCCCAAGACGGTCGAGAAACTGGCGGAGCGCATCAACCTCGGCCATCAACACCTTGAAGGCATGGATTTTACCCGCCAGATTGAAATCATGGAACAAGCCACCGACGTGGTGCTGACCATGGTCAAGCAGCTTCGCGACATGCGGCATCTGGAAAAAATCCACGAGTTGAACACCAAGCTTCAGTATCTCGAAAACGAGGCGGACCGGTTGATAATGGTATTATTGAAGGACCTTTACAGCGGTCGCTACGAGGCCACGAAAGCCATGGTCATCCGCGACCTTTTCGAATTAATGGAGAAGGTCATTGACCGCTGCCGCGACGCCGGCAACGTGGTCATGCACGTCGTGCTCAAAAATTCCTGACCGCGCGCGATGATTCTCATCTTCACCGTCATCCTCGCGGCGCTGGTGTTCACCTACATCAACGGCTTCCACGACACGGCCAATTCCATCGCCACCGTCGTCGCCACCAAGGTGTTGTCGCCGCGGCAGGCCGTGGCGCTGGCCGCCGTCACCAACCTGGTCGGCGCCTTCATTGGCAGTGCCGTTGCCAGCACGATTGCTTCCGGCCTCGTTGACCCGAAAGTTGCCACGTCCGAGGTCCTGATCTGTGCCCTGGTCGCCGCCATTCTCTGGAACCTGTTGACTTGGTGGTTTGGGATGCCGTCGAGTTCGTCGCACGCGCTCATCGGCGGTTTGTGCGGCGCGTGCCTGGCCGCCGCCCATAACAATTGGGATGTCCTGGTCTGGTCCGTCCCCAGTCCAAAACATTGGTGGTTGGGCACAGGACTGATTTGGAAAGTCATTGTTCCGATGATTTTGTCTCCCGTTTTCGGTTTGGTCTTTGGCTTCCTGGTCATGGGAACGCTTTACTTCCTGTTGCGCAATTGGCGGCCAGCCACGGTTAATAAAACCTTCGGCATCCTCCAGCTTGGCAGTTCGGGTTTTATGGGCATCAGCCACGGCATGAATGACGCGCAAAAAACCATGGGCATCATCGCGCTGGTATTGCTGACCGGCACCGGCAGCGGCGCGTTCGATCACCTGCCCGGCTGGCTGTCCTTTTTGCGCACCGCCGAACCGGCGGCTGGACAACCACTGGCCATCGCCGCCTGGATCAAGGTCCTTTGCGCGCTGACGATGTGCGCCGGCACCGCCGTGGGCGGCTGGCGCATCATCAAAACCCTCGGCCACAAAATGGTCCGCCTCCATCCGGTTCATGGTTTCGCCGCCGAAACCACCGCTGCCACGATCCTGGTCACCGCCGCCCATTTCGGCATGCCCGTGTCCACCACCCACGCCGTCACGACCTCCATCATGGGTGTCGGCTGCGCCAAGGGGCTTAATCATCTCAGATTCGACGTGGTCGAACGCATCCTCTGGGCGTGGATCATGACGCTTCCGGCCAGTGCCGGTGTGGCTTATCTGCTGGTCAAGCTCGCGCAAGTCGCCGGTTGGATCCAATAAATCCAGGGCTCAAGTAGCAGCCGACGTGAGGAGGCTCATTCCAAAAATTGAAAACAGATGGAGCCTCGTTACCTCGGCTGCTACGAAGCTTGATTTGCGACGCGTTACTGCTTTGCAGGACATGGTCCAAAATTAAACGTCCACCCAAAATTCAGCCGTTGAGCTTGCGCAGGATTGATTGCGTGCGACGGGAAAAGCCTTACGCCTTTCCGAGATTCGCGGCGTATTGCCGGGTCAACGTGGACAATTCGGCACAAACTTTCGCATGCTGCGGATCATTGGCCAGGTTTTTCATCTCGAGCGGTTCGGCGTGCGGATCCAATAGCATCGCGCCGTTCTTTCCTTCCGGACCATACTCGGCGTAGCGCCATTTTTCGGTGCGCACGGCCACACCGTGCAGGGTCGTGCCGTCCTCGCTCCAGACACTGTAAGCCGGCCGATCCCATGGCGCCTGCGGATTGTTCAACAGCGGCACGAGGCTTTTGCCTTCCAGCCCCGCCGGTTGCGGCAGACCGCACAACTCGACCAGCGTTGGATAAATGTCCAGCGATTCCACAATGCGATAGCAGGATTGTCCGTTGTCTTTGACGCCGGGAACCGCCATCAGCATGGGCACGCGCGTGCCCATCTCGAATAGCGACCCGGCCTTGGACCATTTCCCCTTCTCGCCAAGTTGATATCCGTGATCAACCGTGAACACGATGATCGTGTTGTCACGCAGGCCGAGCCGGTCCAGTTCGGCCAGAACGCGCCCGACGTTCCAGTCCACCCATGAGATCGAGGCGATGTAGGCGCGGATGACCTCTTTGGCTTCGGCCTCGCTCGCGCCACGCCCGATGAACAGGTCGGCGTTGCGTTTGCGGATGGCCGCGCTGGGAAATCCGGGCGGGACGGTCGGCCACGCCGCGAAATCCGGCGTCAATTTGATCTTTTTCGGGTCATACAGGTCAAAGAATCGTTGCGGCGCGGTTGGCGGGCTGTGCGGCTTGACGAACCCGCAGCCGATGAAGAATGGCTGGTCTTTGTATTTGCGCAGATGTTCGATGGTGCGATCGGCGGTGTGATAGTCGCCGTGGTCTTCGCCGTTGCCGTCTAAAATGACGATGCGGTCCGAATACGCCGCCCGGTTGGTGTCGGCTGACAACGGTGCCAGGACGTCGCCCGGCTTGCCTCCCACCTCCTCGCGGGGGATCGCCATGGTTCTTCCCACCGGCGCACCCCAGTTATCGTCCGTGCCGCCGCCGCCGTCGCCGACTTCCGTCCAGGACTTGGGATCGTCAATGCCGCCGTGATAAATCTTCCCGGCGCGAAACGAGATGTATCCATTCTCCTTGAACAATTGCGGCAAACTGGTCCAATCCGGGTGAATCGAGCGGAAATCCGTGCGGTTGCCGAGCACGCCGGTTTTGGTCGGCGACCGTCCGGTCAGCAGCGAGGCGCGCGAAGGGTTGCACAGCGGGAACTGGCAATAATTCCGGTCGAACCGGACTCCCGCCTTGGCCAGCGCATCCAGATTGGGCGTCCGGGCGTGGAACATGCTGCCGTAACAGCCCAGTTCAACTCGCATGTCGTCGGACATTAGGAACAACACATTGAACTTGCGACGGGGCGATGGGGTGCTTTGCGAAAACACCAGGTTGGGCAGCGATGCGGCAGCCGCCGTGCCGGCGACCTGCCCCAGAAATCTTCGACGCGTGATTCGGCTCATGTTCCGTGACTTTGTTGGAAACAAAGTAGCACGCGCACCGGCAAGGTGGGAAAGAAAAATGCAGGCAAAGCGGATTCGTCCGCGCTATAGCAGTTTCAGTTAACATGGGCACAGTTTGATATGCCCATGGGAAAAGCGGTGGAGGGCCACCGCAGTCCAAGACGCTGCGCGCGATACGATGATTCCTGAAATACGCGAAGCGTCTTGGACTGCGCCAGTCCTCTGGCGCTTTGCCAGAAGTCAAAATGCCCGCCCAAATTTCCACGTGAACTTTTGTGTGCCAATGACAATATGAACCGCAGTATATTCCCGCCGCGATGAGCGACACCGCCCCCATCAACGCCGGTCACGGCTTTCATGTCCTGACCAAGCCGATCGGGCCCATCTGCAATCTGGATTGCCGGTACTGCTTTTACCTGGAGAAGGAGAATCTCTATCCCAATGAACGCCAATGGCGGATGAGCGATCAGGTGTTGGAGGAATACATCCGCCAGTATATCCAGGACCAGCCGGTGCCGGAGATCAATTTCGCCTGGCAGGGCGGCGAACCCACGTTGTTGGGCGTGGAATTCTTCCGAAAGGTCGTCGAGTTGCAACGAAAACATGCCGGCGACAAAAAAATCTCCAATGCCCTCCAAACCAACGGCACCTTGCTGGACAATGAATGGTGCGAATTTCTGGCCGCCCACAAGTTTCTTATCGGTCTGTCCATTGATGGGCCGCGCGAATTGCACGACCAATACCGGGTGGACAAGCGGCAGAAACCCACGTTCGACGCCGTCCTGCGCGGACTGGAACTGCTCCGGAAACACAAGGTGGATTTCAACACCCTGACGGTGGTGAATCGCGCCAACTCGCAGCAACCGCTGGAGGTCTATCGTTTTCTCAAGGAAATCGGCAGCGAATTTCTTCAGTTCATCCCCTTGGTCGAACGCCGGGCCTCCGCCCCATTTAAAGCCCTCGGCTTCAACTTCGCCGAACCACCGGAACCGGGCCACCCGGGCGATACGCAATCGCCGGTCACGGAGTGGAGCGTCGAAGCGAAGCCCTACGGGAACTTCCTGTGCGCGATCTTCGACGAATGGGTCCGCCAGGATGTCGGCCGGGTCTTCGTGCAATTGTTTGACGCGGCCCTGGGAAACTGGATGGGGCTGGGATCATCCCTTTGTGTCTTCGCGGAAAAGTGCGGTGCGGCACTGGCCATTGAGCACAATGGCGACCTCTATAGCTGCGACCATTACGTCTATCCGAAATATCACCTGGGCAACATCCTGAACCAAAGCCTGGGCGGAATGGTCCGGTCGGACCGGCAAACCAAATTCGGCAACGACAAGTTCGATACGCTGCCGCAGTATTGCCGGAAGTGCGAGGTCCGGTTTGCCTGCAACGGCGAATGTCCCAAGCATCGTTTCATCAAAACTCCCGACGGCGAGGACGGATTGAACTATCTCTGCCCCGCCTACAAGCGGTTCTTCAACCACATTGATCCCGGCATGCGCATGATGGCGCAGTTACTCCGCAACGGCCACGCCGCCGCCGACATCATGGAAATCCTGGCAGACCAGGCGGTCGCGGAGCGACAGTTGGAAATTAGCCGGGGACAACGTCCCCGGTGAACGCGAGAAGAAATCACGTCCCGGAGGGACGATTGGAAACAACAACGGATACGGTGGTACTGAATCTTGTAGCAGCCGACGTTAGGAGGCTCTGACTGGTTTGGGTTTGGCGTCTTGGTTCCGGGTTCTTGAAGTTTGAGCCTCGTTACCTCGGCTGCTACGATTTCAAGATCGTGGTGAAGCCGGCACAGAATGCCGCGGTGCTGGTGTATTGATTTGGCAGGTGGGCAGTCCTTCCGCCTTCGCGTCGCGCCAAAGCGCCGCTCCGGCGCGACGGCGGCTGCCCGCCGCTCACCCGCACACCAAAGACCGGTGCGCACGGCTTGTCTCGCCGTAGTCCCGCAATGTGGGACGAAGGCGGAAGTGACGCGCCCTACCTTTCGGCTCGCGAGGACACTCGCCCCACCCCTTTGCGTTTAAATCACCCGTTCAGCTTGCGCAGGCTTCGAGGATGCGGATTACAGCTTCAAAACTTTTCGGCGGAGAACTTCGTCCGGTCGGCCGGCGAGGCGGGCGACGTTTTTTGCCGATAAAAAAACCGGGCCGCCCAGCGTGGCCGCGCCGAGCCAGATGGACGCGGCCTTTTCAGACATCAACATGGCCGCCAATACCGCTTCGGGCGTCCGGCCCAGCGTAATGATGCCGTGATTTTCCAGCAACACAACGCGCGGCGGCCGCTGGTGTTTTTTTATGAAATCATTGGTCCGGTCACGAATGGTCCGGGCCAGGCACAGACCGGGATCGGTGTAGGGAACAAAGACCGAGGCCACATCGCAGCAGACGATTTCATCGGGGAAAATGCGCTTCGCCGCGAATTCGCTGGCGCGCGGAGAACACAGGATGCTGTTCACCGCGGGCGCGTGAGCATGGCTGACAAATTCCACATCCGGCAGGGTCAAAAACCAGGCATGAAACAGCGCTTCAACCGAGGGCTTTTTGGCGCCGACATCCACCCTGGCCGCCATCAACGTCTGATCCACCTGGGCGTCGGATGTTGCCCCGTCATCCAGCAACGCCAGCAAAACATCAGCGCGGCATTCCACCACATCCGATTTTCTCAATGAACCGAGGCTGCTGCCACTGGCCTTGACGAGAAAGGTCTTCCCGCCGAGCCGGGCGGAAGTGTTCCCTTCGCCCAGAATGGCCAGCGGGTGGAGCGGATTGGCCAGGTCGCGTGAGAGTTTCAACAACGCCCGAAGTTTTTCAGATCGCGGGTTCATAACTTATACTCTCATCAACGCAGGAAGGCTTCGGTCAATCCACCGTCCACGGTGATGATCTGTCCTGTCGTTTTTGATAGACGTTGCGAGACGAGGAGGAAATAAGCTTCCGCCTGATCCGCCGGAGTGATGGGTGCCTTGGTCAACGTGCGATCGGCGTAGAATTGCGCCAGCTTCTTCACCAGCGATTCGGTCGTCTCGTCGTCCTGGTAAGGGATGTTGTATTTGGCGAGCGAACCAATGACGCGGTCGCGCGGGAACATCGCCGAGCCTTGCACGACGGTTGCGGGGGCGACACCGTTGACGCGCACCAGCGGCGCAAGTTCGATGGCAAGTTCGCGCACGAGATGGTTCGCCGCCGCCTTCGATGTGTCGTAGGCAACGGAGCCCTTTTTGGCAACAACTGCATTGGCGGAAGTCGTCAACACCAACTGGCCTTTCAGCCCCTGCTCCTTCCAGGTCTTGAAGGCTTCATCGCCAACGAGGTAGCCGCCGGTGACGTTGATGCCGAAGGTGAGCGCCCATTTGTCGTCGGGAATGTGGCCCGTCGTGTCGCTTGGCACAAAAACCCCGGCGGTGACGCAGATGGAATCAAAGCCGCCGTAGGCCAGCGCCACCTGGTCGAGCATTCTGCGGATGCTCGCGCGGTCGGTGACGTTCGCCGCCAGGCCGATGGCCGGGCCGCAATTGGAAATGCCCGTTCCCGCGACGCCAATGCCAAGCCCGTATTTGTCTGTGATCTCTTTTGCCGTCGCGTTGGCGGCATCAGCGTTCAAGTCAACGCAAACGATGTGCGCACCTTCTTTCACGAGACGATGCGCGGTTTCCCTGCCAATGCCCGAGCCGGCGCCGATGACGACAACGACCTGCCGCGCGAGTTCCTTTTCCGCGGGCATCCGCTTGAGTTTCGCCTCTTCGAGCAGCCAATATTCGATGTCGAACGCCTCCGGCGGCGGCAGCGCGACGTATTGATCAATCGCCTCCGCGCCGCGCATGACTTCGACGGCGCAATTGTAAAATTCCGCCGTGACACGCGATTCGGACTTGTCCTTGCCCCACGCGATCAGGCCCAGGCCGGGTATCAAAACGACCGTCGGGTTCGGATCGCGCATCGCGGGCGAGCCGGCGTGTTTGCACTTCTCATAATACGCTGCGTAATCCTTGCGATACTGTGCCAGGCCGTCGGCCAGTTTCTGCTTCAACGCGGCCGTATCCTCGGTTTGCGGATTCCACGCGACATAAAGCGGCTTGATCTTCGTGCGCAGGAAATGATCGGGGCAGCTCGTGCCGAGTCCGGCCAGGCGCGGCGCATCGTTGGAATTCACGAAACGCAAAATCTTCCCGTCGTCCTGGATCGTGGCAATGAAACGCTTCTGCTGCGAAACCTGTCCACGCAACCACGGCAGGATCGCGGCAAAGACTTCATTGCGTTTTTCCGGCGCGAGCGTTTGATACTTTGCGCCCCCGAACGCCTTCGCGTCGCCCCCCCGGGCCTGATATTTGGATTCGATGAACTGCGAGGCGCGCTCAATGAAATCCAACGTGCGCAGATAACATTCCCTGTCATCATTCGCCCACGAGATGAAACCGTGCTGCCCCATCATGATGGCGGTGGCCTTCGGATTTTTCCCCACGATTTCCCGCATCGCCAGGCCAAGCTCAAAACCGGGGCGCATCCATTTCACATATTCCATCTCGCCGCCAAAAATCTCCCGCGTGAGCTTTTCGCAATTTGCCGACGCCGCAATCGCAATGACCGCGTTTGGGTGCATATGATCCACGAACTTTGCCGGGATGAAACTGTGCAACGGCGTGTCAATCGAGGACGCTCGCGGGTTCAGGTTGAACGTCGTATGATTATAAGCCGCGACCATGTCGTCCTCGGCCTGCGACTTCAGCCCTTTGTCGCTCCGCGCCGCGTAGGATTTTTGCAGACCGATCAATTTGGACTGGTAGAGCGAGGAAAAATTTTCGCGCGTGCTGGTGCGCAGATCGCCGCCTGAACCTTTGACCCACAGTACTTCAACGGATTCGCCCGTCACCGGGTCTTGCTCGAAAATTTTGGACGAGGTGTTGCCGCCGCCGGTATTGGTGATGCGCTGGTCGCTGCCGAGTTTGTTCGAACGATAGACGAGACGATCCACGCCTGCGAGCCTGGCAGCTTCGGCATCGTTCCAGAGGTTCAAGACGTGTTCCAGGCTTTTGGTTTTCACAATAATTTTTCCGTTTGCGTTGTCAGTAGAGGATGCAAAAAGATTTCAATTATTTCGAGCCTGATTTTTTCCCGTTCCAAATGCCGGATCATGCTGGACACCGGGGTTCGTGTCAGAACAAATCAGCCGTTCAGCTTGCGTAATTCGTTCATCACTTTTTCCACACTGATGGCCCGCACGCCGGTGATTTCCTTCAAAATAACCAATAGTTCGCCCTGTGGCCGCCAAACCTCCTCCAGCGTGTCCGCCCACAGGACAACGCACGGCAATCCCACCGCCGCCGCCAGGTGCGTGATGCCTGAATCGTGACCCACAAAAGCCGCGCAGGATTGGATTCGTTGTGCCAGTTCGGCGAGCGGCAGGCCTTGCGCGATCGAACATCGCGCCGGCGGCAGCACGGCGGCCAGCCGCCGCAGGCGCTCGCCCTCCGCTTCGCCGCCAACCAGCAGCAGGTTCCAACGGGTTGTCGCAATGACTTGTTGAATCAACCCGGCCCATTTCGTTTCCGGCCAGTTTTTCTTTTCACTGCCGCTGCCGGGATGGAGGGCGATGGTAGGGACGCGCTGCTGTGCGTCCAGGCTGACCGGCAGGTCAGCCCTACCGGAACTATCTTGATGGTTGAAAGCCAGTCGCGGCACGGGGTCCGCGTCGAAGATCGCGAGCCGTTCCAGCGGTTTGAGATAAACCTGCGTAGCGTGGATTCGGTCCGCTTCGTCCGGACGATGCGGACCGACGATGAATTGTTTGACCAGACAACGACCCACGTTGGTTTTGAAAATCTCGTCCGGGTCATAAAGATATGAAATGACCAGGTCGAACTCGGAGAAGTAATCCATCAAATCCGGTTCGAGTGTGCCGCCGCGGGCGAAAAAGCCCGCCAACCCGCGCGCCTCAATCGGTTGCACGCGGTCCGCCAAACCACCCGCCACCGCGAGTTGGGCGATGTGTGGATAACCGAGCACCTCCAGGTGCGCCTGGGGAAACTGGCGGCGCAAGGCGGCAATGACCGGCAACGTGAGAATGAAATCGCCGATGGCCCCGCCGCGAATGACCAGAATCCTGGGTTTGATGGCGCTCACATCGCGCGAAACGCGGTTAGGCCAAGAATCAGCACGAATACCGCGAACGCCAGACGGATGATGCTGCCGATGCGGATGCGTTCTTCCGTCGCCGTCGCCCAATTTAAAATGTCACGCAGTTTCCACGGCGTCACGGTGAACCAAACGCCCGCGACGACGAGAAGGTAAGCCCAGATTTGAATCACCAGCACAAATGGCGATTCGCCCAGATGCGGACGCCCGGTATCCACCATCAATTTCGCCAACAGCATCATCAGGACGGCCACGCCGCGCACGGCCAGAAAGTCCTGCACAAAAATGCACGCCAAAATTCCCACCGCCGTAAAACCGGCCATCATATACGGTTTAAAAACCGAGAAATCCGCAATCGGTTCGACGTTCACGTTCCACACAAACCACGCCGTGGCCAACAGCATCAACCCGCAGCCAATCGGCAACGAACGCGGAAACTTGCGCGCGGCGGCAGCGAATTGCGCCGGTTTGGTTAAACCGTAAATTTGCGGCACGCTCACGCCCAGGCCGAGCAAAATGGACAACAGCGACAATCTCATGGTGAAAAGCTAACCACGAACTCCGATAAATCGCGAGTAAATTGACACAAAAGGACACGAAAAATTCAAAACACAGGAATCGGCCTGATGGCAGCCTTTGCCAGACGATGTCGCGCGCCAATTCCCCGCGTAACTTTTTCTGGACAAACATTTTCGCTGGGGCAAAGTCAAAACCATGAATAAGGATGGGCTGCACAACACGCCGTCCATTATTTGTTAGATGCTTATGTTACCGGTCGATCCAGAGCCTTATGCCGCCGTCTACGTGGTGCTCGTGTTTCTTGTGCCTTGGTTGATTTACGTTAGCTTCATTGTCAGAAAGCTGCTTTATGCCCGCAAGAGTGGGATTTCTCTCATCTCATCCGATGCTTCAGTCCGGATTCGCGCTCTTCGCCAGAGTGACAGTTATGCATCCTACCTTCACCAGCGCTGCTTGCGATGGTTGGTGATTGTGCTCAGCATGTGGGTCGTTGGATTTGGGGTGCTCTGCCTGACATTGTATTTGCTCCACCGACGCGGAATTGTATGAAGAAAGCACCTAAGAGGATAGGCTGCAATCGTCAAGCATAGCGTCAACCCAACAGAGGTTCACAATTGCCGGATCACCGTAAAATTCGTAGCCGCCGACGTCAGTCGGCGCTGACTTTTTATAAAACAGCGACTCTCATAGCTCAATGAATCGTTGGTAGGAAGGTCAGCGCGGATTCACATCCGCGGCTACGTCGGTTCCGTAGCCGCCGACGTTAGTCGGCGCTTACTTCCTGATTCGAAAAATCTCCTCCCGAATAATTTTAGCGCGGACTGACGTCCGCGGCTACAGGTTCACAATCGCCGGGTCGCGTAAAGTTCGTAGCCGCCGACGTTAGTCGGCGCAAACTGTTCGCAAACCAGCAATCGGCATCGTACAAACTTCGGAAAATCGGCGCGGATTCACATCCACGGCTGCTTTCGGTTCCGTAGCCGCCGACGTGCAGTCGGCGCTAACTTCCCAGTTCGAAAGTCTTTTTCCAGAATTATTTTGGCGCGGACTACACGTCCGCGACTACAGCCATCATTCCATTTCGCGCGGTGGGAGAACTCGTTTCTCAACTCCCGGTTCGCGCACGGCGGAGTAGTGTTTCCAAAACCACGGCCAGTAGCCGGCGTCAAACGGATTCGCGCGCGGATAGCCGGGGATCACCGCACCGAGATACGGCCAAGCCTCCGGCGACTTGACCAGTCCGCCCTTCAACGGATTGAGCAGGACATAATCCGCACAGGCAAGACTGAACGCCCGCCGCTGCCGTTCCGCATGTGTCAAGACATGGTCGTGCGCTTGATGCTGGAACTTGGCGGGTTTGAGAAACGGACCGATCTGGGCACGGAGAAACTTGATGCCGTTGCGCTGGTCGGTGTCACGGCACAGCCCCATCCAGACAAGATGAAGGTGGTCAGGCATCAGGCAGTAAGCCGGACATACCAATCCTTCACGCGCCGCCGCGTGAAGCATCATCTCGCGAAACGCGGCGTGGAAACAGCCGGTAAGCCAGCCTTGCTGACGATGGGAAACTGGCATGGTCCAGAAAATGACGGCGTCAGCCTGGTAGAACTCGCGTTTCAACCGCGGCAGGTAGTGGGAGAAATCCGAACGGAATTTCCGCCCGGAGATGTTGGGAGCATCTGATGGTTCAAGGCCCACGCGGGAACTTTAGCGCGAACTGACGTTCGCGGCTACTCTCGTTTTGTAGCCGCCGACATGAGTCGGCGCAAACTTTGCATAAATTAGCGGCGAACACGGATCAAGCGCTGCCGGGAAGAAAATCGGCGCGGATTCACATCCGCGGCTACTCTTGGTTTTGTAGCCGCCGACGTGCAGTCGGCGCAAATCTCCCGGTTCGGAAGTCTCCTTCGCGAATTATTTCAGCGCGGACTCACGTCCGCGACTACAAATTCACAATGGCCGGGTCGCCGTAGAGGGTGAAGGAACCGGCACGGGTGATTTTTACGTCCAGGAGCTGGCCGCGATGCCGTTCCGCGCCTTCGAACACCACAATTTTGTTGCAGCGCGTCCGGCCGGTCATCCGCGCCGGATTTTTTTTGCTCGGCCCTTCGACGAGAATTTGCGTCCGCCTCCCGACGAACGCATCGTATTTGCGCTTGCCGATTTCATTGACCGTTTCAAGCAAGCGATGATTGCGTTCCTCACGGATTTTTAACGGAACCTGGTCCGGCATTCCGGCGGCGGGCGTGTCGCGGCGCTGCGAGTATTTGAAGATGTAGGCGTTGTCGAATTGCACTTCGCGAGCGAGCGAAAGGGTTTGTTCGAAGTCGTCCTCGGTTTCGCCGGGAAAGCCGACAATAATGTCGGTCGTGATGCCGATGTCCGGTTTCGCGCGGCGCAATTTTTTGATGATGCCGAGGAAGCGGTCGCGCGTGTAGCCGCGGTGCATCAATTTCAAAACGCGGTCGCTGCCGCTTTGGACGGGCAGGTGCGCGCTCTCGACCAGCTTGGGCAGCCGCGCGTAGGCCTCGACCAAATCATCGTCGTAGCCCTTCGGATGCGGCGCAGTGAAACGGATGCGTTCCAACCCGCGAATTTCATGGACGGCTTCGAGAAGTTGAACAAACGGGCTTTTGCCGTCTGTGGTAGGGACGCGCTGCTGCGCGTCCTGGCCGAGCGGCAGCTCGGCCCTACCAAACCCCCGTTTGCCGTAGCTGGTGACGATCTGGCCGAGCAGCGTGATTTCCTTCACGCCCTGTGACACGAGCTGGCGGCACTCGGCCACGATGTCGGGAATGCTGCGGCTGCGTTCCTCGCCGCGCGTGTAAGGCACGATGCAGAAGGTGCAATACTGGTTGCAGCCTTGCATGATGCTGACAAAGGCGGTGACGGATTTTTGCGCGTTGCCGTTGAGCAGATGTTCGCGAATCGTCGCTTCGCTCCCCTGCTCTTCCGCCACGTCCACGATTTTATCGCGGTGACCGGCCAGGATTTCGTCGAGGTATTCCGCCGCGCGATGAAATTTTTGCGTGCCGAGGACGAGGTCAACATCCGGCAAGCGATCAATAAGTTCCTGTCCGCGGCTCTGAGCCATGCAACCCATGAAACCGAGCACGACATCCGGACGATTCTTGCGCACATCCGCCGCGATGTTTTGCATTTTGCCAATCGCCTTTTGCTCCGCGAAATCGCGCACGCTGCAGGTGTTCAGCAAAATCACGTCTGCGGCCGCCTCGGATGGCGCGAGGGTGTAACCCTTGGCCACGAGCTGGGCGGCGACAGCTTCGCTGTCACGTTCGTTCATCTGGCAGCCGTAAGTTTTGATGAAAACACTTGGCATGATGTTTCAGATAAGCAGGATACTTTGAGGCAGCGGCGTTGAAAAGCTGAATCCGTCCGGCGGCAACGCAACCCACTTGCAGCGGCGAGCCAACCCTGTATCTTTTCCCAAGGCGGCGAATTGATTTGGCGCGCCCCCCGCCGTGGACTGAATCGCACTATGGAATTTGAACCACTGAAAGTTTTGCTCGTTGGCAACGACGAGCGTTTTGCGCACGGAGTCGCGGAAATGCTGCGCGCGAGCGGCGGGGCGACTGAAGTCGCCACGGTTCCGACTTTGGAAGCCGGGCTGGCTGAATTGGCGGCCCATTCATACCACGCCATTTTGTTTGAACTCCCATCCGCAAACGCCGCCGGTCTGTTCCAAGTCACGCAACTCACCATCAAAATCCCGCGTCTGCCGGTCGTGGTGTTCGGTCCGGCAAATGACGGGATATTCGGGGCGGAAATCGTCCGGGCGGGCGCGCAGGATTACCTGACCAAAAATGAAATTGAGCCGCGCGCGTTGCAACGCGCCCTTCGCTGCGCGATTGAACGCCACCACGAACGTGTGGCGCTGGTTGACGAAAAGGACAATTATTACGGCGTTTTCGACCACCTGGTGGAAGGCATTTTTCGCACGACCCCGGACGGGCATTATTTGCTGGCGAACGTGGCGCTGGCGCGCATTTACGGCTACGAATCGCCGGTGGAATTGATGGCCAGCATCAAGGACATCGCGACCCGGCTTTATGTCGAACCGGGACGGCGCGAGGAATTCGTCCGGTTGATGCGGGAAAATGACACCCTCACGGATTTCGAATCGGAGATTTACCGCAAGAACAACTCCGTCATCTGGATTTCGGAAAATTGCCGCGCGGTGCGCGACGCGCAAGGCACACTGCTCTATTACGAAGGCGCGGTTCAGGACATCACGCAAAGCCGGCAGGTTGAGCAGGCGCTGCGGAAATCCGAATCACTTTATCATTCGTTGGTGGAAACCATGCCGCAAAACGTTTTTCGCAAAGACCGGCAAGGGCGGTTCACCTTTGCCAATCAACAATACTGCGACCACTACAATTGTAAATTGGAGGACATTCTGGGCAAAACCGATTTTGATTTTTTTCCGAAGGAATTGGCGGAAAAATATCAGCGGGATGACCAGCAGGTCCTGGAAACCGGACAAACTCTCGAAATCACCGAAGAACATCATCCTTTTGGACAGGAGAAAACCGCCGTTCAAGTTGTCAAAACGCCGCTTTACGGAGCCGATGGAAAAATTGCCGGACTCCAGGGTATCTTCTGGGACATCACGGAGAAAAAGCGCGCCGAGGAACAAATTCGCCGGACGACCGCCGAGCTGGCGCGCAGTCGCGAGGAATTACGCGTCAAAAACCAGCTCATGGAGGGCAATCTGCAAATGGCGCGCGAAATCCAGCTGGCCATGCTGCCGCAACAATACCCGGTTTTCCCCGGCAACGTGCTCCCGGAACAAAGCGCGTTCCAATTTATCCATCGCTACCAGGCCGCCGAAACGGTGAGCGGCGATTTTTTCAGCGTCTCCGCCCTCTCGGACAACGAAGCCGCCGTCTTCATTTGCGACGTGACCGGCCATGGCGTGCGCGCCGCGCTCGTTACCGCCATGATTCGCGCGCTGGCGGAGGAATTGAAACCGCTGGCACGCGAGCCGGGAAATTTTCTGCGCAAGCTCAATTCCGATTTGTGCAGCATCCTCAAAAGCACCGGCTCGCCGATGCTCACCACGGCGTTTTACCTCGTCGCCGACTGGACGACCGGCAAAATGCGCTTCGCCAACGCCGGCCACCCCAAACCGTTGCTCATGCACCGTTCCACGGGCCGGATCGAGCTGCTCGCCCACGTCTCCAGCCGCGGCGAGCCTGCGCTCGGCCTGTTTGACAACCCGTCGTATCAAACCAGTGAAGTCACCATCGCGCCCGGCGATTTCGTGATGCTGTTCACCGACGGCCTCTACGAAGTGCAGGGCTTGAACGAGGAATTGTATTCACAGGAACGACTGATGCTGGACGTGCAAAACCTGCTGCAAAAACCCGCCGCGCAAATGTTCGACGAACTGATCGAAGTCATCCGCACGTTCACAGTCAGCGGAGAATTTGACGACGATGTCTGTCTCGTCGGAATGGAATTCACCGGAAAGCCGCCGCAGAAAAAATCGTAGCGCCCGTCACTCCACCAGAATTTTCATCACACGTGATTTCTTCCGCCTTTGCTCCCGTCTCCGTTTCACTTCAACCCGGCAAGTCATTTCGGCGCGACGGGCGGGTAATTCGCGTCCATCCGTGACCCGCTATTCAGACAGGATTTTGATGGAACGGACTTTCTCAGAACGTTTTCTGGCAGTTTCATTCAGAATCTTCTTTCGCAACCGCAAATTTTTCGGCGTCGCTTCCACGTATTCGTCCACGTCAATGTATTCCAGCGCGCGTTCGAGGCTCAGCTTCAACGGCGCGTTGAGCTGGATGCCCTTGCCGTCACCCTGTGACCGCATATTGGTCAGCCTTTTCGCTTTGCAGGGGTTCACCGGGATGTCGTTTTCGCGCGCGTTTTCGCCCACAATCATGCCGGCGTAAACGGCTTCGCCCGGTTCCACCATCAGGCGGCCGCGTTCCTGAATCATGTTCAGGGCGTAGGCCATCGCCTGGCCGCTTTCCATGCTGACGAGCGAGCCGTTCTTGCGCGCGGCGATTTCCCCACGGTCAGGGCCGTATTCGTGAAACAGATGGCTCATCACGCCGAGGCCGCGCGTCTGGTTCACCAGGTCGGTCTCGAACCCAATCAGGCCGCGCATGGGAACCAGCGCCTCGATGGTCACCTGGTCGCCGTGATGGTTCATGCTGGTGATTTCGGCCTTGCGACTGGAAAGGTTTTCCATGATGGCGCCCATGAATTCCTGCGGGATTTCGAGAAACAACTGTTCAATCGGCTCCAGCATGTTGCCGTTGGCGTCCTTTTTGTAGAGCACTTCGGGGCGCGAAACCAAAACTTCATAACCCTCGCGCCGCATTTGCTCGACGAGGATGGCGATTTGCATTTCGCCGCGGCCCTCGACTTCAAAAATTTTCGGATCGGCGGTCTGCTTGATGCGCAACGCGACATTCGTGCGGATTTCCTTTTGCAGCCGCTCCCAAATGTGCCGCGCGGTAACGAGCTTGCCGTCCTGGCCGGCGAGTGGGCTGTCGTTCACGGCAAATTCCATCTGAATCGTCGGCGGATCAATCGGGATGTAAGGCAGCGCGCCGCGTTCCGGTTTGTCCGCGATGGTCTCGCCGATGAACACTTCTTCGAAACCGGTAATGCCGACGATGTCGCCCGCGTGCGCCTCCGGGACTTCGATGCGTTTCAGGCCTTCGAAGTGGTAAATCATCGTGATTTTGCCCTGGGTGATCTTGCCGTGGCCGTGCAAACAACATGCCGGCTCACCGGCTTTGACCTTGCCCGCGAGAATTTTCCCGAAGGCGATGCGGCCGAGGTAATCGCTGTAATCGAGGTTGGCGACGAGCACCTGGAAACCGTCGCCCGCCTTGGCGCGCGGCGGCGGGATGTGTTTGATGATGGCGTCGAAGAGCGGTTCCATCGTGCCGGTAACGTGTTCAAGTTCCGTCTTGGCATAACCATCCTTGGCCGAGCAATAGATGAATGGAAAATCGAGTTGCTCGTCCGTGGCGTTGAGCGAAATGAAAAGCTCGAATACCTGGTCGAGCACTTTTTTTGGGTTGGCGTTCTCGCGGTCAATTTTGTTGATGACGACGATCGGCTTGGCGCCGGCTTCGAGCGCCTTGCGGAGGACGAAACGGGTTTGCGCCTGCGGACCTTCGGCGGCGTCCACGACGAGCAGCACGCCGTCAATCATGTTCATGATGCGCTCGACTTCGCCGCCGAAATCGGCATGGCCGGGCGTGTCCACGATGTTGATGTGGTAATCCTTGTATTGGAACGCGGCGTTTTTGGCGCGGATGGTAATGCCCTTTTCCTTTTCGAGATCCATCGAATCCATCAGGCGTTCGTCGGTAGATTCATGCTGGTTGGCGCGGAAGGTGCCGGACTGCTTGAGCAGGCAGTCCACGAGCGTCGTCTTGCCGTGGTCCACGTGCGCGATGATGGCGATGTTTCTAATGTGCTGCATAATTTTTCAAACCGAATCGAATAGAATGCCTTTTTGGGGGAAAAGGTCAAGCCGCGTCTGCTGGAAAATTGGTTGTTGCGCTTCTGCCGAATCAATAAAATCCGTCATGCTGACTTTTGAATGAAAAAGAAAATACTAACGAAGAAACAATCGGCTAAAACGGCCGACAAAAACCGTCAGCTTGCTCCCGCGGAATTGGTCAAGCTGGCAAAGCGAATGGTTGAAGCGAAAGACCCTGCGGAGGCCGACCGGCTGCAAGAAGAGATTGTGCGTGGATTCTACGGCGGCCAGTCTCATGCCTAAAGTCCGCCGTCAAAAACTGCCTGAACCTCTGTTGGTGCATCTTTTGACGCGGATGCGTCAACGGAACATTTCCCACGAACACATTATCCTGCTGGCGCGCTGGCTGGACACTGAACCCGAAGTTCCGGCCGGCAAGTGGTTCAAGAAATTTCCCGGCATGACCATTTGCGGTGAAGGCGAACTCATCAAAACCTTTTTGCAGCCCGGCCAAATCGCCACGGGCGAAGAATTAAACTGACTCGGACGGGGCCATATTTTTCCTCAATGCCGAAACTGTGAACGATTCACTCCGGGCGCGGCGTGTATTATTCGCCGACATAAAGCGGTGATATAGCTTTAGTTTCAACTTCGTTTTCTGAGGTTTTCAATATTTTTTCCAAAATATGCATGACACTGATCAATTACACTCATGTATGTTTTGTTAAACCAAATGATTCCTCGTTCAGCAGTATTGATATCCTCGGCAGACACTTGCACATCAAAAGGCTGTTTAGGGTGCATTAAACGATTGCGTACCTCAAAAGTTTTGCAAAGATCTAAAAATTTGTCTCCGTAATCCACTGTGACGGTTGTTCCGGCCGCTTTGGCAAAGAGCCGAAACGATTCTTTCATTGAATCTGGAAAAGGGAGAAATTTTGGCCTCGTTGTTTGAACGCCATTTGTTTCAATAATTCGCTTTTCTGTTAAAATTTCCATTTCTTTTAAATCAAATTGTATGCCTGAACGAATAGTCATTTTTTCTGCCATTTTGCGGAATGCAAATAGTGTTGCTTCGACAGCGGCACAAAGGCATCGAATTGCAGTACGAGACCAGAATTGCGACGGATCAGATTGCCATTGTTTGATTGCATAAGTAACGTCGGAATGAAGTGGTTGATATGTTAATCCTGAATGTCTAACCAACTTATGAAGCTCTGCAGCTTTACTTAGAAGTTCCTTTGTCTCTGACTTATTCATTACAAAAAGCGTGATTAAATCAATTTCTTCAACCGCGCGTCCTCGGCCAGCTTTTTGACCAACTCCTTGACCTTCTGCGCCTGGCTTTTGTGCGCGAGCAACACTGCGTCGTCCGTCTGGACGAGAATTGAATCGCGCAAACCGACCACCGCTATCGGCGTGCGCCGGTCTTTGGTGCGCGCGTCGTAGATGATGTTCCGTGCCGCGTCCACGTGGATGAAATCCGCCACGGCGCAATTGCCTTCCGGGTCGGCCTTGAGATGCCGCGCCAGCGCCGTCCAGGAACCGAAATCGTCCCATTCAAACACACCATCGGCCACAATGACGTTTTGCGCGTGTTCCATCAGCGCGTAATCAATTGAAATTTTTTTGATGTCGGGATATTCCTTCGCCAGAACTTTGGCGATCCCGCCGCTGCGGGACGGCTGGTTCGCCGCTTTAAACCAGCGCTGGCACGCCGCATACATTTCCGGCTGATGTTTCTGCAAACCTTCCGTGATGGTCACAAACGACCAGACGAACATCCCCGCGTTCCAGCGATACTGGCCGCTGTTGACGTATTCCAGCGCGCGATCAAAATGCGGCTTCTCGACAAATTGTTCCGCCCGGAAAAATGTGGTTTTGTATTTCTTTGCGCCCGACGGCGGCGGCAGCGCCTCACCCACGCGAATGTAACCGTAACCCGTCGCCGGTTCGGTCGGCTTGATGCCGATGGTCACAATCGCCCGGCCGCGCGCAGCCAGATCGAAGGAGTCATTCAAAACCTGCTGGAATTTTTTCTCGTCGGGAATGACGTGGTCGGCAGGCAAAACCGCCATCACGCCCATCGTCGAACGCGCGCCGACCAAGGCCGCGCCGAGCGTGACGGCGGCACAAGTGTCGCGGCCCATCGGCTCGGCAATCAGATTTTGTTTGGGGATTTTCGGAAGCTGTTTGCGGACTTCTGGCAATTGCGCCTCGTTGGTGATGACAAAAATATTTTTGGCCGGCACGAGCGGCAGCACGCGGTCAACGGCCTGCTGGAGGAACGAGCGTTTGCCCAGCAGTGTGAGCAGTTGCTTGGGCATTTTTTCGCGGCTCACCGGCCAGAACCGCTCGCCCCGGCCGCCGGCCATGATGATGACGAAACGGTCTTTGATGTCAGTTTGCGCTTTCATTTCAACTGATTGAACACAGACCCTCGGGGAAATGCAAAATCTGTTTCATGCCCCAGTCCAGCAGGGTGAGCCGGGAGCGCGACCCATCCCGGGTCGCAGCACGTACTTCAAATGAACTGTAGAGCATTAAGCGTGAGCTGGCGCTTGGACGAAACGTGGTTATCCGGCAGGCGGGTGAGTAGTTTGAGATGTGTCAGCAAACTCAAACCCAAACCTTCAACCCACCGGAGAACCACTATGAAAATCATGGTCGGAATTGACCTGCACAGCAACAACACCTTCTGCGGCCTCATGGACGAAAGCGGCCGCCGCCTCGTCCACCAAAAACTGCCCTGCGACCTCTTTACAACCCCAACCCTGAACTTCAGCCTGCAGTCGAATCTGACGTTGACGGCGGCAGTGGTGTTGCTCACGTTGGATGCCGCGCTGAACAGGACTTCCAACGCGTCGAATCTGACGTGGACGGCGACAGTGGTGTTGCTCTCAAGCTTGGGCGTCTGGTGTCCTTGGTGCCGCCGAACTCCCGTCCTCGCAACACCAAACCGACAACGTGTTTTCGGCTGCTGGTAAAAACCGGGGGAAGTCCAACTGATTTTAGACTTGCTTAACAGCCGGTTCTGAAAAAAACTCAAAGACAATGTTTAATAAGAATGCAGCCCTGCTCATCGGTTTGATGATCTGTCTTACCGCCGTTGCCAGTTGTGCCCAGACCACCAACGTCGTTGAGAAGTCCAGTCATGCTGGGAAATCCAGCGGTGGAGAATTTAGCAAACTCGGCGACCCGGCCCCGCCCATCACCGTCAAGGAATGGATCAAGGGCAATCCGGTGCAAATCAAGGCGGGCACGAACATTTACGTCCTGGTATTCTGCACCCTCAGCCGGGCCAACGAATTCGCCATAACCAACTTAAGCAGTCTCCAGAAGCTATACGGGGACAAAGGGGTGGTCGTCGTGGCCATCAGTGACGATCCCCCGGAGCAGCTCAAGGAATTCGTCCAGCTCAAGGGGGCGGAGATTAATTTCACCGTCGCTGCCGACGACGACGCGCGCAAGATGACGGCCAGCTACCAGCAGGCCTTCAAACAGATGATGCTTCCCCGGGCCTATGTCGTGGGCAAGGACGGCACGGTGCTCTGGTATGGCCATCCGTTGCGCGATGGACTGGGGTTTGTGGTGGATGAAATTACCACGGGCCGCTACAATTTGGAGCAGACGCGAAAAAAAATCACCGCCAGCGAACAGATGGAACAATATCTGACTTTGGCGCGTCAGGATGACCCGCGAACCGCGAAAGTCGGCCGGATCATGCTGACCCTCCGGACCAACGATGCGCCGGCCTTGTGTGACTTGGCGTTTCAAATCGCCACTGCCCCTTACATTGAGAAGCGCGATGCGACGCTGGCCACTGCGGCGCTTGACCGGGCAGCGCAACTAACAACGACCAACGCCACGGAAATTGCGGTGGATCGCGCCATTTTGCTGTTCCAGACCGGCAAGGAGGAGGAGGGGTTGGCCCAAGCCAGAAAGGCTCTGACTGCCGCTCAAGGTGATGATGACAAGCGGGAAGCCAACACTTGCATCCGCGCGATGGAAGCGCGCCTGGCGGCGGCAAAAGCCAGCCAGAC
>Ga0208355_1000049_pt1 | contig 59963 bp, 50 predicted proteins | sample NGESurdeep072012_6_FD_184458 | JGI IMG/M metagenome (GOLD analysis project Ga0208355, IMG submission 184458) | Arctic peat soil microbial communities from Barrow, Alaska - NGEE Surface sample 210-3 deep-072012 (SPAdes) | ecosystem: Environmental > Terrestrial > Soil > Wetlands > Peat ... | reverse complement strand
GCGCCGCATGTTCGAACCCGCCGTCGCGCGCGCCGCCGCCACGCGCGTCACCGACGAGGACCTTGCCGACCTGCAGCGCATCCTCGACGCGCAACGCAAAAAGCTCAAAACCGGCCGATCGGCCATCGTCGAGGACACGGCTTTTCACCACGTCCTCGCGCGCGCCACGCGCAATCGCGTGATCGTCAGTATCATGGCCACACTGAACGATCTGCTCGTGGAATCGCGCAAGCTCACGCTGAAGCAGAAGGGCCGTCCAGGCCGATCCATCCTGGGACATGAAGCTGTCGTCGCGGCATTGCGGCAGCGCGACGCCGGCGCCGCAGCGGAAGCCATGCGCGAGCACATCGATCAGATCGCCGACCTCCTCCAGCACGCGTCGACTCCCGTTCGCCATGGATGACAACCTGACGCCACCAGCGCGTCACCTCGCTCATTCAGCTAGCACCCTGGAATCCATGAAGTTCCTCCATAGCCCCCAGGGGAACGGTACCCATGTCATTGTTTCGAGAGGATTTAACTCTAAGGCGCGTGGAGCGGTGTCGATGGTGTCGGCGATGCTCATGCGGCGGTCCCAGGAAGGTGTCGATCGCCCTCTAACTGATTCATTCGCCTCATATCTTCCGGCCGGCTGGACCCTCTACATTGGTTCAATGGTCGAACCAGTTAGACGGGCGAGTCTGACATCCATGCACCGTCGTCTCAAGCGCCTGGCCGTCTCCCGGCGGCGGTCCGCGGATGAGGTTGACGAGGGTGGCGCGCTTCCAGAGCCGCGATGTCCCGGCCGAACGCGGGGGGCGTTAACGTTCCAGTCTTATACGGTTGCTGATCCTCAGGAAACGCGGAATCAAGGATTATCCTAGTTTTCGAAGCGCTTAGGGAGGTATTTATGGCAAAGGTCCACGAAATTACGGTCTGGGCGCGCGGCGTCCTCCAGGACAAAGAGGGGCGCGACGTCATCAATCTCTTCGCCAAGGCCGCCCAGGCGGAAGGCAAGCACGCGCAGGCATTCGACAATTACGAAGACCTGCCCGATCGCGTACTCGTAACCGTCCGCAAATACGTACGGCTCAGTGATGAAGAGATCGAACACAAGTACGTCTACACGAACGACAAACCGGAAGTGGTCGTCATCGCCGAGGCGACCATCGTGAAGGGCATCGACGTCCTCAGGGGCATGGAACCGGGCGGCACCCTCATCATCAATACCAACCGCTCGATCGACGACATGCTGAAGTTCATTCCGAATGCCAACCTGCTCGCCACGGTTGCGACGGTCGATGCCGACGCGATCACCGGAATCCGCACCATCGACTTTTCAGGCTCCGAAGGTGGCGTCGACACGACCGGGATCGGCAAGGGCATCGCGGCGCCCATCGTCGGCGCCATCGCGAAGGTGACCGGCCTGATCAAGAAAGAAAGCCTCGCGAAGGTCGTCAGCGACGTCTCCGGCATGGAACGCGGATACAACGAGGTCAAGATCAAGCACTTCAAGCCCGCTGTCGCCGAACTCGTCAGCGGCGCTGCCGGCAGCAAGCACAGCAAATGAGCAAGGAGGACAATATGGCAAAAGCACTTCCCAGCTACGGGACAATTGTCGTTCCCGAGGATCGCGTCGTGCCCTTCGGCGCCGTCACCCCGGCTCCCGTCGGCACGCAGAAGCTGTTTCAGACGTCGAACTGGCGCGTCGTCCGCCCCATCAGGGACGAAGAGAAATGCACCAAGTGCCTGCAGTGCTACCTGGCCTGCCCGGATGCCTGCTGGATCTACAAGGCAGACGGCGAAACCCTGGAGTGGGTCGGCGATTTCTGCAAGGGCTGTCAGGTCTGCATCCAGGCGTGCCCGGAGGACGGGGCGCTCGTCGCGGTGCCTGAGCTCGATTTTGAGGGCGGCGTGGTTCGTCTGGAAAAGCCTTTCTAAAAGGAGAACGCTATGGCAAAAGAAAGCATGATGACCGGTTGCCGCGCAGCCGCAGAGGGCGCGAAGGCGGCCGAAGTCGAAGTAATCTGTTCTTACCCCATTCGCCCCTATACGGCGATCATGATGGAGCTCGCGAAAATGGTCGCCGACGGCGAGCTGAATGCGGAGTTCATCCACGGCGAGGGCGAGCATGCGCAGGTGTCGGTCGTCCTCGGTGCCTCCGCTGCCGGCGCCCGCGCGTATACGGGAAGCTCGGGCGTCGGCGTGACGTATGCCATGGAGCTTTACAGCCCCATGGCCGGCGGCCGGTACCCCGTGCAGATGACGATTGCCGATCGTACGCTCGACCCTCCGGGCGATTTCGGCTCCGAGCACACGGATGCCATGTCGACCCGCGATCAGGGCTGGCTTCTCGGTTGGGCCTGCTCTCCCCAGGAGGTGTACGACAACACCCTGATGTCCTACCGGATCGGTGAAGACCATCGGGTCATGCTGCCCCAGATGGTGTGCCAGGACGGCTACTTCATCTCCCATATCCCGGACAAGGTGATCCTGGGAGAAATGTCCCAGGTGAAGGAGTTTCTGCCTCCCTACCGGCCGATTCACCCCCTGAGCCTTACGAACCCGGTTTCGCACGGTCCGCAGATTCGGCCCGACCAGGGCGCTCCGATGGACGCGATGAGGGCCCAGACGTTCCTAGCCATTCCGAAGGTGATCGAAGAGGCGACGGCGGATTTCGCGCGCATCTTCGGGCGCAAGTACGACCCCTTCGTCGAGCAATACAAGCTGGCGGATGCGGAGATCGCGTTTTTTATCATGGGCGCTCATTCCAATACCGCCAGGGCGGCCGTGGACAGACTCCGCAAAGAGGGAGTGAAGGTCGGTATGGCTCGGCTGCGCTGGGTTCGCCCGTGGCCCACCCATCAGCTTGCCGAGGCCCTGGGTCATGTCAAGGCTGTCGGCGTTGTCGAGACCAGCACCTCCTACGGAGGAGCCATGAGGGGCGGCAACCTCGTTCACGAGCTCAGAGCCAGCCTTTATGACCTGGACACCAGGCCTCTCGTCACGTCCTTCATGGGCGGTCTCGGCGGCGAGACCATCTGGCCCGCCGATTTCAACTACATGGCGGGAATCCTCTCCGGGATGGTCAAGGAAAAACGCACCGATCGATACGTCTACTGGCTCGGGATGTAGGAAGAACGACACTCATGAGAGGATTATGGAGGAAACATGCCAGCATTTGACTATAAGTTTCAGCAGTTGGAACGGCTAAAGTCATTCAAGAGCGTGCCGGAGGACGAGCAGTATCTGCCGGGCCATCGCACCTGCGCCGGTTGCGGCCCTGCTCTGAATTACCGGCTCGTCGCGAAGGCGGCGGGCAAGGACACCATTTTCATCGGCCCCACGGGCTGCATGTACGTGGCCAACGCCAGCTATCTCTGTACCCCCTATGCCGTCTCGTGGATCCACGCCCAGATCACCAACGCCGGCGCCGTGGCATCCGGCATCGAGGCGGCTTTCAAGATCGCGATGCGCAAGGGCCGGCATACCGGGCCGTTTCCGAACATCATCGTCATGGCAGGCGACGGTGGCAGCGTGGACATCGGTCTTCAGGCGATGTCCGGAATGATGTACCGCGGTCACAAAGTTCTCTTTATCTGCTACGACAACGAGTCGTATGCAAACACGGGAATCCAGGTATCGCCCATGACGCCGTATGGCGCTGCGACCACTTTCACCCCTCCCGGCAAGGAGATTCCCGAGGGCAACGCTCTCTTCCCCAAAAACGCCCCGCAACTGGTCATTGGCGGTCATCCCGCGGTGAAATATGTGGCCACCACCACGATTGCCCATCCCCTGGATCTGATGAACAAGGTCAGGAAGGCGCTCAGCAAGCCGGGGCCGACCTTCCTGCATATCCTCTGCCCCTGCCCCAAGGGCTGGCTCTTCGATGAGAAGATGACGCCTGACATGGCGAAGCTGGCCGTGGAGACAGGCATGTGGTCGATGTACGAATGGGAAGACGGTGTTTACAAATACACGAACGTGCCCAAGAAGTACAAGCCGGTCGGCGACTACATGAAGCCGCAGGGCCGGTTTGCCCATCTCAAGCCGGAGCATATCGCTAAAATGCAGGCGTTCGTGGATGAAAAGATCAAACAGGTTCAGCGACCGATACCGGTAGCCGCTGCCGTTCCCACCAAGCAGCTAGCCTGATTTGCACCGGAATGAGTGAAGAAAACCGATGCGGCGTTGCCTAGAGACAAGGAAACTTTCTTTGACATGTGGAGGTAGGCACCATGAGTAAAGCGATTTCGGGAGCGAGGGTCGGCACGGTCCTCGTTTGTTCCCTGGTTCTGATTTTCCTCTCGGCCGGCACGGCTAATGCGTGGCAGCCGGACAAGCCAGTGGAGTTGATCGTTCCGGCGGGCTCCGGCGGCGGCGCGGATGTCATGGCCCGGTTTGTTTCGCCTCTCATCGAAAAGTACAAATTGTCCCCGAAACCTTTCATCGTCATGAACAAGTCCGGTGGCGCCGGGGCGGAAGGATTCATGTACGTGAAGGGGAAGAAGGGCGATCCGAACGTCGTCATCATCACCCTGGACAACCTGTTCACGACCCCATTGGCGACGGGAGTTCCCTTCAGCTGGAAGGACCTGACCCCGGTTTCGCGGCTTGCCCTCGACTATTTCAACCTCTGGGTGAATGCCGAATCTCCGTACAAGACCGCCCAGGAGTACCTCGATGCGGTCAAGAAGGAGCCGGGAAAATTCACCATGGGCGGCACCGGCTCGAAGCAGGAGGACCAGATCATCACGGTCATGTTCGAACAGATGTTCGGCGTGAAGTTCTCCTACGTGCCGTTCAAGGGCGGCGGAGAAGTGGCGGTGGAGCTCGTCGGTAAGCACGTCGATTCCACGGTGAACAACCCGGCGGAGGCCGTGAGCCACTGGAAGGCGGGAAGATTGCGCCCCCTGGCGACCATCGACCATGAGCGGATCAATCTGCCGGATTGGAAAGCGATCCCCACGATGAAGGAAGCGACCGGCAAGGATATGAGCTACCTGATGCTTCGCGGCTTCTTCGCGGCGCCCGGCATCACCAAGGAACAGCAGGAGTTCTATGCCGGGGTTTTCAAGAAGGTTTCCGAGACTCCCGAGTGGAAGAAGTACACGTCCGACATGGGGCTCAAAGACGCCTACCTGACCGGTCCGGAATACGTGAAATGGCTGGAAGAGAAGGATAAAACGACCCAGGACCTCATGAGAAAGGGAGGGTTGATCAAGTAATAAGGCGTTTGATTTCAGGAAATCCAGGAAGAGAGCGCCGCACCGGGGGCGAGGCAGGCCATTTCCGCCTGCTTCCTCGTCCGGCTGCGGTTTCATGATGGTTCGGACAGGGAGGCTAGATGCGGAAGGCTGAAATCATCGTCGCCCTTTTTTTCGTCGCGATCGGGATCATCGCCATCGTCGATGCGGCCCGCGTTGGCTTTGGATGGGGGCCAAGCGGTCCCGAATCCGGCTTCTTTCCTTTTTATCTGGGAGTGGGCACGTTGATCTGCAGTGCATTCGTCCTGACCAAGGGATTCAAGGAATTCAAGAAGGAAGGATCCGGGAAACGTCTGATCCCGGAAGGCGGGCTCAAGCCGATCCTCTGGGTTTTGCTCCCGTCGACCGGGATGGTCATCCTCACGGAATTCGTCGGCCTTCACATCGCAGCCGCGACATTCCTTGCGTTCTACATGCGGGCCGTGGGGAAGATTCGCTGGGTCACGATTGCCCTCGTGAGCATCCTCCTTCCGGTTTCCCTTTTCATCGTGTTTGACAAATTGTTCCTGATTCCGTTGCCGACGGGGTTGTGGGGAAGCAAACTGATCCCATTCTGAAATCGGAGTGAGAACAACGTGGTCGAGAATCTCCATCATCTCTTAGAGGGCATAAGCATTGCGATCCAGCCGGGGAATTTCCTGGTCGCAATGATCGGGCTGGTTCTGGGGGTGATCGTCGGCGTCCTGCCCGGCCTTGGCGGGGCGAACGGGGTGGCCATCCTCATCCCCCTGACGGTGACGATGAAGCCCGTTCCGGGCATCATCCTGTTGTCGAGCATCTACTGGGGAGCGCTCTACGGCGGAAGCATCACGTCGATACTCTTCAACATACCCGGAGAGCCGTGGTCGGTAGCGACCACGTTCGACGGTTACCCCCTGGCAAAGAAGGGGAAGGCGGGGAAAGCGCTCGTCATGGCGTTCTTGTCCCACGGCGTGGGGGCGGTACTCGGGGTCATCCTGCTGAGCTTCTTCGCCCCCATCATCGCGGAGTTCGCCCTGAAGTTCGGCCCGGCCGAGATCTTCTCCGTGATGATGCTCACCTTCAGCGCGTTCGTGGGGCTTGGAGGGAAGTCCCCCACAAAGACCCTGATTTCCATCTTCTTCGGGTTCATCCTGGCGGCGGTCGGGATGGACATCGTGACCGGACAGCTCCGGATGACCTTCGGGTCCGTCGAGCTGATGGGAGGGTTCAACTTCATCGTCGCGGTCATCGGCCTGTTCGGCCTGGGGGAGATCTTCCTCACGGTCGAGGAAGGCCTCAAGATGGAAGGGATCAGCGCGAAGGTGACGTTCAAGGATATCGTGGAAGGGTCGAAGGAACTTGTCCTGCACTGGAAGACGCTCCTCATGGGGGCGCTGATCGGATGCTGGATGGGCCTCAAGCCCGGAGGCGCGACGCCGGCCTCCTTCATGGCGTACGGTTTCGCCAAGCAGGCCGCCAAGAACAAGGCTGAATTCGGGCAGGGGGCCTCGGCCGGAATCATCGCGCCCGAAGCCGCGGCCCACGCCGCGGGAACCTCCGCGACGCTTCCCATGATCACCCTCGGAATCCCGGGATCGCCGACGATGGCCGTCATCATGGGCGGCCTCATGATATTCGGGCTTCTGCCGGGGCCGATGCTGTTCAAGGAGCATGCGGACTTCGTCTGGGGCCTCATCGGAAGCTGCTGGGTCGGTAATTTCGTCGGCCTCTTCATCGTCCTGGCGTTCACTCCCCTGTTCGCCGCGGTTCTGAAGATCAGGTTCGCCATCCTGATGCCCTCGATCGTGTACGTCTGTGCCATCGGCGCCTACGCCGTGAACAACCGGATGATCGACATCCATTACATGATCATCTTCGGCGTGCTCGGATATCTCTTCAAGAAGCTCGACTATCCCCTTGCGCCGATGGTATTGGCTCTCGTCCTGGGAGACATGGCCGAGGCGGCGATGAGGCAGGCCCTCATCATAGGACATGGCAGCCCGCTGATCTTCTTCAAGCCTCCGATCGCGTTGCCGATCATGATAGCGGCGATCATCATCTTCTTCATGCCGACCATCTCGCCCCTCTTCAAGAAGAAACGGCCGAGCGTAGGACCGGCCTAAAGGAAGGGATTCCTTGGGCGCGGGTTAGCCGGGAATCCAGACAGCCATGAAACCGGGAAGCAGGGTCCTGATCACCGGGGGGGCGGGATCGTGCGGGAGATACGTGACCGCCTGGCTGCTTGCGCGCGGTCACGCGGTCCGGGTGATCGACAGGAACGTGGGGCCCCTCCGGGCGATGGAAGGTGGGAATCTGACGCTTGTCCAGGCGGGGATCGAGGACAGGGGCATTCTGAAATCGGCCGTCGAGGGGGTGGACGCAGTACTCCACTTGGCCTGGTCCTTCTCCGAGGATCCCCTCGAGGTCCTGGAGCACGACCTTAAAGGCCACCTCTACCTCCTGGAGGAGATGGCCTCCCAGAAGGTCGGGCACATGATCTACGCGAGCACTGCGGTGGTATACGGGAAACCGGGATATTCCCCCATCGATGAAAAACATCCCCTGGTGGTGGAGGAGGCGAGGAAGCCCCTCTACGGGATCGCCAAGGCCGCAGCCGAGAAGCTCTGCCTGATGTACGGGAAGACGAAAGGGCCCCCGGCCACCGTCGTCCGGTTCTGGTGGGCGTTCGGGGAGGAAATCGGGGGGAAGCATCTGCGGGAGATGCTTCGGACCGCCGCGGCGGGCGATCCGCTGGAGGTTCCGGGAGATTCCGGAGGCAGCTTCCTCCATATGGAGGATCTTGCGAGAGGACTGGACCTGTGCCTCGGAAATCCGAAGGCATTCGGTCGGACGTTCAATTTCTCCACCATCTATGTCACCTGGGAAGAAGTTGCGGGAATGGTGAGGGATGCGACCGGCTCGCGTTCGGAGATCCGGTGCGTTCCAAGGGAGGAGTGGACGGGAAGCGCCTTCCTGGCCGACCCCTGGAAGCTCTCGGATACAGCCGCCAGGGAAGTCCTTGGATACCAACCCATGGACCCTTCCGAGGCGAAGGCCTCCCTGAAAGCGGCCATCTCGGCCTGCTGGAGGACCATGACGGCAAGCGACGCAAAGAATCTGTAGCGACTAACGGAGACATGGAATGTGGGATTTCGGTCGGTTCGGGTCCATATCGTTTGATCTGAAGTTTGTCTCGCAAGTATTGAGTATCGTCCTGATCGACCTGATCCTCGCCGGGGACAACGCCGTCGTGATCGCCCTGGCGGTCCAGTCGCTCCAAAGAAAGCAGCGAATATGGGGCATCATCCTGGGATCGGGGGCCGCCGTTCTCCTGAGGGTGGTCTTGACCTTTTTCGCGGCGCAATTGCTGAACATTGCCTTCCTGAAACTCATCGGGGGGATCTTGATCACCTGGGTCGCGGTGAAGCTTTTCATGCAAGGCACGGAAGAAAGGAAGATCGGCGAGGCGGCGAACCTCTGGCAGGCGGTTCGGCTGATCGTCTTCGCCGACCTCATCATGAGCACGGACAACGTGCTCGCGGTTGCCGGCGCGTCGCACGGGAACGTATTTCTTTTGATTTTCGGCTTGGGACTGAGCATTCCTTTCGTCGTGGGCACCAGCACCCTCCTCTCCATGCTGATGGACAAATACCCTGTCATCATCTACATCGGTTCGGCCGTTCTGGGCAAGGTGGCTGGAGACATGATCATCACGGACCCCTGGGTGCACCAGGCGCTCCAGCCCTCGAAGTCCCTTGAATACGGCGTGATGGCTCTGTTTGCAGTCGGGGTCATCGTGGCGGGGAAACTCCTGGCCCGGTGGAAGGAGAACAAGGAGGAGAAACCGCCCGAGGCGAACGGGCGGCTCCCGGTGGCCCAGGAGACGGCCCCGAAGGCGGAGGAGAAATAACATGGCCATCGTGACGATCTCGAGGGACAGCGGGGCCGGCGGGGAAACGATCGGAAGAGCAGTCGCGGCGAAGCTCGGCTATGAATACTTCGACACGAAGGCGATCTTCCAGGACCTCGAAGAGCATGGGAAGGAGTGGGCCCGGTGGGGAAAGGAAATGGACGAGCACTGCCCCACCGTCTGGGAACGGTTCGACCGGTCGTTCGCCGGGGTCGTGGCCTTGGTGGAGAACGGCATCCTTCAGCATGCTCTGAAAGACAACGTCGTCATCATGGGCCGGGGCGGCTACTGGCTCCTCAAGGACGTTCCCTACGCGCTACGGGTTCGCATCGACGGATCCATCGAGGAGAGGATCCGGCGGGTCTGCGACCGGGAGGCTGTGAACAGGGAGGCGGCCGAGAGGATGATCGAGTTCAGCGACCACGAGCGGTCATGCTATGTCCGAAGCGTTTACCGCAGGGACATCTCCGATTCCGGAGACTACGACCTGGTCCTGAACCTGGACAAACTGCGCTTCGACGAGGTGGTCGCCCTGATCGTCGACGAGATCCCCGCCCGGGACAAACAGGCCACGAAGGAAGCCCGGGAAAAACTGCGCCGGATGGCGGCCGCGGCGAACGTGAAGGCGGAAGTCAGCACCGATTTCCGGGTTTTCGTTCCGACCCTGGAAGTCCTCCACGACGGGACGGCGATCGTCGTCCGCGGCGTCGTCGACAGCAAGGAGGAACTGGAGCGAGTGAGGGAAGTCGCAACCCGAACGGCCGCCCCGGAAAAGGTCAGCATCGAGCTCCACTACCGTGGGGCATGAGGTGCCCACGCAATAACCGGAGCGGCGTGTTCAAGATCGCCATTGCCTTCGACGTGATCGCGGCCGTGGCCTTTACACCTAGCGGTCACGCTCTCCCGACGCGAGCGCGGCCTGCGCGGCCGCGAGCCGCGCCACTGGCACGCGGTATGTCGACGGCGACACGTAGGTGAGCCCGATCTGGTGGCAGAACGCCACCGAGCTCGGCTCGCCGGCGTGCTCGCCGCAGATGCCGATCTTCAGGTCGGGCTTCGTCTTGCGGCCGCGGTCGACGCCCATCTTCATCATCTCGCCGACGCCGCCACGGTCGATCACCTGGAACGGGTCGTCGGGGATGATCTTCTGCTCGACGTACTTCGTGAGGAAGCTCTTCTGCGCGTCGTCGCGCGAGATGCCGAGCACGGTCTGGGTGAGGTCGTTGGTGCCGAACGAGAAGAACTCGGTCTTCGTGGCGATCTCGTCGGCGATGATGCAGGCCCGCGGGATCTCGATCATCGTCCCGAACTTGAACGGGATCTTCCGCCCGCGCTCCTTCTCGACCGCCGCGGCGACGCTCATCACCTGATCGCGCAGGCGATCGAGCTCCCCCATCGTGCCGACGAGCGGCATCATGATCTCGGGCTTCGCGCTCACGCCCTTCTCGGCGGAGTCGGCTGCGGCGCCGAGAATCGCGCGGATCTGCATCTCGAGGATCTCCGGGTAGACGAGCAGCAGGCGGCAGCCGCGCAGGCCGAGCATCGGGTTGTCCTCATGGATCTGCTCGAGCCGCCGCCAGATCTTCCTCTTCTGCTCGAGCTCCGGTCCGTCCTTGCCGGTCGCCTCGGCGACGGCGATCTCGATATCGACATCCGCGAACTCACGAAGGAACTCGTGGAGCGGCGGGTCAATGAGCCGAATGACCACCGGCAGGCCGTCCATCGCTTTGTACATCTCGCGGAAGTCGCCCTGCTGGAACGGGAGGAGCTTCGCGAGCGCGGCCTTTCGGCCCGCTTCGGTGTCGGCCATGATCATGTCCTGCACGTGCGGGAGGCGCTCGGCCTGCCGGAACATGTGCTCGGTCCGCGCGAGCCCCACCCCTTCCGCGCCGAGCTTGCGCGCCTCGATGCACTCGCCCGGGGTGTCGGCGTTCACCCACACGCCGAGCCGGCGCCGCTTGTCGGCCCACGAGAGGAGCTCGATGAGCTCGGTCTCCTTCTCGTAGTTCGGCGGGTTCGTCGGCAGCTCGCCCGCGAACACCTCGCCCGTCGTGCCGTCGATGGAGATCGGGTCGCCCTCCTTGATGACGGTCTTGCCGACGCGCATCTCGCGCTTCCCGAGATCGATCGAGAGCTCGGCGCAGCCGGCGACGCAGGGCAGGCCGAGGCCGCGCGCGACGACGGCCGCGTGAGAGGTCGAGCCTCCGCGCGCGGTGAGGATCCCGGTGGCCGCGATCATGCCGTGAAAGTCGTCCGGCGAGGTCTCCGGCCGGACGAGGACGACGAGCTGCTTCTGGCCTCTGAGCGCGACAGCGCGGTCGGCGTCGAACACGGCGCGGCCGGTGGCCGCTCCGGGTGACGCGTTCAGGCCCTTCGCGAGGCACCGGCCTTCCTTTCGCGCGCGCTCGACCGCGGCCTGGTCGAAGCCGGGCACGAGGAGCTGCTCGACCTGCAACGGGTCGACGCGCTGGATCGCCTCGTCCTTGCTGATGAGCTTCTCCTTCACCATGTCCGTGGCCATCTTCATCGCGGCGCGTGCGGTCCGCTTCGCCGAGCGCGTCTGGAGCATGAAGAGCTTGCCGCGCTCGATCGTGAACTCGAGGTCCTGCGAGTCGCGATAGTGCTTCTCGAGCCGTTGTGCGATCTTCTGGAACTCCGCGTACGCCTTCGGCATGTCCCGCTTCAGCTGGTCGATCTTCGAAGGCGTTCGGATGCCGGCCACCACGTCCTCACCCTGCGCGTTCATGAGGTACTCGCCGTAGAGCTTCTTCTCGCCGGTGTTCGGGTCGCGGGTGAACGCGACACCGGTGCCGGAGTCGTCGCCCATGTTGCCGAAGACCATCGTCATGACGCTGCACGCCGTGCCGAGGTCGTCCGAGATCTTGAATTGCTTCCGGTAGTCCTTCGCGCGCGGGCCGAACCACGAGCCGAAGACGGCCTCGACCGCGAGGCGGAGCTGGTCGTGCGGCTCGGTCGGGAACGGCTTTCCGGTCTCCTTCTTGACGATGGCCTTGAACTCGTCGACCAGCCCGGCGAGGTCCTTCGCGCCGAGTTCGGTGTCCGACTTTGCGCTCCTCGCGTGCTTGCGCTTCTCGAGCGCCGCGTCGAACTTCTCGGCGGGGATATCGAGGACGATCCGGCCGAACATCGAGATGAACCGGCGGTACGCGTCCCACGCGAAGCGCTCGTTCTTCGTGAGCGCCGCGAGGCCCTGGCGGCTCTGGTCGTTGAGGCCGAGGTTGAGGACCGTGTCCATCATCCCGGGCATCGACATCGCGGAACCCGAGCGCACGGAAACAAGCAGCGGGTCCCTCGGGTCGCCGAGGCGCTTCTTCGTGGATCGTTCGACCGTCGCGATGCCGCGCTCCACCTGATCCCAGAGTCCCGACGGCAGCTTCCCGCCGCCCTTGAAGTACGCGTTGCAGGCCGCGGTGGTGATGGTGAACCCGGGAGGGACGGGGAGGCCCGCGTTCGTCATCTCCGCGAGGCCGGCGCCTTTGCCGCCGAGCAGCGCGCGCATCTTCGCGTTGCCTTCGGCCTTGCCGCCGGCGAACAGGTACACCCACTTCTGGGCCTTCGCCTTCGGAGCGGCCTTGGCCGCTTTTTTCGCACGCGTCGACGACATGGCGCACCTCCCCTGACTTGCAGGACGGATATTGGCAGATTTTCTCCTCCTGCGACCTCCCGATGCTAGGGTCGCGGCCCGTGTACGAACGCCCCGGAATGATTCAGGTGCATCAGCGATTGAACTCCCCGGGGTGTTCCATTATCCTTTGTTATCCGAAACGTCCGGCCGAAGAGGAGAAACGCTCTCATGCCGATTCCCGCGCACCGCGCACTGCGGACGACCGCCCATGGCCTCATCGCCGCCCTTTTCCTGCTTGCGTTCGGCCGGGCCGAAGCCCAGGCCCTCATCAAGGTCAGCGACAGCATCAACTTCAAGGTCGGCATGCTGATGCAGCCGCAGGTGGACTGGCAGGAGGTCCGCAACCTCACGGACGACGGCAGCGGCGGTTTCCAGCAGAACATGTTTATTCGCCGCGTGCGCTTCATGATCGGCGGCCAGGTCTCGAAGGACGTCTTCTTCTTCGCGGAGACGGAAAACGGCTCGCTGGGAAAATCGACACAGGCCGTCGGCGGAGCACAGGCGGCGAAGTCGCTCGGCACCGGTTTCAACCTCCTCGACGCCGTCGGCGAGTGGCGCATCGCGAAGGAATTCAATATCCAGTTCGGGGAGATCAGGGTGCCGATCAGCCGCGAGGCCCTGAAGGGCAGCACGAGCAATTTCATGCTCGACTTCTCGGCCTACGCCTTCCCGACCAGCGCCGCGCTCCAGAACAACTCCGAGCGCGACACGGGCGCGATGCTGCGCGGCTACTTCTTCTGCGACCGTCTCGAATATCGCGCGGGCGTGTTCTCGGGGTTCCGGGCACCGGGCGTGAAGAACGCGACGCGTTTCACGGGCCGGCTGCAGTACAACTTCTTCGATACCGAGGTCTACAGTTTCGTCTCCCTCCCGGGTGGGTACTACGGCACGAAGAAGATCCTCGCGATCGGCGGCGCCTACGACACGCAGAACGACTTCCGCTACGCGTCGGCCGACCTGTACCTCGACTGGCCGATCCCGCTCGGCTCTTTCGAGTCGTCGATTCAGTACCAGTACATCAACGGCGGCAACACGTTCGCAACGGCCCTGCCCCAGCAGAGCACCTTCCAGATCGAGGGTGGCGTTTTCCTGAAGGGCCTCAAGATCGGCCCCATCGCGCGGTATGAGCAGAAGACGTTCACCGCCGCCATCGTGAACAACGTGACGACGAAGGACGAGAACCGCGTGGCCGTCGGCCTGAACTTCTATCCTTTCCCGAAGACTCCGAACGCCTTCAACGTCAAGTGCTGGTGGCAGCGCGTCCAGCTCAAGCCCGGTGCTGCCCCGGGGCAGACCACGTCCGGTTACGCCACGAACCAGTTCACGGTCCAGATGCAGATCTACTACTTCTGATCTCGCCGCGCCGCGCCGCGCGTTCCAGGCCCCGTTCGCAGACATCGCCGCCCCTCTTCACGAGGGGCGGACCCGTCTTGGAGGAGAACCCATGAAGTCAACCCGACCGTCCTGCACTCTCCTCGTCCTCGCCAGCGCGCTCCTGGCGGCCTCTCCGACGCTCGCCCAGGACGTCATAAGGATCGGAGCCGTCCTGCCCGTCACGGGCAAGGAATCGAAGATCGGCGGCGCCTTCAAGGCCGCGACGGAATACGCGGTGAAGGAAGTGAACGACGCGGGCGGGCTCGACGTCGGCGGAAAGAAGCTGAAGATCGACCTCTCCCTCCTCGACGACACCTCGGACGCGTCCCGGAGCGCCCAGCTCGTCGAGCAGCTCATGGCGCAACAGAAGGTCCATGCCGTGATCGGCGGATACGGATCCCAGCTCGTGCAGGCGCAGAGCGTCGTCCCCGACCGGTACGGCATCCCGTACATCTCCGGCGGCGCGGGCGCGACGAGCATTTACGGGCGCAGCAAATGGGTCTTCGGGGTGCTCTCGCCCGTCGAGAACCTCGCGACGACGCAGATGGATTTTCTCTCGGATCTCGTTGCCCAGGGAAAGCTCAAGAAGCCCCTGAAGATCGCCCTCCTCGCCGAGAACACCGAGCACGGAAAGGACTTCCAGAAAGGCGTGAAGGACTACGCGAAGGCGCATCCGGGCTATTCCGTCGTCCTCGACGAAAGCTTCGAGCTCTACGCGGCCGACTTCAAGCCGCTCCTCGGCCGTGTCGCCGCCGCGAAGGCCGACCTCTTCATGTGTGACGCGCACCTCGAGGACTTCATCTCGATGCAGCGCACATATACGCAGATGGGCCTTTATCACCAGATGCTCACATACGGCGCCCGCGGCGCGGACGAAGCGGGCCGCAAGGGCCTCGGCGCCGCGACGGACTACATCTTCGCGAGCGGCTGGTGGTCGGACCTCCTGCCGTATCCGCAGGTGAAGGCGTTCGCAGCGAAGTGGAAGGCGGCCTCGGGCTCCGCGCCGCAGTGGTACCACGCGACCGCATACGAGGCCGTGCGATCGCTCTTCGCGGCGATCCGGAAAGCCGGCTCGCTGAAGCCCGAGGCCATCCGCGCGGCGCTCGCCGCGATCGAGCTCCGGGACTCGATCCTGCCGGGCGGCGTCCTGAAATTCACGAAGACCGGCCAGGCCGTCCTCCCCTTCGTCGTGACGCAGAACAAGCCTGGCGGGAAGGTCGACATCGTGTGGCCGAAGGAGGCGCGCACGGGCGAACCCGTCGCTCCGATGCCGAAGCCGTGAGCCGGTGAGGGGCGTCCTCAACGTCCTCATCGATTCCCTTCTCGCCGCGGGCCTGTACGCGACCATGGCCTACGGGCTCGCGGTGATCTACGGGGTCATGCGCATCATCAACCTCGCCCACGCCGGGGTCATGATGCTCGGGGCGTACACGACCTTCTCCCTGTTCACGCGGTTTTCGCTCGACCCGTTTCTCTCCCTCCTCGTCGTCGCGCCCCTCTTCTTCGGGGGCGGCGTCCTCCTGTACCGGACCGTCGTCCGGCGCCTGCCCCGTTCGGGCGGCACCGCTTCGATAGAAAGCCTGCTCCTCCTCTTCGGCGTCTGGCTCGTCCTCCAGAATCTCGCCTACGTGATCTGGACCGGCGACACCCAGTCGATCCTCACGTCGTACACCCTCAAGTCCGTTTCCCTGCTCGGCGTGCGCGTCGGCGTGCCCGCTCTCCTCGTCTTCGGGATGTCCGCGCTCTCCCTCCTCGTCCTCGAGTTCGTCCTGCACCGCACCTACCTCGGGAAAGCCGTCCGCGCCGTCACCCAGAACCGCGACGCGGCGCTTCTCGCGGGCGTGAACGCCGACCAGATCTCCGCGGCCGCCTTCGGCCTCGGGACCGCGTTCGCGGGCGTCGCGGGCGGAATGCTGTCGACGCTTTACGCGTTCACGCCGGACTTCGGCCGCAGCTTCCTGCTCAAGGCCTTCTGCATCATCGTCCTCGGAGGCATGGAAAGCGTGACCGGCGTCGCGGCGGGAGCTCTCGTGCTCGCTCTCCTCGAGAATGGTCTCGCCGTCTGGACGACGATTCCGACCTCGTTCCAGGACGCCGTGAGCTTTGCGCTTCTCTTCGTCGCCCTCGTCGCCTTCCCTCAGGGGCTGCCTGGGCTCTTCACGCGCCTCGCGCGCCGGCGGGCGGTCCGGTGAAGGCCTTCCCCTGGGTCGCCGGGGCCGCGCTCGGCGTTCTCGCGCTCGCCGCCCCTCTCGTGCTCGAACGCGGCACGCTGAACGACGTTTGGAGCCTCGCGTTCGCCGTCATCCTCGCGTCGGCGTGGAATCTGCTGGGGGGCTTCGCCGGTCAGGTCTCGCTCGGTTACTCCGCCTTCCTCGGGATCGGGGCCTACGCGACGGTGCTGCTCTCGCTGCGCGGCATGAACCCCTTCCTCACGCTCCCCCTCGGGGCCGCTCTGGCGGCCGCCTTCTCGGTCCTCATCGGCCTTCCGGCATTCCGGCTGCGCGGCCCCTACTTCACGATCGCGACGATCGGCGTCGGTGAGGTCGTCCGCGTGTGCGCCTCGAGCGTCTCGTTCACCGGAGGCTCGAGCGGCCTCCGGATGCCTCCGGGCACGTTCGACTTCACGCTCAACTACCTGTCGATGGTGGCGCTCGCGATCGCGGTCGTCGCGCTCGCGGCGTTCGTGAAACGCAGCGCTTTCGGGCAGGCTCTCGCCGCCATCCGACAGGACATCGACGCGGCGGAGGCGCTCGGCATCGATTCGACGCGTTTCAAGCTCGCGGCGCACGCGCTCTCGGCGGCCCTCGTTGCCGTCGCGGGCGGGCTCTATGCGATCAACTTCCAGTACATCGCCCCCGGCTCGGTCTTCGACTTCCGGCTCAGTCTGAGCATCGTCCTGATGCCCATCGTCGGGGGCGTCGGGACCATCGCCGGGCCCGTCCTCGGGGCATTGGTCTTTTCGACCCTGCAGATCAAGCTCCTCTCGATCCCGGCCCTGCGCGACTCGTACCTCTTCATCTACGGCACGCTCCTCATCGTCGTCATGCTCTTCGAGCCGAAGGGCATCCTCGGACTCGTGAGGAGAGTCTTCAACCGGCGCCTCCGGCGCTTCTATGCCGATGCCTGAGCCGATCCTCTCCGTGAAGGCGCTGAAGAAGATCTTCGGGGGACTCCTCGCCCTCTCGGACGTGAGCTTTTCGGTCGCCGAAGGCGAGATCTACGGAGTCATCGGCCCGAACGGCGCCGGCAAGACGACCCTCTTCTCCTGCCTCGTCGGATCCCTGCCCCCGACCTCGGGCTCGATTCTGTTCCGCGGGCGGGAGATCGCGGGCCTTCCCAACTACGCCGTCGTCGCGCGCGGGCTCGTGAGCACGCACCAGATCGCGCGCCCGTTTCGCGACATGACCGTCGAGGCGAACGTGTCGATCGGCGCCCACTTCGGAGCGGGACGGAGACGCGGGGCGGATGCCCGCCGGCGCGTGGCGGACATCCTCGAGCGCACGGGCCTCGGCGCCCGGGCCGGATCGCTCGCGATGGCGCTTCCGATCGGCGACCTCAAGCGTCTCGAGATCGCGCGCGCGCTCGCGACGGAGCCGGCGGTGCTCTGTCTCGACGAGGTCATGGGGGGGCTGAATCCCTCCGAGATCGTCGCGGCGATGTCGCTCGTTCGCGCGATCCGCGACTCGGGGCTCACCGTTCTCATGATCGAGCACCATGTCCATGCCGTGGCGGGTGTGACGGATCGCATCCTGGTCCTGAACTTCGGCGAAATGATCGCCGAGGGCGTGCCGCGCGACGTGCTCCGCAATCCGGAGGTCGTGGCGGCCTATCTCGGGGACGACGCGGGGGCCGCATGAGTCTTCTGTCCGTCGAGTCCCTCGACGTGTACTACGGCGACGTCCAGGCGGTGCGGAATGTCTCGTTCACCGTCGAGGAGGGCGAGGTCGTCACCCTCATCGGGGCGAACGGCGCCGGGAAATCGACGACTCTCCGCGCCGTCGCCGGCCTCCACTTCCCGCGGGCGGGGCGTGTCGTCTTCGACGGGAGGGACGTCGCGGGCAGACCCGCGAACGAGCTGGCCTCTGACGGAATGGTGCTCGTTCCCGAAGGCCGGCAGCTCTGGCCGGCCATGACGGTCCTCGAAAACCTTCGGATGGGCGCGTATCCGAAGCACGCCCGTGGGCGGGCCGAGGCGACGCTCGGAGAGATCTTCGGGATGTTCCCCGTTCTCGAGCGGCGGAGCGGACAGAAGGCGGGGACACTTTCCGGCGGCGAGCAGCAGATGTGTGCGATCGGACGCGGCCTCATGACGCAGCCGCGTCTGCTCCTGCTGGACGAGCCGGCCCTGGGTCTCTCCCCGCTCCTCGTCCGCGAGGTTTTCGCGTCGCTCCGGGCCATCCGCGCGCGCGGCGTGACGATCGTCCTCGTCGAGCAGAACGTGCCGCATGCCCTCGCGCTCGCCGACCGCGCCTACGTCCTCGAAACGGGCAGCGTCACGCTCACGGGGACCGCCTCCGAGCTCCTCGTCGACCCCCGCGTGCGCGACGGCTACCTGGGCTTCGCCTCCGCATGAAGAATCTCTTGCGATCGCTGCGCGAGAGGACCGAGCATCCGGCCGTCGTGTGGGGCGGCCGCTCTTACTCATTCGAAGAAATGCTCCGGTGGGCGGGCCAGTACGTGGCCTTTCTGGAACGGACCGGCGTCAAGCGCGGCGACCGCGTGGCGATCTTCGCCGAGACCTGCCCCGAGCTGATCGCTGCCCTCGTCGGTCACCTCTCGTCCGGCATCATTCACGTCCCGATCAACACGCGGTACAAGACCGACGAGGCCCGCCACATCCTCGAAGACTCGGGCGCGGTCGCGGTGTTGGCGGGAGATCCGGGCAGCGAATGCAAGCCCGTCCTCGACGAGATTCTGCGAGAGCGCCGCCCCCCGCAGCTGCGCGAAGTCATTTCCCTAGCCGAGGCTTTCCCCTCTTCCCCTTCTAAGAAATCCCCCTCTTCCTCTTCTCCGAAGCAAATCCTCTCTTCCGAGCCGCCATCCGACGACGACGTCGCGATGCTCATCTACACCTCGGGCACGACCGGCAAGAGCAAGGGCGTCGCGCTCTCGCACCGCGCGCTCGAGGAGAACACCCGCGCCGTGATGGACCTCTGGCAGTTCACGGAGCGCGACCGTCTCGTGCTCGCGCTTCCCCTCTTCCACGTGCACGGGCTCTGCCTCGGCGTCGCGGGCGCGCTGCTTACGGGCTTCACGCTCGCTCTCGAAGAGCGCTTCGACGCGGCCCGCGTGGTCGAGGCCTTCGCGCACGAGGGGGCAACGGCCTTCATGGGCGTGCCCACCATGTACGTCCGGCTGCTGGAGTATCTGGATGCGCACCCCGAAGGCGCCGCGGCTCTCCGGAAGGCACGGCTCTTCACGGCCGGCAGCGCGCCCCTTCCGGCGGCCGACTTCCATGCCTTCCAGGAGAAGACGCACCACGCGATCCTGGAGCGCTACGGCATGAGCGAGACGCTCTTCACGCTCTCGAATCCCTTCAATGGCGAGCGGCGCCCGGGAACCGTTGGATTGCCGGTCCCCGGCTGCTCGGTCCGCCTCGTGGACGACGAGGGACGCGAACCTCCCGTGGGCGAGCTCGGCGAGATCCACGTGAAGGGCAGCGGCGTCATGAGCGGCTACTGGCGGCGGCCCCACGAAACCGCGGCCGCGTTTCGGGATGGATGGTTTCTGACCGGCGACGTAGCGCGGCGAGACGCCGACGGCTACGTGACGATCGTGGGTCGCAGCTCGGTCGACATCATCAAGAGCGGGGGCTTCAAGATCTCGGCGCGCGAGATCGAGGACGTCCTCCGCCGGCATCCGGCTGTGAAGGACGCCGCGGTCGTCGGGCTTCCCGACCGCGTCTGGGGCCAGCGCATCGCCGCGGCCCTCGTGCTCAAAGACACGGTGCCACCCGGCGCATCCGGACCCGTCTGCGCCGCGGTCGCCGCCTTCGCGGCGGAGCATCTCGCCGACTACAAGAAGCCGCGCGACCTCCGCGCGGTCCCGGAGCTGCCGCGCAACGCGCTCGGGAAGGTCCAGAAGCATCTTCTCGTGAAGTCGTTCGGCGCCGATCCCGCCTAGCGGCCCGCCCCTCCCGTCGCCGCCTGGCCCTTGTCCCTCGTCCACTTCTCGCCCCACTCGAGCATCTCGGCGAGCGTGTGGAGGACCGATTCGCGCGCGCGATAGCCGTGCGCCTCGGCGGGCAGCATCACGAGCCGCGCCGTGCCACCCGTACCCTGGATCGCGGCGAAGAGACGCTCGGACTGGATCGGGAAGGTGCCCGAGTTGCTGTCCGCCTCTCCGTGGATGAGGAGGATCGGCGTCTTGATCCCGTTCGCGAAGGTGAAGGGCGAAACCTTCGTGTACACATCCGTCGCCTCCCAGTAGTTGCGCCGTTCGGACTGGAATCCAAACGGCGTCAGCGAGCGGTTGTAGGCGCCGCTGCGCGCGATCCCGGCCGCGAAAAGATCCGTGTGCGCGAGCAGATTCGCGGTCATGAAGGCGCCGTAGCTGTGGCCTCCCACGACGACGCGCTTCCGGTCCACGACGCCGCGCGCATCGAGCGCGTCGATCGTCGCCTTCGCCGAGGCGCCGATCTGCTCCACGTAGGTGTCGTTCATGTGCTCGGGATCGCCCACGACGGGCATCGTGGCGTCCATGAGCACCGCCCAGCCCTGGGTCAGGAAGAAGAGGGGTGACGCGCCCGAGAGGCGCGTGAAGGAGTTCGGCGAGAGGCGCACCTGCCCGGCGGTGTCCGCGTCCGAATATTCGAGCGGGTAGGCCCATACGAAGCACTGCAGGCGCGTGCCGGGCTTGTACCCCGGGGGCAGATAGAGCGTCCCCGAGAGAGGCACCTTGTCCGCGCGCTCGTACTTCAGGATCTCCTTCGTCACGCCCGCGAGCTGCGGCGCGGGATCCTTGTCGTCGGTCAGGCGCGTCCGTTTCTTCGTCTCGAGATCCACGAGCCAGAGGTTCGGGGGCTCGGTCTTCGTTTCGCGGCGCGTGACGATGCGCGTTCGGCTCTCCCCGACGAACGCGACGAAGCGCTCGAAGGCGTCGTCTGCGGAGCTGAAGAGCCGCGATTTCCGTCCGGACGCGAGGTCGATCCGGTCGAGGAAGGGAAAAGACCCCTTCGGCGACGCGCCCTCCCCCGCCAGCCAGGCGCTGTCGCCGTCCATCAGGATCGTCCGGCGGCCACGGCGCGAGGTCGCGAGGACGAAACGGCCTGGATCTCCGTACGCGTCCTGCGCGCTGAGGTCGAACAGCGGCTTGGCCACCGCCTCCGGAGTCGCGAGGTCCACGATCGACGTCGTGCGCCAGCGACGGTCGCGGTCGAACTCCGTGACGAGCACGCGGCCCGGAGCGGACGTCCACTCGGCGCCACGGAAGCGGTGAACGAGTCTCCGCGCCTCGCGCGGCGCGTCCGAGAAAGGAGCCGCCCACGTCTTCAGGGACTCGCGGAAAGGCACCTTCTTCAGAGGATCTCCGCCGTCGAGAGCCTCCACATAAAAGAGCGTCGCGTCCTCCATGGGCTGCCACTGGCCGTTCCGGGCGCCCGAAGGAACACCCTGCCGCGGCGTCTGATCGGCCAGCGGCAGCTCGGCGACGGTCCGGACGGGCTTCCCGGCAGCGTCCCAGATCTCGATCGTCCTCGGAAAGGCCCCGTACGGGACCCGGTACGAGAATGGCTTTCGGAGGCGCGTGACGAGGAGGAACTTTCCGTCGGGCGACGGCTCGACGGACTCGTGGAGTCCCGGCGTCCCGACGGAGGTCTGTTTTCCGGTCGCGAGGTCGAGCCTCACGACCTGGGAGGTGCCGAAGTACTGGAAGAGCTCCTCGTCGCGCGTGTTTCGGAGGAGATCCTGATACGTCGCGACCTGCGCCGTCTTGCCGCTGGTCTCTTCGATGACGGGGCCCGCGGGAACCGCCGGCTCGGGCGGAGCCGGCCCGCGTCCGGGCGGGGCGACGAGGAGCAGCAGAGAGCGTCCGTCGCCCGAGAAGCTCATCGCCTCACCGAGCACGTCGTCAAGGCGGACGTCCGCGTACGGCCGCGCCTTCGCCGTCTTCGTCTCCCCGATCCAGAGCTCGGACCGGTCCTCCGTGTCGCGCATGAAGGCGAACGTCCCGCCATCGGGCGAGAAGACCGGGAGGCCGATGCGCGACCCGGGAGGCAGCTCGACGCGCCTCTTCCCGCCCTCCGGGAGCGTCAGAAGCGTGAGCCCCGTCCCGTAGACGAGATGCTGCCGGGTTCCGCGTTTCGGGGTCAGGCGGACCCCACCGAGCCGCAGGAAGGGTTCGGCAACGAGCGAAAGCGGGGGATTCGGCTCGACCTCGACGAGAAGGATCGCGTCGCCCGCGGGGCTTTCGCGAAGGAGCGGCGCGCCGGGTGCGTCGAGGATGTCGATGACGGCCCTCGGAGGCAGCTTGTAGGACGTCGCGGCGAAACTCGCCGGAGACAGGGCCACGAGAAAGCCGGCCAGAATGGCGGCGGCGCGGTTGAGGGTCATGCGAACCTCCGAACGGGAAGTTTATGCCGCCCCGGCCGATAATCGGCTCAGACGATGTGGATTCCGAAGCCGCAGCTCGCGACGCTCCTCTTTGCCCTGACGGCGGCGTCGTTCGGGATCCTCGCGCTCACTCTCCTCGGGATCACGCGCGGCCGGCGGCGGCTCGCGCTCTATGCCGTCCTCGCGCTCGGCGTTGCAACGCTGCTCGCGGCTCCCCTCCTCTTCGACGCCGCCACGCGGCCTCGCGTCGAGACCGCCCTCGGCGTGAGTCTTCCGCTCGTGGCCGCGGCTTTCCTGGCGATCCTCGCGCGTGGCGGCCGGGGCACGCGTGCCTTCCTCTTCGCGGCCTTCAGCGTGCTCGTGCTGTCGGGAAGCGCCGAGCTCGCCGCGCGCCGGCAGGTTCTTCTCGTGACTCCAGCCGTTACACCCCTCGGGGTCGGGTTCGTGCTCTTCACGGCTCTCCTCCTTCCCCGCGTGGCCGAGCAGGAGCGGCGCCTTTTCACGCGCGCGACGACGGACCCGCTCACCGGCCTCCTGAACCGCGCGGCTTTCGAAGACCGGGCCCAGGCCGAGCTCGCGCGCGCGGGCCGCACGGGCCGTGGCCTCGCCCTCGCGATGCTCGACCTCGACCACTTCAAGAGCTTCAACGACCGCTACGGGCATCCCGCGGGAGATGCCGCTCTGACGGCCGTCGCGGGCACCATCGCGCGGACCGTCCGTGGAATCGACGCGGCGGGCCGCTACGGGGGCGAGGAGTTCATCGTTCTCTTCGTGGAGGCGGACGCCGATGCCGCGCTGCCTGCGCTGGAACGCATCCGCGCGGCCGTCGCGGCGCTCGGCCCTCCGCGGGTCGCGCGGCCGATCACGATGTCGGCCGGCGTGGCGGTCCACCAGGGTCTCTTCGAGAAGACCTCCCTCAAGTCGCTCGTCGCCCGCGCGGACGCGGCGCTCTACGCGGCCAAGAAGGCCGGGCGCGACCGCGTCGCCGTCGAGGAAACTGCGCCGCCAAAGGCGCCGGGGGACATCCGCTACCGCTAGGCCGCAAGAACGCGCGCGAGGCGGGAGATTCCCTCTTCGAGGCGCGCCCGCGACGTCGCGAACGAGATCCGCACGCACCGGTCCTCGCCGAAGGCGACGCCCGGCGTCACGGCCACGGCGACGCTCTCGAGAAGCGCCTGCGCGAAGCTCTCAGACCCCGTGACGGGGACGCCGCCGAGCACGCGCCCGTAGTGGGCCGACACGTCCGGGAACGCGTAGAAGGCGCCCCCCGGCGGCGAGCACGTCACGCCCGGCAGCGCGTTGAGCGCGGGGATCAGGAACTCCCTCCGGCGCGCGTACTCTCTCAGCATGCCCTCCACGGCGGGCCCGGCCTCGTCGGTGCGCGTGAGCGCGGCGAGGGCGGCCTGCTGCGTGATGGAGCAGACGTTCGAGGTCGCGTGGCCCACGAGGCGGCCCATCAGATCGACGAGGGGCTTCGGCCCGGCCGCGAAGCCGACGCGCCAGCCCGTCATGGCATAGGTCTTCGAGAGCGTTCCGACCACGAGAATCGTTTCGGGAAACTCGCAGGCGAGCGACGCCGCCGAGAGATGCCGGCCCTCGAAGACGAAGCGGTCGTAGCACTCGTCGAAGAGCACGGTCCACCCGCGCGAAGCCGCGAGCCGGATGACGCTTTCGATTTCCGCGGGCTCCATCACCGCGCCCGTTGGATTGTTCGGCGTATTCACGATGATGCCCCGGGTCACGGACGTCGCGGCGCGGGCCACGTCGGCCGCGGTGAGGCGAAAGCCGGAGGCGGCGCTCGTCGGCACGAACACGTTGCGCGCGCCCGCCAGCGTCACCATCTCGGGGAACGATACCCAGTAGGGCGACGGGACGAGGACGTCATCTCCTTCCTCGAAGAGCGCGAGACACGCCGTGTGGAGGGCCTGCTTGCCGCCCGCCGTCACGAGGACCTCCGAGGCCGTATACGGCGCGCCCCACTCTGCCCGATAGCGCGCGGCAATGGCCTCTCGCAGCTCCGGGATACCCGACGGGTCGGTGTATTTCGTGAAATCCGCGTCGATGGCGTCGATCGCGGCGCGCTTCACGAAAGCCGGCGTCGGAAAGTCCGGCTCTCCGGGGCCGAAGTCCACGACGTCGACTCCCCGGGCGCGCAGGGCGCCAGCGGCCTTCAAAACGGCGAGCGTCGCCGACCCGGAAACGCGCGAGGCGCGGGCGGCGAACCTCACCGGAGCCTCAGGACGCGCCAGGCGGCCCCGAAGGCGCGGGGCTTTCGTTTCCCGATCGCGATCATCAACATCTCGAAACCGCACCAGCCCGCGTAAACGAAGATCATCAGGCCGCGGGTCGAGGGCAGGGCGAACTGAACCAACCAAAAAACGAACAGAATGCCCGCCGCGGACGCGCGCAGGTCGAGGTTCACGAGCAGGAGCCAGCCGAGGAAACTCTGGAGGAGCGTCAGAAGGATTTCCTCGCGCTGGTGGGCGTCGAACACGATCGCCGACGGCACGCCCTTCGAGATCGAATAGATGACCGGAATGAGGGCGGAGAGAATCGACCACTGGTTGATCGTCGACGAGACGAGATTCATGACCGCCATCGGCGCCTTCGTGATTTGTCGCGCCCAGTTGAAAGCCGAGAGCTTCTCGGGAAACTCGGAGAGAAACGGCGCGACCCACTGCACGAAAACGAACGTCGAGACGCCCGCGCCGATCGCGAGTGCGAGCATCGACTCGACGAAGGCGTGGGCCGACACGGCGAGGATCGCGCCCCCCACGAGAAAGATCCCCGCGATCGCCCAGCCGCGCCGCCCGGGCCCCTGAGCGAGCGCCCACCGCGAGACGGCGGGCAGGTCTTCCATCTCCTCCACGTCGCCCGCGCGCGGAGGAACGCGCAGGAGCGCGGCGAGATAGCCGGCGTAACAGAGGGTGAGGATCGCGGCGTCGAGAAGGCCGAGCGAGCCCTTCCACCAGATGACGGTGAACCAGAGGAGCGGAGGCAGGAGGCCGATGATCTCGATGGCGTGCTCGTCGTCGAATTCGATCGCGATCCAGGTCTTCCTCTTTCCGGTCCGCCGGGCGAAGAACGCGGCCACGAAGTAGACGAGCGGCCAGCCCAGGCCGACCAGCAGGCGGATCGAGCCCGTGAAGTTCGCGATCGCGAGGTGGAGCCTCGTGGGGTCCCGGCCGGCCTCCCACGCGATCACGGCCTCGACCGCGAACTCGGGCAGGGTCTGGAGCCACGCGAGCATCGCGAGCGCGAGGCCCTGGGAAACGAGAAACTGGGCAGCCTCGGCCCCCCATGCGACGAGAAATGCCGAGAAGAGGATGGACGGGAACGTCCAGAGCGCCGCGAGCGGCGTCGCCTTCGCAGCGACGGCGGCGGCGGCAGCCGGAAGTTCACTCTTCATGCGACGCCGATTTAAGCACGGCTGCCGGAGGGACGGTATTCTAGGAGGGCCTTCATGACCACGCGGATCGACGCGCCCTCGAATCCCCGCATCGCGGCGGCCGTGAAGGCCGCCGCGAGCGGCGAATCCATGCTGCTCGAGGGAAGGAGAATGATCGAGGAGGCGCTCGACGCAGGGGTGCGACTCGAGGAGGTGTTCATTCAGGCGGAGATGGCCGAAGAGAATCAAGATTTTCTTAGAAGGGTAAGAGGGGAAGGGGCCGAAGCAGGGGCGAGTCCCGCGGCGCGCGTGACGGCTGTTTCCCCGCGGGTGCTCCGAAAGCTTTCCGATCTCCCCTCGACGCGCGGCGTCGTCGCGCTGGCGCCGCCGCCCAACCGCACACTGACCTCGCTCTCTCCCCTATTACCTTCTAAGAAATCTTCCTCTTCCTGTTCTCCCCTCTTTCTAATCCTGGACGACGTCCAGGACCCCGCGAACGTGGGAGCCATCCTCCGAAGCAGTGAAGCGTTCGGCGCCGCGGCCGCGCTCCTGACACCCGGCTGCGCGTGGCCGTTCTCTCCGCGCGCCCTTCGGGCGTCCGCCGGCAGCGCGTTCCGCCTTCCCGTCTGCACGCGCGTCGCGTCCCACGAGGCCGTCCTCTGGGCGCGCGCGAACGGGATCGCGCTGGCCGGTGCCGAGGCCCATGCCGGCACCGCGCCAGAGGCGCTGGCCGGAGTCCGCCCGATCGCCCTCGTCATCGGTTCCGAGGGTCACGGAATCTCGCCGGAGCTCGCGGCGAACCTCGATCATCGCGTGACCGTTCCGCTCGCAGGCCGCGTCGAATCGTTGAACGCGGCCGTCGCGGCGGGCGTCCTGCTCCACATCCTGACGCGCCGCCCGGCATCTGCGGGATAGAATCCCCTTTCGGCCGCGCCCTCCGGGCCGTCATCACACGAAAAGCGAGGATCTCATCCCATGCGGCGAACGCTCATCGTCTCCGCCCTCCTTCTGTCCACCGCGGTTCCGGCGTTCGCCGAGGAAGCCGCGAAGGCCGCTCCCGTGAGGACGGCCGCCGCCAAGGCCGCCCCGGCCAAGTCGGCCGGCGCACTCCCTGCGACCGAGAGCGCCAAAACGCTCTATGCGATCGGCCTCGTGATGAGCCAGAACCTCGGGCCGCTCAAGCTGTCGGCCGCGGAGCTGGCTTCCGTGCAGGAGGGCCTCACCGACGGCGTCCTCGGCCGAACTCCGAAGGTCGAACTCGCGACGTACGGCCCGAAGCTGCAGGAGTTCGCGAAGGGCCGCCTCGGTGCGGCGTCCGCCGGCGAGAAGAAGGCCGGCGCGGCGTTCGTCGCGAAGGAAGCCGCGCAGCCCGGCGCCGTCAAGCAGCCGACGGGCTTCGTCTACAAGGAAGTGAAGGCCGGCACGGGAGCCGTCCCGAAGGCGACGGACAAGGTCAAGGTCCACTACCGCGGCGCGCTCACCGACGGAACCGTCTTCGACAGCTCCATCGAGCGCGGCGAGCCCGTGACGTTTCCCCTGAACGGCGTCATCCCCTGCTGGACGCAGGGGCTTCAGCTCATGAAGGAAGGCGGGAAGGCGCGTCTCGTCTGCCCGTCCGTGCTCGCCTACGGCGACGAGGGCCGTCCGCCGAAGATCAAGGGCGGCGCGACGCTCGTCTTCGACGTCGAGCTCCTCTCGATCGAGAAGTAGAAACCTTCAGAACACTTCGGCGGTGAACCGGAGGAGACGCGGTCGGCCCGGCGCCTGCCAGCTCTCCTCCGGAAGCCCTGCCCTGAGGCAGGCCTGCGACAGGAGCCGCGCGCCGTCCCAGTCCAGCCCTTTCGCGTCGGCCGGGAAGACGATCCCCCAACGCTTTCCTTTCTCCGCGATGACGCCGTGAGTTCCCGGGAGAAGGCCTTCGGCCCCGAAGATTTCTTCGAAGGGTGAGAGGACGCTGATCTCGGGCACGTAGCGCGGGAGCTCCTTCGCCGTCGCGGGTGGGACACGCGGGTCGTGCAGAAGCGCCTCGACCGCGAATCTTTCGACGAGGCTGACGAGGCCGGCCTCGGGGGCGACCGTTCCGCTCCGTCCTCGCGGCCGGCCGTCCCTTCTCCATGTGACGAAGACGGGCGCCGGCCGAGAGAGGAGGCTTCCTGCCGGAATTTCCGGCGGAGCCGCCGCTCGCAGCCCCATCGCGCGGGCCGCCGCGTCCCGCGCCACTTTTCGCAGAATCTCCCTCTCTTCTTCCGAGATCCTCATGGGGAAAGCCATGGGGCGAGCGCGTCGCCTGCCGCGCTCTCGAACTCGTCCAGCCGTCCGGAGAAGAAGTGGTCCGCTCCGGGTACGACGAGAAACGTCCAGCCGCGCGCCGCGGCGATCTCCCGGGCGCGCTCTTTCGTACTGAACTCGTCGTTCCCGCCTTGGATCCACACGACGCGCGTCGCCCGGGGCACGACATCCACCGCCTCCCCGCTATCGATCGGAACGCCGATGAGGAGGAGCACCTCCGGCGACACGCGCTCGGCCGCCCGAAGAGCACAGAGAGACCCGAAGGAGAATCCCGAGAGGACGAACGGCCCTTCCGGGCGGCGCGCACGAAGCCATCCGGCGGCGGCCACGAGATCTTCCGTCTCGCCGACTCCCCCGTCGTGCGCCCCCGCCGACGCACCCACGCCCCGGAAGTTGAACCGAAGCGCCTCCAGGGAGAACCGCCGGGAGAGGAATCGCGCGGCGCGGTGCACGACCTTCGTGTGCATGGTGCCGCCGTGCCTGGGATGCGGATGCGCGATCAGAGCGGCTCCTTTCGGCGCCGCCGGAGCGCGCAACAGGGCCTCCAGCGGGCCGGCGGGGCCGGGAATCTCGAGGGACGAGAGACTCACGGGCGTTGAGGCCGGCATCGAAATCACGTTAGCATGCGAAGTTTTCTGTCGACGCCCGTTGAATTCGACCGCCCGGGACGGCTATAACAGAAAACCCACGATCAGAGGCCACCACACCTCAAGCCCCGCGAGGAGAGCGTAATGAAAAACATCGTTCACATCGTCGGCACCGGGACGATCGGAGAGCCCCTCATCGGGCTCTTCACGGACTTCAAGGAGCGCCTCGGGATCGACGAAGTGACGTTTCACAAGCGCACGCCGATGAAGACCGAGCGGGCGAAGGTGGCTCACCTCATGTCGCGCGGCGCGCACCTCGCGACCGAGGAAGACAAGTTCGCGGACTTCGAAGCCCTCGGCCATAACGTCTCCTATACGGCCCAGGAGGCGATGGAACGCGCGACCGTCGTCATCGACTGCACGCCCGCCGGAAACGACAACAAGGACGCCTATTACAAGCACCTCAAGGGCCCCCGCGGCTTCCTCGCGCAAGGGTCGGAGTTCGGCTTCGGCAAGATGTACGCGCGCGGGATCAACGACTCGGCCCTCATCCCGGGGGAAGACAAGTTTCTGCAGGTCGTGTCGTGCAACACGCACAACCTCGCGATCCTGATCAAGACGCTCGGCATGTCGGGGGACGATCTCGCGATGGGCCGCGCGCAGTTCGTCTGCATGCGGCGCGCGAACGACATCTCGCAGACGAAGGACTACATCCCCGCGCCGACCGTCGGCAAGCACGACGACGAGGAATTCGGGACGCATCATGCCCGTGACGTTTTCCATCTCTACGAGACGCTCGGCCTGAAGCCAAAGGTCTTCTCGTCGGCCTTGAAGCTCAATACGCAGTACATGCACTCCGTGTGGTTCAACTTCGAGCTCACGAAGCCCACCGACAAGAAGACCGTCATCGAGCATCTGAAGAAGAATCCGCTCGTCGCGCTCACGGAAAGAAAGAGCGCGAACGAAGTGTTCTCGTTCGGCCGCGATCACGGGTACTACGGGCGCATCCTGTCGCAGACCGTCATCTCGACGCCGACCCTCGCCGTCGCCGACAAGGGCAAGGAGATCGTCGGCTTCTGTTTCACGCCGCAGGACGGCAACTCGCTTCTCTCGTCCGTCGCGGGGGCGATCTGGCTCATGGACCCCAAGCACGCCTCGGAGCGGATTCAGGTCCTCAATCGGTTCGTGTTTCGGGAGATCTGAGGAGCAGGTCCAGCGCCGTCATCGCCGGCCTCCGATCGAACGGGTCGTCTCGGGGCCCTCGTCGATTGCGACGCGGCGGTAGAAGGCCGTACAGGCGCGCGCCGCTTCGAGACATGCCTCGTCGAGGGAGAGAAGAGAGGATTCTTCGAGTGAAGAAAGACGGGGCACGAGACGGCGCACCACGGCCATCGCCCGCTCGACCGCTTCCAGGTCAGGATCGCTGCCCGAGAACAACGGGCCCTCTTCCCTCTTCCATTCAAAGAAACTCTTCAGAACGTCGCGGTTGGCTTCGCCGGCGCTCGTGCGCGGAAGGAGGTCGGTCGCGAGACGCGTGCGCAGCGCCTCTGCTTCCTTCTCCCGCTCCTCCGGCGCGCTCCATCTCACGGCCTTCCCCACGTCGTGCTTCAACCGGAAGGCTGCGGATTTCCTCCGCAGCCTCCGGTCTTCCACGTCTCGTTGCGAATTCGCCATCGCTCGCGCGTGTCCGTGCGGCTCAACTCTGAAGCGAAAGAAAATGAAATGCGGCGATGACGAGGGAGTGCGTGATGCGCCCCGCCCGGATCAGGCCCGGAATTCTCGCGAGCGGCACGCATTCCACGGCGAGATCCTCGCCCGCGTCCGGGATGAGATCTCCCACGCGCCGGCAGCCGCGAGCGAGATAGGTGGTGCACCGGTTCGACTGGAAGGCCGGATTCGGATGCACGACCCCGAGGCGCTTCCAGTTTCGGGCCGCGTGTCCCGTCTCCTCGCGCAGCTCGCGCCGGGCCGCCACGAGGGCCGAGCCGTCGTGCGCCTCCACGCCCCCGCCCGGAATCTCTAGCGTGACCGCATGCGTTCCCGCCCGAAACTGCCGCACGAGGACCACCTCGTTCCGGTCGGTCAGCGCGATCACGTTGACCCAGTCGGGGCATTCGAGGACGTAGAAGGGATGCGGATGCCCCGTCCGCGGGGACACGAACGATTCGCGCCGCACGGAGAAGATCTTGAAAGTACCCAGAGCCTCCCGAGAAACGAGAGGCCACACGGAGACGCGCCTATGTCCCCTCTTCCCTTTCAAGGAAATCTTCTCTTGATGCTCTCTTAGGCGTTTCCGAACCCGGTGATGATGTACGTGCCGCTTTTCCCGTCACGCTTCAACGAGATGAGCTTCTGCTCCTCCGCCGCCTCCAGCAGATCGGAGAAGGCGCGGAAGCCGTAATAGCTCTCGTTGAAGGACGGGTTCTTTCTCTGCATGGTCTGCTTGACCATCGAGCCCCAGAGGACTTCCTTGTTCTCGCGCTTCAACGCGAGAAGCGAGTCGATGAGGAGCGAGAACACTTCGGCCGTCTTCTCGGGCAGGCCCGCAAGCGACGGGACCTTCGTCTTCTCCCGCACGAGGTCCTCGTAGTAGAGGAACTCATCGCAGTTGTCGATGAGGAGCTCCGAGGTCGAGCCTTTCACGCCGAAGCCGAGGACCTGCTTGTTGTTCTCTTTCAGCTTCGAGACGAGCGGGGAAAAGTCGGAATCGCCCGAGCCGATGACGAAGGTCGTGATGTGGGCCTTGTTCGAGGCGAGGTCCATCGCGTCCACGACCATCCGGATGTCCGCCGAGTTCTTGCCCGTCATGCGGTGCTGGGGGATGTCGATGAGCTCGAACGCGGATTCGTGGAACGCGCGCTTGTATTCCGTGTAGCGACTCCAGTCCGCGTACGCGCGCTTGACGACGATCTTCCCCTTCTCCAGAAGGCGCGAAATGAGCAGCTTGACGTCGAACTTCGGATGGCCGGTCTCGCGCAGCCCGATCAGAAGGTTGTCGATGTCGATGAAAAGGGCGAGGATCTGTTCTTCCTGGTTCATGGCTCCTGCCGGCGGCGGCGTTCCCATTCCGTCGATGAAATTCGACGCCGGAACGAGGGAGCGCGGGACCGTGAAAACGGGTTCGGCTTCGGGAAACGGAACGTCGGGAAGCTCGTCGGCCGGCTTGGCCTTCGTTCCCGCCCGACCGCGCCCGCCGCGCCTGCGGCGCCGGACGACGCCTGCGGCTTTCGGTACGGAGTCGTTCACGAAACCTCTGTCACGTCGGCGCATTGTCGCACGATTCCCCGGCCGGAGGGCTCGTGTGCTCCGCCGGGTGCGAGAATCCGGGCATGCTCGGGAATTCCCTTCTCTTCGACCTCGACGCCCGCGGCGCGATCGCCCTCACCGGTAGGGACCGCGCATCCTTCCTGCACGGGCTCGTCACGAACGACATCCGGAGGCTCACGCCGGGCACGGGCTGCGCGGCGGCGTTCCTGACCCCGAAGGGAAAGATGCTCGCCGACTGCGTCGTCCTCTGCGAGGAGGACCGTCTCGAACTCGATTGCGAGGGGGAGCTCGCCTCGAAGATAGAAGACCTGCTTCGGAAGTATCTCGTCTTCAACGACGTGACGATCGTGAACGCAACGGCCGCGAATGCCGTCTTTCACGTCGCCGGCAAGGCAGGGGGAGAGGACCGAAGAGAAGAAGAAGATTTGCTTAGAACGGTAATAAGGCTTGGGGATGACTTCGCGCTGCCTCGTGAGCCTCACGCGCACTGCGGCCACCCCGTCCGCGTCGTCCGCGAGAACCGCACCGGCGTCCCCGGCTACGACGTCCGCTGCCCCTCTTCCCTTTCAGAAGAAATCCGAAAGGCATTCCTCTCTGTGGGGGCGAGGATCGGTTCGCTCGACGGCCTCGAGGCGCTGCGCATCGCCGCCGGCATCCCGCGCTGGGGCTTCGAGCTGACGGAGGCCGTCCTGCCTGACGAGGCGGGACTCCGCGAGCGAGGCTTCATTTCGGAGAACAAGGGCTGCTACGTCGGGCAGGAGACCGTCGCGCGCATCAAGACGTACGGCCACGTGAATCGGCGGCTCGTCCTGCTGTCCGTTTCCGGCGGCGTCCCGGCCCGGGAGAACGAGATCTTCTTCGAAAGCGAGAAGAGCGGGGCGGTGACCAGCGTAACGCCGCTTTCGGGTTCCGGAGGGTCGGTCGCGCTCGGATATGTCCGACGCGAGCGGTGCGAGCCCGGCACCGCCCTTACCGTCCGCACGCCCGAGGGCGATCTCCCCGCGACCGTCGAGGCTCTTCCCGCTTTCTATAGCTTCGCGGGCCGTCCCAGCAGGTAGCCCTGCCCATACGTGACGCCGAGGCGCTTGACCTCAGCCTTCTCCGCCTCCGTCTCGATACCCTCGGCGACCGTCTCCGCGTCGATCCGCGCGGCGAGCCGGACGAGCATCTCGACGACGTCCCGTTTGATCGAGTCCTCGTGGAGGCCCGTGACGAGGTAGTTCGAGATCTTGAGGTAATTCGGCCGCAGCTCGGCGATCGATTGGAGGGACGCATACCCGGACCCCGCGTCGTCGATCGCGATCCGGAAACCGAGCTCACGCAGCACGCGCACGCTCTCGCGGAACAGGTCGTAGTCGCGGATGGCGGCGCGCTCGGTGATCTCGAGGACGACGCCGCTCTGGATCGCGAGAAGCGGCTGCAGCACTTCGTGCCCCCGCGACTTCAGCTCGTGGATAAGCTCCGTCTCCACATTCACGAACAGCATCCCGGACCGCTTCCCCACGAAGCGCTCGGCCGAGAACTGCATGCAGATCTTCTCGAGGCTCCACACCTGATCCGACTTCAGGGCGTAGTCGAAGAGCACCTCGGGGTTTTCGAACGGCGAGTCGGCCGGGCCGCGCGAAAGCGCCTCGTGCGCAAAGACGCCGCCCGTCGAAAGGTCGACGATCGGCTGGTAGAGCGTCTCGATCTGCCGGTGGATAAGCACGTCCTTGAATTGTTCCCGGAGGACGGCCGCGCGCTCGCCCTCCTTCGTCGAAGCGACCGAAATCGCCTCGCGGAGCGCCCGGTAGACGAGCCGCTCGAGGCGGACCTGCGGGCTGTAGAGGAGCTTCGAGTAGCCGACGAAGAGCCCTATCTTCCGCTGGATGCGGTTCTGGAATTTCTCGCTCAGCGTCTCCCTCAGCGACTCCTCGATCTGCTTCGCCTTGCGCTGCAGCCGCTCGAGAATCTCGTCGCCCCGGAGGCCGGGCGGCACGGACAGGAAGACATAGAACTCCGAGCCCGAGGGCCGGTTGATCGCGATGAGATCCTCGGTCGAGAACAGCGTACCGAGAAGGCGCTTGAGCGCCTTGGCCGCCTCGCGCAGGACGTCGTCGAAGACCTCCCAGCCATAGTAGTCCTCGATGTGGGCGTACTTCTCGAAGTCGATGAAAAGGACGCCCACCTCCTGGTCCACGAGGAGCCATTCGCGGAGCGCGTCCACGATCACGGGAATCGTCGGGAGGCCCGACACCGTGTCGAAGAGCAGATTGCGCGTCCGCGCAACTCCCGTGTCCTTCGGAAGGAACGCCGAACGCCGGTCTTCCCCCGGTTCGAGGAGACGCTCGATCGTCTCCAGGAGATGCCGCTTCGTGAATGGCTTCGTGATGTAGTCGTCCGCGCCGACCTGCATCCCCGTGATGAGGTCCTTGATCTCGGACTTCACCGTGAGCATGACGATCGGAATGGCGGCCGTTTCGGGCAGATTCTTGAGCGTCGCGCAGACCTCCCATCCCGAGATCTGGGGCATCGTGACGTCCAGGAGGATCACGTCCGGCTGCGTCGCCGTGGCCTGTTCGATTCCCTCCCGCCCGTTGCGCGCGAGCGCAGGGGCGTAACCCGCGTTCGTGAGCAGCGTCTGTACGATGAGGAGAATGTCCTCGTCGTCGTCGACGATCAGGATCTTGCGTCCGTTCACAGGGTTCCGATCTTAAACGGAGGGCTCAAAACTCCACGTCGCAGGCGGCCAGATCCTCGGTCGAGGGATTGGAGTCGAGGATCTCGACGTCCACTCGGGTGACGCGTGCGAGGCGGGGTCCTTCGCCGAGGGCCGACTCCAGGCGGTCGAGGGCGTGAACGGCGCCGGACGCCACCACCTCCACGCCGCCCTCGTTGAGGTTCCTCGCGCCGCCGCGCAGCCTCAGCGCCCGGGCCACGCGGGCGGCGAACGCGCGATAGCCGACACCCTGCACGCGGCCCGAGATCGTAAAGCGGCGCGCCGCGGCGCCCCAGCCGCCCGCGTCGTCGATCGACACGTCCGGGTCCATCACCTCGAAACCTTTTCCTTTCCCTTCGGAGCAAAGCCGAAGCGGCCCACGAGCGGAACGTAGGCAACGGGACCGGCGTCCTCCGTCCGGGTCCGGCCGTTCGGGAGCTTGCGGACCACGAGCAGCTTCTGCCGACCGGCCGAGCCGACCGGGATCACGAGGCGCCCTCCGGCCGCGAGCTGCGCGACGAGCGGCTCGGGCACCTCCGGCGCGGCCGCCGCCACGAGAATCGCGTCGTACGGGGCATGCTCGCTCCATCCGTACGACCCGTCGAAGACCTTCACCGAGACGTTCGAGATGCCGAGCGTCTTGAGGAGCCGAACGGCCCCTCCTGCGAGCTCCGGGATGCGCTCGAGCGAAAAGACCCAGCGCGCGAGTCTCGCGAGAACGGCCGCCTGGTAACCCGAGCCGGTCCCGACCTCGAGAACGCGCGCTGCGGGGGTCAGTGCCGCCATCTCCGCCGCGCGGGCCACGTTCGCCGCCTGCGTGATCGTCTGGCCGTAGCCGATCGGCAGCGCGTGGTCGCCGTAGGCCTCGCCCAGGAGCACGGATGGGACGAACAGGTGGCGCGGCACGGCGGCCATCGCTTCGGCGACGCGGGCGTCGCGGCACAGCCCAGCCGCCTTCAGGCGCCCGACGAGCGCCCGCCGTTCTCCCGCGCCCGCCCGGGCGGCGCGCGCGACCTCAGGATCGGCCGGCTTCACGTTCTCGATTTTATCCCGCGTCCGGCGGCGCGATTTTCTCCGCGAGGCCGTCCAGATCGGCGAGCGCGCGATAGTCGGTCATGTCCATGTGAAGAGGCGTCACGGACACCCAGCCCTCGGCCACCGCGAGGAGGTCCGTTCCCTCGGCCTTCGTGTCGACGAACGTTCCGCCGATCCAGTAGTAGGGGCGTCCGCGCGGATCGATCTTCTCGACGATGTTCTCCCCATACCGGCGCCGGCCCATGCGCGTCGGCCGGAATCCTCGCGGCTTTCCCGCGGGAATGTTCACGTTCCAGAACGTATCGGCCGCGGGCGGATGATCCTTCGCCCAGACGAGGATCTTCCCGGCGGCATTCTCCGCCTCGGAATAGTCGATCGCACCCGCCGCGTCGCGCGCGTAGTCGAGGGAGAACGCGATCGACGGGACGCCGAGAAGCGTCCCTTCGAACGCGCAGGCGACCGTGCCCGAGTACGTCACGTCGTCGCCCAGATTCGGGCCCGCGTTGATTCCGGAGAACACGAAATCCGGCGGGTTCGCCTTCAGCACCGAACAGAGCGCGATGTTCACCGAGTCCGTCGGGGTGCCGTCGACGACCCAGGTTCGTTCTCCGGTCTTCAGGACGCGGAGAGGCCGGTGCATCGTGAGCGAATGGGCCGAGGCGCTCTGCTCGCGGTCGGGCGCGACGATGAAGGTTTCGAACCCGGCGCCCCGAGCGGCCCGCTCGAGCGCGGCGATGCCGGGGCTGTGGACGCCGTCGTCGTTCGAAATGAGAGCCCTCACGAGGGCCCCGTATACACGACCTTGTTGCGCTCGGTCTCGTGCAGTTCTATCCGGACGAGTCGGCCGGGCGCGACGGCGGGAGCGAGAACCTCCCAGATCCGGATCGCGATGTTCTCGGCGGTCGGGTTCACGCCCGCGAGAAAAGGGACATCAACGTTCAGATTCTTTCGGTCGCAGGCCTTCACGACACGCTCGCTGACCACGTGCTTCACGACGCCGAAGTCCATCACCCAGCCCGTGACCGGATCGACCGGCCCCTCCACCGTGACGTCGAGCCCGTACGTGTGGCCGTGGCCGTGCGGGTTGTTGCACTTGTCGAACACGCGCCGGTTCCACTCGGGGTCGCGCGAGTCGTTGTGCAGCCGGTGAGCCGCGGAAAAGTGCGTGTGCGTCGTGATGCGGACGGAGGGCTCGCTCATCGTCCCCACCGGCGGCGCGCGTTCTCCCAGAGGGAGACGCGCCGATAGAGCTCCTCGGGCGTCGTCTCGACGTACACGGTCTGAGAGTATGCGATCGTCCGCGCCCGCTGGCCTTCCCGGCAGGCGTGCTCTGCGGCATCCGTCGGCGTGCAGGCCTTGAAATCGAACACGGGCGTCCCGTCCATGACGTCTCCCACCATCACGCCGAGCGCCGTCACGCCCAGGAGCGTGAGACAGGACGCCAGCTCGGTCTTGCCGGCCGCGGTACTCGAGATTTCGGACTTTCCCCCGGCCTCGAATCCCGCCGGAACGAACCACCGGATGGAGAACGAAAGGGGATCGCCGTCGTGGCCGCTGCGAAGATAAATCCGCTGCGCGTTCTCGGGAGCGGGTCGCATGCGGGCGCAGTTTAGACCCGATGCAAATGCACCCCTTGACCGGATCTCGAGACCGGCCCTAACCATCTGTAGGGATCCCGATCCGAGCGGCCGCCGGAGGCCGCGGAAATGCGAGGTCTGCATGCAAAAAGGTCACTTCCGCCTGTTCGCTCTCCTCGGAGGGGGTGTCGTACTCGCCCTCTCGGTTGCCGGCTTCTGGCTGGTCGAGAGCAAGCCGCTGGACACGACCTGGACCCCGACCCATCTCGCGCTCCCCCTCTCCACGACGACCGATCGCCTCGAGGTTCTCGTCGGCGACGTCCCGCTCGAAAAGGCGATCGCCGAGAAGCGCCTCACCGTCGTGACGGGCGCGGGCCCCCAGGTCGTTCGGGAGGCCACCGTGCGCGTGAACGATTCCGATCAGCTTCGTGAGGCCCGCTTCCTGCCGCTCCTCGCGCTGTCGGCCATCGCGGGCGGCGCGTTCGTGCTGTTCGTCATCGGTCTCTTCGCGCCGCGGATCGGCGCCTTCCACCAGCACGGTCTTATCGACCTGCACCTGACGACGTAGCGCTTTTCACCCGGGGAACGCCACCGGGGCCCGGATCGCCCGCACGGTCCGGCCGTTGGCTTATCGTCTGCATATGCGGACGAAGTGGCTGCTCGGACTGGCCCTCGTGACGGCGGTCGTCGCCGCGTATCTGCCGGCCCTCCAGGCCGGCTTCGTCTGGAACGACGACACCTACCTCACGGAGAACCGGACTCTTGACGGGATTGAAGGGCTGCGGCTCATCTGGACCGAGCCGAAGGCCAACGAGCAGTACTACCCGATGGTCTTCACCTCGTTCTGGGTCGAGAAGCACCTCTGGTCCCTGCAGCCGTTCGGCTATCACCTCGTCAACGTCCTCCTCCATGCGGGCTCGGCCCTGCTCCTGTGGGGGCTCCTCGTCCGCCTCGGCTTGCCGGGCGCGTGGTTCGCCGCCGCCTTGTTCGCCCTGCACCCCTTGGGCGTCGAGTCCGTCGCCTGGATCACCGAGCGCAAGAACACGCTCTCGCTCTTCCTTTCTCTCCTCGCGATCCACGCGTGGTATTCGTTTCTCGAGGCGCGCACGAAAGCCGCCGAACTGAAGAAGAAGAGGCGCGCGGTGCGGGCGGCAGAGCCATGGTCGCGGTCGCCGACGGCCTTCTATGCCCTCGCCTTCGCCTGTCTCACCCTCGCCCTCTTCGCGAAGACGACGGCCTGCGTCGTCCCCGCCGTGCTCCTCGTTCTCGCCTGGTGGAGTAAGGGGAGCGAGGGGCTCATTGTCTCGAGCGACGTGCGGCCGCTCTTCCCTCTCTTCACCATCGGCGCGTTTCTAGCGCTCCAGACCGCCTGGCTCGAGCGGACGGTGGTGCAGGCGGCAGGAAGCGAATGGGAAATCGGGCCGGCCGGGCGCGTGGTCCTCGCCGGCCAGACCGCCCTGTTCTACGCCGGCAAGCTCTTCTTCCCCGCGAAGCTCGCCTTCATCTACGAGCGTTGGAACGTCGACCCGCGCGACCTCCGCCAGTGGCTTGAGGCGGCAGGCGTCCTCGGGCTCGTGGCGGCCGCATGGTTCCTCAGGCGCCGCGTCGGGCGCGGACCACTCACCTCTCTGCTGCTCTTTCTCGGCGTCCTCGTTCCAGCGATGGGGTTCTTCAACGTATACGCGATGCGCTATTCGTGGGTCGCGGACCACTTTGCCTATCAGGCCCTCGCCGTTTTCGCCGCGTGCACCGTGTGCGCGACGGCGTCGTGGATCGCCCCCCTCGGAATCGCGCCGCGGAGGATCGCCGCGGCACTCGGCCTCGCCGTGCTCGCCGTCCTCGCGTCGCGGACGCATGCGCAGAGTCGGAGCTACCGGAACGAGGAGACCCTCTGGCGGGACACGCTCGAGACGAGCCCCTCCTGCTTCATGTGCGAAACGAACTACGGAAACTGGCTGATGGAGAAGGGGCGCGAGGCCGAGGCCGTCCCTCACTTCGAGAAATCGCTGAGCCTCAAGCCCGACAACGTGCCCGCGCTGCTGAACCTCGCGCGCATCGAGGAACAGGGCGGCCGACTCGACGCCGCGACGGACCATCTGCGGGCGGCCCTCCGTATCGCCCGCCAAGATACGACGGTGCTCATCAACCTGGCTACCGTGAGCACGAAATCGGGTCGGATCGACGAGGCGATCGCTTCGTACGAAGAAGCGCTTCGCCTCGGCGCGTCCGAGAGTCCGATCGCGCACAATGGCCTCGGCGCCGCTCTCATGCAGCGCGGACGGGTGACGGAAGCAATCGAGCAATTTCGCGAGGCCCTGCGCCTCGACCCGGACTACGCGTATGCCCGCGCCAACCTCGAGCGAGCGCTTTCCATTCCGGGAGGGCCGGGCCCGCTGGCCCCGCGTCCTTCCGGAAGATGATCGGTTGATCTGAGGGTCCCGCGGCCGGCCTACCGCGTCAGCGTGCGACGACGGTGTTGCTCGGACTCGGGGGCTGCCGCCTGATCCCCCTTTTTCGCCCCCAATCGAACGACGACCCGGTGAACACGGCCGTCGTCGCGAAGCGGGATCGACGCTGGATCGACGGGCGCGCCGTCGCATTCCGCGCCCGCGACCCCGCCGCTCCGGCCCTCCGGATTCTCGACCGCGATCTCGTATCGGGCGGAGCCGAATCGCCACGAGATCGAGAAGGCCGTCCAGGAGCCCGGCACGCACGGGTTCACCGAGAACGTGCTCCCCTGCCGCGTCAGGCCGAGGATGCCCTCGAGTCCGACGCGATACATCCAGCCGGCCGCTCCGGTGTACCAGGTCCAGCCGCCGCGCCCGCGATGCTGCGGATGGTCGTAGACGTCGCCGGCGAGCACGTACGGTTCCGTCTTGTATCGGTCGAGCTCGGCAGGCGTTCGCGTGTGGTTGATCGGGTTGAGCATGTGGAACGCTTCGACGGCCTCGGCTCCGTACCCGAGCCGCGTGAGAGCGAGGACGACCCATTCCGCCGCGTGCGTGTACTGGCCGCCGTTCTCCCGGACGCCCGGCACGTAGCCTTTGATGTAACCCGGGTCGAGGGCGGTGCGATCGAACGCCGGAGTCAGGAGCAGGATGACGCGCGACGCGCGACGCACGAGATGCGCCCGCACGGAATCCATCGCGCGCTCGGCGCGCTCGCGCGGCGCGGCGCCTGAGAGGACCGCCCACGTCTGGGCCACGGAATCGATCCGCCCCTCGTCGTTCTGCGCGGAGCCGAGCGGCGTTCCGTCGTCGAAGTACGCGCGCCGGTACCAGTCTCCGTCCCAGGCGAGCTCGAGCATCCCGGAAAGCCGTTCCCTCTCCTTTCGGTAGCGGGTCGCCCGCGCGGTGTCCCCTCGGGCCTCGGCCAGCGGCGCGAAGTCCGAAAGGGCCGCGTGGAGAAGCCATCCGACGAACACGCTTTCGCCGCGCCCGTCGGCCCCGACGCGGTTGTAGCCGTCGTTCCAGTCGCAGCTGCCGATGAGCGGGAGGCCGTGCGGCCCCTGCGTGAGGCCGCGCTCGATCGCGCGCACGCAGTGCTCGAAGAGAGGCCCCGTCTCGGAGGACGCGGAGGGCAGCCCGTAGGATTCGACTTCTCCGGGGGCCAGCGCGGGAGCGGTCAGAAACGGCACGACCTCGTCGTAGACGGCCGAGTCGCCCGTCTCCGCCGCATAGCGGGCGGCGGCCCACGGCAGCCAGAGCAGGTCGTCCGAGCAGCGCGTCCGGACCCCGCGGCCCGAGTGCGGATGCCACCAGTGCTGGACGTCGCCCTCGACGAACTGCCGGCCCGCCGCTCTGAGCAGGTGCTCGCGGGCAAGCTCCGGGCGCGACCACGTGAGCGCGACAACGTCCTGCAGCTGATCCCGGAACCCGTAGGCGCCGCTCGACTGGTAGTAGCCGCTTCGCGCGAAGACCCGGGCCGAGAGGTCCTGATAGAGGAGCCAGCGATTCATGATGAGGTCGAAGGAATCGTCCGGGGTCTTCACGCCGATGGTCCCGAGCGTCTCGTCCCAGAATTCCTCCACCTGCTTCAGCTCGCGCGCGGCCGATTCCGGACTCGCGTGCCGCCGCGCGAGAGACCGCGCCGCGGCGAGATCCGGCGCCTGCCCGAGCACGAAGACGACCCGCTGCGTCTCCCCGGACTGGAGCGCGATCGAGACGTGCATCGCGGCGCAGGGATCGAGGCCCGCCCCGAAATGTCCCGCGAGCGGCAGCCGTGAGAGCGCGCCCGCGCGCGCCAGAGACCCGTTGCGGCCGAGCACCTCCAGCCGGTCGCCGGTCGCCGAAACGACCGGTTCGCTCGACGCCGCGAAGGCGACACGGCCCGCGAAGTCCGCGTTGAAGGGGTTTCGCGCCAGCAAGGCGCCCGTTTCCGGATCCCGCTCGCTCACGACGAAACGCGACTCTCCCGTCCGGGGCGGGCCGAGACTCCATTCCGCGTAGCTGACGAGCGTCAGCCGGCGCGGTTTCAGCCCGCGGTTCGTGAGGGTGAGGACCGAGAGCTTCACGGGATCGTCCTTCGCGACGAAGACGGCGAGCTCCTGCTCGATTCCGTCCGCCGCGCGTTGGAAGCGCGTCACGCCGGCCCCGTGCCGCACGATCCAGCGCGGAGATCGCGGCGTGCGCTTCAGGGGGGCCGGTGTCGCGCCCCACACGCGGCCAGTCTCCTCGTCGCGGATGAAGATCGCCTCGGCGGTCGGGTCCGAGACCGGGTCGTTCGCGAACGGCGTGAGCCGGTTCTCCCGGCTGTTCTCCGACCACGTCGTCGAGGCGCCCGACGTCGTGACGATCGTGCCGAAGCGCGGATTCGCGATGACGTTCGCCCACGGAAGCGGCGTCTCGGCGTTACCCGAGAGCACGACCACGTATTCCTTGCCGTCCGGCGAGAACCCCCCGAGCCCGTTGCCCAGGACGAGCGGCGGGAGGGGCGCTTCCGCGTCGTTTCCGTCGCCGTCGTCGACGAGAGGCGCCTCGAGCGGGCGTGGGGGCTCCGGGCCGCTTCGATCGAGCTGCGCCGCGAGCTCGCCCCGGTCCCCGGAGAGGACCGCGCGCGCGATTGTCAGGAGGAGAATGCGTTCCGCCTCGGGCATGCCGTCGCCGCGCAGGAGGAAGACCCCGCCGGGCCGCCCCTTCCAGGACGACCACGATCCCCCGTCGACGAGCGCCGTGAGCAGCTCGTGCATCTCGTCGAGGTAGCTCACGGGGTGCTCGTTCAGGATGACGAGGTCGACCTTCAGTCCGACGAGACGCCAGTACTCCTGCGCCTTCAGAACCTGCGAAACGAGGGGCAGGTCGTCGGACTCGACGACGCGGACGAGCACGATCGGGAGGTCACCCGAGATTCCGTGGCCGTAGAGACCGCTCTGTCCGAGCGTGCTCTTCGAAAGGATCTCCCCCGACTCGCGCAGGGAGGCATCGGAGAAGAAGACGCGTGACCCGAGACGGTCGAAGAGCTGGGCCTCGTCCGCCTGAATCCCGAGGTGTCCGCGCGCGATCTGCGTGTGGGTGTGCGCGAGATGAAACGCGCGCGCGGCGGCGCCCGTATCGTGATACTTCTGCGCGAGGGCCCGCGCGCGGTCCTGGTCCTCCGCGACCCCCGTCGCGAAACAGAGGCGCGCGCTGCCGCCCGGGGCGAGGCGCACGCGCGTCCTCAGGCTCAGGATCGGATCGAGGACGGCCCCCGTCGTGCCCGAGAGGGCGCGTCCGTCGAGCGCCTGGGGATCGTCCGGCCCCCGCCCGCGACCGAGGAAGCGGGCCCGATCCGTTTCCCACTCGATCGGCGCCTGGATACGGCCGTCGAGACTAAGAACGTGGAGCGCCCAGAGATTCGGATCGCCCGGCGAGCGGGGGCGGCGGTGCGCGAGCAGCGCCGTGCTCTCCCCTGCCCAGGCCGTCTCGACGAAGAGCTTGCCGAACGCAGGATGCGCCAGGTCCTCCGCGATCGTTCCAAGGGAGATCTCCGCGTAGCTCGTGAGCTCGATCTCGCGCGGCCGTTCGCTCCGGTTCCGGAGCGTGATCCGGCGGACCTCGACGTCGTCCTCCGGCGAGACGCCGACCTCGAGCCGCGACTCGATCTCGTGATCCCGGAGCCGGAACACCGACTTCTCGGAAAGGAAGTCGACGACGTACTCGTCCGCTTCGCGGCACGTCGGCTGATATGTCGCCGACCACACGTCTCCCGTGTGAACGTCTCTGAGATAGAGGAACTGGCTGCCCGGATCCGCCGTCGGGTCCTCGCGCCACCGCGTCACGGCGCGGTCCTTGTAGAGGCTCGCTCCCCCGCCCGCGTTCGTCACGATCGAGACGTAGGCGCCATTGCCGAGGAGGTGCGCGCGGGGATAGGGTGTGTGCGGCGACCGAAAGCGGCGCGGCGGCACGGCCACGACGGGGGCCGCGGCGTGAGATTCCTCCGCGGGGCGGGGGTCGATGATCGGAGCCTGTCTCGGCACCCGCTCCTGGAGCAGCAGCTCGGTGGCCTTCACCCGGGGGTCGGCATGAAAGCGCTCGACCATCACGTCTTCCAGGAGGGCGTTCGCGATGGCGACGAGTGTCATGCCCTGGTGATGCGCGAAATGCGCCTTGACGAGGTGGCCCGCGGGCTCCGCGTCGCGTTCGTCGTGGGAGACGCGGCGATCGGTGTGATCGACCGCTTCATAGAAGCCCCAGACCCCGCGCGCGCCTTCGCCGGCAAGTCGTCTGAGGTTGGCGACGGCGGCGGAGGGATCCACGAGCGCCGCAAGAGCCGTCGCGTAGGGGGCAATGACGAGATCGTCACCGAGGCCTCTCTTGAGCCCGAGACCCGGGACGCCGAAAGCCTTGTACTGGTAGATGCCCTGCCGGTCGACGAGCGCATATGCCGATTCGGAGATCCCCCACGCCACACCGCGCTCCTTCGCGTATGACCGCTGGCGCCTCACGACCATGCGGCAGGATTCATGGAGGAGCGTCCCGGGGTAGCTGCGGGTCAGGAGGAGAGGCTTCAGATACTCGAACATCGTGGCGCTCCACGACACGAGCGTCGGGACTCCCTCCACGCTCACGACGAGTCGGCTCAGGTGGAACCAGTGGCTCTGCGGCACGTCGCCCTTGGCGATCGCGAAAAAGCTCGCGAGTCGCGCCTCCGAAGCGAGGAGATCGTAGGAGGAGCCGTCCAGCCGGCCCGGACCGTTCGGGTCGGCCAGGCGGTACCCGATCGCGAAGAGCTGCCGGTCGGCCCGGTACAGGAAAGCGAAGCGCATCCCGTTCGCCAGCGCCGACGCGCGGGCGGCGAGCGAAACGAGCCTCGGCTCCAGATCGCTCCCCGACCGCGCGAGCGGCAGGAGCCCCTGCGCCAGCGCGACGAGCGCGCAGGCCAGGTTGCCGCTGTCGACTGTCGACACGTAACGCGGAAGGAGAGGCGCGAGCGTCCGCGTGTCGTACCAGTTCAGGAGGTGTCCTTCATGGCGCTCCAGCCCTTCCACGGTCGCGATCATGCGTTCGAGCCTCACGAGCATCTTCTCCGTCGCGAGGAGCCCGAGGTCGTGCGCCGCGAGCGCGGACAGGAGGGCCATGCCGATGTCCGTTGGGGACGTCCGGTGGGCGACCAAAGGAGTCGGATTCTCCTGATAGTTGTCCGGCGGGAGGCCATGGTCCTCCTCGCGGTCGAGCTGCTCGAAGTAGGTCCACGTCGCGCGCGCGACTTCGAGGAGATATGCCCGGTCGTCTTCGGAGAGTCTGCGGTTCGTCGCCTTGAGCGGCCGGCTGAGCCAATAGGCCACGAAGGGCGCCGCGATCCACGCGGCCGCGAACGGAATCGCCAGCCAGAGCGCGGCCGGACGCATCGCGAGCGTCAGCCCGAGGACCGCGACGGCGACGATTGGGCTCGCGACCATCTCCGCCAGGAACGAACGCGCGCCCGCGCTGAGGAGTCCCGCCGCGCGTGCCGCCTGGGCCGCGGCGGTCTCCCACTCGAGGAGGCGTCGCTGGGTGACGAGGAGCCGGATGAGCGTCAGGCTGATGGCGTGCACCGTGTCCCACGCCTGCTGGGCGAGGAGAACGAGAGCCAGGAGGGCTTGCGCGGCGGCGACAGCGAGGTCTGCCACCGCGCCGCGCACGTATACGCGAACGGGTCCGCGGCCGCGCGCGACGAGCGAGCCTCCCATCAACGCAAAGACGAGGGGAAGCGCGATGACCGTGAGCCCGAAGAGCGTGTAGAGAAGCGGCGCTCCGGGCAGGACGGTCCAGGCGGCGCAGAAGAGCGCGAGGAGGGCCGGCGCCACGAGGCTGCGCCGCAGGTTGTCGAGGATCTTCCAGCGGCTGATGAAGGGAAGCCGGTTTCGCACGATGCCGTGCCGCGTGGGCACGAAATCGAAGAGCCACAGGAGGATCTGCCAGTCGCCCCGCACCCAGCGATGCTGCCGCCGCGCGTGCGCCAGGACGTTCGCCGGATAGTCGTCCACGACCTCGACGTCCGAGACGAGGGCCGTGCGGGCGTAGAGGCCCTCGAAGAGGTCGTGCGAGAGGAGAGCGTTCTCCGGGACGCGGCCCTCGAGCGACGCGACGAATGCGTCTACGTCGTACAGACCTTTCCCGGTGAAGATGCCCTCTCCGAAGAGGTCCTGGTACGTGTCGGACACGGCCCGCGAATAGGGATCCACCCCGGTGTGGCCCGAATAGACGCGGGCGAACAGCGAGTCCGCCGCGCCGGACTGCGTGATAGAGACGCGCGGCTGGAGGATTCCGTATCCTTCGGTGACCCGCCGGAGCCGCGGGTCCACGTGAGCCTGGTGAAGGGGATGCATGAGGACCCCGATCAGCGCGCGGGCCGTTCCGCGCGGGAGCCGCGTGTCGGAGTCGAGCGTCAGGACGTAGCGGACGGACGGGAGGATCGCCACGTCGCCGACGATCTGCGTGTAGCGCGTTCCCGTGGCTCCGCGGAGGAGGCGGTTGAACTCCTCGATCTTCCCGCGCTTCCGCTCCCAGCCCATGTACAGGCCCTCTTTCGCATTCCACGTGCGGCGCCGATGGAAGAGAAAAAAGCGGTCGTTCCTCCCGGCCGCGTGACGGTGGTTCAGCTCCTCGATCCCGGCGCGCGCCGCCTCGAGGATTTCGCCGTCGTCCGGAAGCGTCTCGGTCTCGGCGTCGAGAAAGTCGCCGAGGAGGGCGAAGTGGACGTTCACGTCCAGGTTCCCGAGAGCCTGCACTTCGAGGTGGTCGATCAGACCGCGTACCCCCTCCACGCTCGAGAAGAGCGTCGGGACGACGACCATCGTCCGCGCGCTCTCGGGCACGCCGCCGGAAAGGTCCAGCCGCGGGAGCCGGCGCGGGGGCACGAGCCCGGTCGCGATGCGCTGGATCAGCGCGATGGCGATCTCGCTCGCGGGCAAGAGAACGAAGAGGGCCGCGGCAAGCTGGGCCCGGACGGACGCACCGCCCGCCCAGAGAGGCGCGACCGCGACGAGGACGCCGAGAAGCGTGAGCCCCGCGATGGCCGAGAGGTATACGGCGTCGGCCCGCGCGAAAAGCGCACGCCCGACGCGGCCGAGGAGCGGCAGGCGGAAGGCCACGTCCGTCTCGAGGTCGGGCCTTCCCCCGCCGATGAGGTGATAGCCCACGTGCGTGGCCCGTTCCTTCGAGTCCGGGCTGTCTGCGGGCCGCCGGGCGCTCGCGACGGCGCGGAGCGCCACGCGGACCTGCGCCTCGCCCGTGGGGTCGGCCAGCTCCTCGACCGCGTGGCGGTAGAGGTCCCGGCTCTCGAAATCCATGCGCCCGTAGATGCCCGCGGGGTCACGCTGCAGAATCTGCTCGATGAGGCTCACGCTCTCGACGTACAGGCTCCAGTCCATCGCCGACACGAGGCGCAGGCTCGTGATGGAGTTCGCCATGGACGCCTGCTCGGTCGCGAGCCGCTGATGTTCCGCCCTTACAGCGTCTTCCGCGGTCGTCCCGTCTTCGGTGAGGCGCCTCGTCAGTTCGGCGCGCTGCGCGGAGAGGCGCGGATCGAACTCGCGCATGTGAGAGAGAAGCTGGGCCACGAAGGCCGGATCCAGGACCTTCGGGAGCGGCACGGCGTGGTCGCCGCGCTCTAGGCGCGCCCGGATCTCGTCCGCAGCGCGGCGCCCCTGCCGCCGCGCGAGAAGGCCGTCCGAGAGGCGGCGGAGGTTCTCGAGCAGCGCCAGCTTCAGGATGCTGGGCCAGGCCCACAGCTCGCCGATCGTGAGCGGCGCCACGGTCTGATACGCCTTCAGAAAGCGCGTCAGGCGCTCGAGATCGAGGCGTCCGTCTCCCGAGCGGATGAGCTCGACCGCCATGGCATACAGCCGCGCCGTGCCGGCATGCTCGCGGGAAGCCAGCTTCGGAAGCTTGCGGTAGTAGCGCGGCGGCAGGTCGTGACGAACGGCCCTGGCCTCGGACTCGAGCAGATGGAAGTTGTCGAGCAGCCACTCCGCGGCGGGCGCGACCGGCTCGCCTCGATGGACGTCGTCGGCGAGCGCGAGGTACGCGCTGCGCAGCCGTTCCATGTTTCTCTCGAGGCGGCCGAGATGAGCCCGGCCGCTCCCTTTCGACTCGCGCGCGAGCGTGAGGTGGGCCGCGAGGGCCGTCGCACGCTCTTCGAGCGTTTCGAGGCTGAGGATCTCACCGAGCAGCGCGGGAGCGTTCCAGCCCACGCTGTCGTCGAGAAACGGCGCCTTCGCAGGCAGCGCGTCCCTGAGCCCCCTCACGGCATCGTTCCCATCATCACGCTCCCTTCACAGCCTACCCTTCCGCAATGCAAAGCGTCTGCCAGATCGCGCAACGGCTCACGCACCGGGATCGCGAGGCGGCGACGCGGCGCTCAGCGCGCGATAACCGCCGCGGGATCGACCTTCGCCGCGAAAAGGTCTGGCTCGTGCCGGTAGCACGTGAGGGCGTCGGCCGTCTCGGGAGAAACCGACCTCAGCAGCGCGCCGAGGTTCGCGCGCGTCGCCTCGTCGATCGGCACCTTCGATACGACTTCGACCGTGACCGCCGCCTTTGGGAAGCGCTTCGCGCCGCCCTCGCGGAGGACGAGGTCCGTCATGAGCGGGTTCGGGTCGAGAACTTTCACGCCCGGGTAGCCGGCCGCCGCGAATGCCTGCTCCCACAGGGGCTTCACGTAGCCGTAGTGCGTGCAGTTGAGGCTCGCGACGATCGGGCCGGTCTTGTCGGGCCTCTTCTCGAGCGCCTCGGCCACGAACTTCTTCACGTAAGCCACGGTCTCCTCGCTCGCCGCGCCGCGCTCGATGGCACCCGCGAGCCGGTGGCAGGCCTCGCCGACGACGTGATCCGCCGGGACGCCCTTGCCGACGAGGAGCTTCTTGTGAGCCCCGGACTCGATCGTCGTCTTCGTCGCGAAGACGACGGCCGTCGCCCCGCGCTTCGTCTCGAGCTCCCTCGCGATGAGGTCCGCGCCGAGGCCGACGATCTCGACGGTCTCCGTGCCGCCCTTCTTCGCGTGCGCCGTTCCGGGGTAGACGACCGAAAGGGTGTTGCAGGCGATCAGGATGAGGTCGGGCTTGTAGCGCGTCTCCATCGCGGCGAGAGCCGCGTCGAACACGCGCACCTTGTCGGCCTCGAGCTTCATGTCGTTGTAGCCGAGCGCGACGTCGGGCTCGGCGTTCACGAAGACGATCCGCGCCGACCGCACGATCCCGCTCGCGGGCAGCCGCGCCGCGAGGTCGGCGGCGACGGAGAGGCCTCCGAGGCCGGAGTCGGTCACGACGATCGTGACGTCGGGCTTCTTGCGGACGACCTCGGCAAAGCGTGCCGGCTTTTCGGCGCGCGCGCCGAAGGCCGCGACGGCGAGCGCGGCGAGGACGAAGGCCGACGGGACGAACCGGGGCGTCTTTCGCATCGTCATACTCGCGGAGCTTAGTCCTCACGGACGAAGGCGGCAGCGCTGTTCGGGCTCTGGTTTTCTTCCGCGGCGCGAGCGCGGTATCCTCAAGAAAAGATGGCCTCTAAACGCAACGTGGCCTTTCAGGCGTCGTTTGCCGGAACCGGCGGTGGCGGAGGGTGATGCGGTCCGGCGTGGGCTGGACCAGATGATCGGTGGCCTGGAGCTGATGCTGGGTGCCTACGCTGCCGGCGCTGCGGCGTCGCTGCTCGCCCAGCGCTCCGCCAGGGCCACACGCTTCCTGGGTCACCTTGGTTTGCTCGTCGGCGCCCTCGCCGGCGTGGTGCTCGCAATCCGGCACCTGGGGGATGTCTCGTCCGGCCCCGCGTTGCGCGTGGAGCTGCCGAGCTTGTTCCCGTTCGCGCACCTCTCCCTGGTCCTGGACGGGCTTGGCGCGTTCTTTCTGCTGGTGGTCTCGATCGTCGCCGTCGCGGCGGCCGTCTACGGCCCCGCCTACCTGCGGACCCACGGCACCGGCTCACCCGCCGTGGAGGTGCTCGGGATCAACCTCTTCGTCGGCTCGATGGCCCTCGTCCTGTGCGCCGGCGACGCGCTGACCTTCCTCCTGGCGTGGGAAGGAATGACGCTCGCCAGCTACACATTGGTGGTGTCCGAGGGCGGCGAAGCAGACGCCCACGCCGGCCTCGTCTACATCGTGATGGCGCACGCCGGCACCGCGCTCCTCATGGTCGTCTTCCTGGCGCTCGCGGCGCATGCCGGGACCTTCGACTTCGTGGCGATCCGCGCGGCGGCCACGTCGCTTCCCGGACCCGAGCGGACGGTCCTGTTCTTCCTCGCGCTCGCCGGTCTCGGGGCGAAGGCGGGCGTCGTGCCGCTGCACGTCTGGCTGCCCCTGGCGCACCCGGCAGCGCCGAGCCACGTCTCGGCGCTGATGTCGGGCGTCATGCTCAAGGTGGCGCTCTACGGCGTGCTGCGTCTCGGGCTCGACCTTCTCGCGCCGGTCGCCGGGCCGCTTCCGCCGTCGTGGGGCTGGACGGTCCTCGTGCTCGGCTCGACCTCGGCGGTCATCGGCGTGCTCTACGCGCTGCAGCAGCACGACCTCAAGCGCCTGCTGGCGTTCCATAGCGTGGAGAACGTCGGCATCATTCTCATGGGCATCGGGATGGCCATGCTCCTCGCGGGCCGGGGCGGCGCCGCCGACGCGCTCGCGGCGCTCTCTCTCGCGGCCGCGCTCTTGCACACCCTCAACCACGCGGCGTTCAAGGGGCTCTTGTTCCTCGGTGCGGGCAGCGTCCTCTCCGCCACACACCTCAGAAACATGGAACAGCTCGGGGGGCTCGGGCGGCGCATGCCGTGGACGGCGTGGCTGTTCCTGACCGGCGCGGTGGCGATCTCGGCGCTCCCGCCGCTCAACGGCTTCGTGAGCGAGTGGATGACGTTCCAGGCTCTCGTTCTCGGCGGCGCGCAGCTCAAAGGCGGAGCCGGGCTGGCGGCCGTCGTCGCGGCCTCAGCCCTCGCGCTCACCGGCGGGCTCGCCGCCGCCTGCTTCGTCAAGGCGTTCGGCGTGACCTTCCTCGGACGGCCGCGGTCGGCGCAGGCCGCCGAGGCCGTCGAGGTGGCGCCGAGCATGCGGGCCGGCATGATTCTGCTGGCGGCGGTGTGTGTGGTCGTCGGCGTGGCACCGGGTCACGTCATGTCCCTGCTCGACGCGCCGGTTGTGCGCCTCCTCGGCGGCGCCGGCCCGAGCGCCCTCGTGACTGTCCGCGGCCCGCTCGTGCTCTCGGCTCTCGGAGCCGCGGGCGCCGGGACCGCCCTCTCGATGACGGCGGCGGCCGCGCTGTTCGCGGCGCTGGCGCTTTTGGTGTGGGGAATTTGCGTCTGGCCGCGCGCTGTCGCGCGCCGCCTGGCTCCGACCTGGACGTGCGGCATGACGCCCCAGAGCCGCTTCGACTACACAGCTACCGCGTTCGCGAAGCCGCTCCGATTCATCTTCGCCGCACTCTACCGGCCTCGGCGAGAGGTCGAGAAAGAGACTGGACCGACGCCCTATGTGCTGCGCCGGCTCCGCTGGGAGGGCGACGTGGTGGACCTCGCCGAAACGGAGCTCTATCAACGCCTCCAGGCCGGCGTGATGCGTACCGCGCGCGCCATCCGCAGCCGGAGCACGGGCCGCATCCACGGATACATCGCCTACGTCCTGATCACGCTGCTCCTCACCCTGCTCGCGTTCGGGAGGGGCTGACATGGGGCGCGCGACTCCCTGGGCGCTCGCCCTCGGCCAGATGGCCCTCCTCGTGCTGCTCGGACCGCTCGTCACCGGCGTGATCCAGAAGCTCAAGGCGCGTCTGCAGTGCCGCCGCGGCGCGGGGATTCTCCAGCCCTACCGCGACCTCACGAAGCTCTTGCGCAAGGGCACCGTGCAGGCCGACACGGCGGGCTCCTTCTTTCGCGCGGTGCCCGTCGCGGTGCTGGCCGCGACCTGCGCGGCGGCGGCGCTCGTGCCGGTCCTGTTCGCATCTCCAGCGGCCGGTGCGGCTTCGCCGCTGCCGCTGGGCGATGCGATCCTCCTCCTCGGCTGGCTTGCGCTCGGGCGGTTCCTCACCGCCGTCGGGGCGCTCGACGCCGGCGGCGCCTTCGGCGGCATGGGAGCGTCGCGCGAGATGACGGTCGCGACGCTCGTCGAGCCGGTGCTGATGCTGGTCGTGTTCTCGGTGTCCGTCGTGGCCGGCACGACCGACCTCGGCGCCATCGCCGGCCATCTCTCGCTCCAACGCGGGTCGTTCGGCGCGCCCGACATCCTGGCGCTGTTCGCCATGCTCGTGCTGCTCCTGGCCGAGACTGGCCGCATCCCCGTCGACAACCCCGACACGCACCTGGAGCTCACGATGCTGCATGAGGGAATGCTGCTCGAGCATTCGGGACCCGGGCTCTTTTGCCTCGTCCTGGCCCACCACACGAAGCAGATCGTGGTCATGGCCCTCGTGCAGGCGCTGTTCCTCCCGTGGATACCCGCGAGCACGGCGCTCTTCGCGCTGGCGCTCGGGCTGGGCGCGTTCGCCGCGCGCACTCTGGTTCTCGCGATCTTCCTCGCCCTCGTCGAGTCGTCGTATGCGAAGCTGCGGTTCTTCCGTCTGCCGCAGTTCCTCAGCATCGGTTTTCTGAGCGCGTTCCTCGCGGTCGCGCTGAGGCTCCTGTGAGCCCGGAGCTGGCGACGCGCCTCATCGACGCTCTCGGGGCGCTCCTGCTGTTCACGATGATCCTCATCCTGGCCGCCGGGCAGCTCTACCGGGCCATTTACGCGGTGGCCGCGCAGTCGGTCCTCATCGCGCTCGCGGGCGCCGTGCTCGGCGCCACGACCCACAACCTCGATCTGTGGATCGTCGCCGGCATCACGCTTTTGGTCAAAGCGATCGCGCTGCCCTGGCTGCTCTTGCGGGTCATCCGCCGCGTCGGGATCCGCCGCGAGATCGAGCCGGTGGTCCCCATCACCGCCACGCTCGCCATCGCCGGCGGCATCGTCGTGCTCGCCTTCCACCTCTCGTCGTCCCTCGGCGCGGTGAGACAAGCCATCACCGGGAACGCCCTGCCCGTCGGCATCGCGCTCACGCTCATGGGCGTCCTGGTGATGATGTCGCGCCGCGAGGCGCTGACGCAGATGGTGGGGCTGTTCGCCTCCGAGAACGGGATCTTCTTCACCGCGATGGCGGTCAGCCAGGGGATGCCGCTCATCATCGAGATCGGGGTCGTCCTCGACGTGATCCTCGGCGCGCTCGTCATGGGGGTCATGGTGCTGCGCGTGCGGTCGAGCGTCGATGCCGACATCGCCGAGCTCGATCGGCTGCGGGGCTAGGTCTCGTGACGACGCTCTTGTGGATTCTGCCGCTCGTCCCGGTCGCGTTCGGCCTCGCGATGCTCGGTGTCAGGGACCGGCGCCTCTTCCACGCGCTCGACCTTGCGAGCGCCTCGGCGACCGGCGTGCTCGTGGTGATCGTCGCGCGGACGGTCATGCGCGACGGCTCGCTGCGGGCGGCCGGGGTGTTCGCCGCCGACGCCGTGACGGTGGTGTTCCTCGGACTCATCGCGCTCCTGGGCCTCGCGACCGCGATCTACACGATCGGCTGGATGCGGCGCGAAGTCGCCGGCGGGGACATCGAGGAGCGTCGCCTCCCGGCGTACTTCGCGCTCGTGCAGGCCTTCCTCGCCACCATGCTCGTCACGGTGCTCGCCGACAACCTCGGCGTCCTGTGGATCGCCATGGAGGGGACGACCATCACCTCGGCGCTCCTCGTCGGGTTTCGCCGCGACCGCTACGGGCTCGAGGCGGCCTGGAAGTACATCATCGTCACCACGATCGGCATCTCGTTCGGCCTGTTCGGGACCGTGCTGGTGTATGCCGCGACCGCGCACGCCCTCGGCGGGGCGGCGGCCGGGGCGATGAACTTCACGACGATCGCCGCGATGGCCCACCGGCTCGACCCCGGCATCGTCCGCATCGGGTTCATCTTCGTGATCGTCGGCTACGGCACCAAGGCCGGCCTCGCTCCGATGCACATGTGGCTCCCGGACGCGCACAGCCAGGCGCCAAGCCCCGTCTCGGCTCTCCTGTCGGGCGCGCTGATCAAGTGCGCCCTGTTCGGCATCATCCGCTTCCACACCATCGCCCGGGGCGCTTGCGGCCCCGCGTTCTCCGGGCGCCTCCTCCTGCTGTTCGGCCTCGTTTCCGTCGTGGTCGCTACGCCGTTCATCCTGACCCAGCGGGACCTCAAGCGGCTGCTCGGCTACCACAGCGTCGAGCACGTGGGCATCGTCGCGCTCGGCCTCGGGATCGGCGGACCGGTTGGGACCTACGCCGCGTTCCTTCATATCTTGAATCACGGGGTGACCAAGGCGCTGGTCTTCTTCGTCGCGGGCGACGCCCTCGGCCGTTACGGCAGCCGCGACATGGGCAGGATCCGGGGATTCCTGCGCGCGGCGCCTTTCGCCGGGACCTTCCTCATGCTCGGCGCCTTTTCGTTGGCGGGCATGCCGCCCTTCTCGATCTTCGTGAGCGAGCTGCTCGTGCTTCGCGCGGGTATCGCCGCCGGCCGCTACGTGACGATCGCGATCTTCCTGGCCATGGTCGTGGTGATCTTCGCGGGGCTCATCCACCACGCCGGCAAGATGGCGTTCGGCGAGCCCGACGAGGCCGTGCGGCGCGGAGGTGAGGCGCTATCGGGGGTGCTCGCGATGGGGCTGCTCGCGGCGGTGATGCTGCTCCTCGGGCTCACCGTGCCCCCCGGGCTCGACCGCATCCTCACGCGCGCCACCGAGGTGACCCTTGGCTCCTGAGCTTCACACCATCCCCGCGCTTTCCGCCGCCGTCGTGAGCAAGCGTCTCGGCTCCCGGTTGGGTGGCCGTGTCGCCTTTTCGAGCGCGCCCCGAGGGCGGGACGTCACCGCGCGCCTCGAGCGGGCCGACGACCTCCTCGAGGCCGTTCGCGAACTCTCGGGCGGCCTCGGCATGGGACTCGCGACCGTGGTCGCCACCGACGAGCGGCGGGAGAGGGAAGGCGATTTCAAGGTGCGCTACGTCTTCGAGCCCGCCCGGCCTACCGGAGAGCCGCTCGCCGACCTGTTCGTGTCGGTGGTCGTGTCCGCCGGCGCCACCCGGCCCGAAGTGCCCTCACTCACGCCGATCCTGCCAGCCGCGGATTGGCACGAACGAGAGATGCGCGATCTCTTCGGCATCGAGCCGATCGGACACCCCGACCCGAGGACGCTGGTCCTGCACGACGGCTGGCCCGCCGGGCTCTACCCGTTGCGGAAGGACTTCGACGCGCGCAGGCAGCCGGAGAGGCTGCCGGCTCCGGAGTTCCCGCATGTCGTGGTGGAAGGCGAAGGGGTCTTCGAGATCCCGGTCGGTCCGATCCACGCCGGCATCATCGAGCCGGGACACTTCCGGTTCAGCTCCGTCGGCGAGACCGTGCTCCACCTCGACGCGCGGTTGTTCTTCACGCACCGGGGACTCGAGAAGCGGGTGGAAGGCCTCACGTCGCGCGACGCGTTCTTCATCGCCGAGCGGCTGTGCGGCGCGTGCTCGGTCTCGCACGCTCTCGCTTTCGCCGAGGCGGTGGAGCAGATCGCCGGCGTCACGGCGCCCCCGCGCGCGAGGTTTCTGCGCGTCGTCGCGCTCGAGCTCGAGCGGCTCTACAACCACGTGGGAGACATCGGCAACATCTGCGCGGGCGCCAGCTATCACGCGGGCACGTCGGCCGGGATGCGCCTGAAAGAGACGCTCCAGCGCGAAAACGAACGGCTCACGGGCAACCGATTCCTGCGGGGCTTCGTGGTCCCGGGCGGCGTGTCCCATGACGGGGCAGCCCGGACCGCCGCGATCGACCGGCTCGCTCGCGAGACCGGCGACCGGCTCACCGAGCTGATGCAGGCCCTCGAGCGCAACCCGTCGGTCGTGGACCGCCTCGACGACACGGGGATCCTGACCCCCGAGGAGGCCCGGGATCTCGGGGTGACCGGCGTCGCGGCCCGCGCGAGCGGGATCGACCGGGACGCGCGCCGCGACCACCCGCACGCGGCATTCGAGGGGCCGGGCGCGGTCGTCCCGCGCGTTTCAACCGACTCGGGCGGCGACGTGCATGCCCGCATCACGGTGCGCGCCGCCGAGGCGACCGAATCGGTGCGGCTGCTCCGGCAGCTCGTGGCGAGCCTTCCACCCGGGCCGCTTTGCGCGCCGCTGCCCGACGTGCTGCCAGCGTGGCGAACCGGGATGGCGGTGGTCGAGTCGCCGCGGGGCGCGTCGATCCATTGGTTGCGCACCGACGGCGCCGGGCGCGTCGACCGCTATCACGTCCGCTCCGCGAGCTACGCGAACTGGCCGGCCGTCCCGGTCGCGGCCTTGCGTGCGATCGTCCCGGACTTCCCGCTCGTCAACAAGAGCTTCGAGCTCTGCTACGCCTGCACCGATCGCTAGGCTGAGGTGACGCCATGCTCCAAACCCTGATGCAGAGCCTGCGCGACGGAGTCGTGACCACGCGCTATCCGGACGAGCCGGCCGAGGTGCCCGAGCGCTTCCGCGGCGCTCCGGAGCCCGAGGTCGGACGTCCGTTCGCGGCGCTCCCGCCCGCGTCGGTCTGTCCCACGGGCGCCATCGCCGCCGGGGGCAGCGCGGATAGCCCGGCGGCTTACACGATCGACCTTTCGCGCTGCATCTTCTGTGGTCGCTGTGCCGACGAGCCGCCCGGCGGGGCAATCCGGATCGGCCGGGAGTTCGAGCTTTCGGCCCGCCGGCGCGAGGATCTGCTGGTCCGGATCGGGCGCGATGCCAACGGCCGCGTGACCGAGCTTGCGCCGGAGCCGGCGGACACCGCGGCGCTCGGCGAGCGCGTCGCGGAGCACATCCACAGGACGCTCGGGCGCTCACTGCACCTCCGCCACCTCGACGCCGGCTCGTGCAATGCGTGCGACTGGGAGCTCGTGGCCCTGCTCGCTCCCCATTACGACATTCGCCGCCTCGGCATCGACTTCGTGGCTTCCCCGCGCCACGCCGACGGCGTCATCGTGACCGGGTCCGTCACGCGCAACCTCGAGCCGGCCGTGCGCCGCACCTTCGAGGCGATCCCGGAGCCGCGCGTCGTCATCGCCGTCGGCGCGTGCGCCTGCTCGGGCGGCATCGCCCCGGCCAGCTATGCCAGCGCGGGAGGCGTCGACCAGATCCTGAAGGTGGACGTCTACGTGCCGGGCTGTCCCCCGCGGCCCGAGGCGATCCTGTTTGGGATCCTGCTCGCCGTCGGCCGGATCGAGGCGAAGCGCGGGCCCGCTCCCGCTCGCTAAACCCGACCCTTCAAGTACTCCCGTCACGCATGTGACTCGGCTCTCTTTACCGCCTGAATCGGCAAGGCGTGCCGACTGTGAAGTGAGACGGGGACAGGAAAGCGGCAAACGACCAATGAAATCGGCGACGCAGACTGGCATACTGTGTGCTTCAGGCCACTACGTGCTCGAGCGGCTCAACTCCCTCCTGCGTGTCGAGCTCGCCGCGGTGGCGGGATATCAGAAGGCCCTCCGTACGATGAAGACGAAGGCCCTAGCCGACAACGACCACATCCTCCGGCTCGCCTCCGATCACCAGCGAACGGTCGCAGCCCTTCAGGGATCTGTTCACGCCCGGGGCGGCGCGCCTGCGGTCGCGGCGGACCCCTGGGAGGGCGCCGCCGCGCTCACGGACGAGGGCGCGTTGGCGATGCTGGAAAACAAGGAGTTCGTCGGCGCGCTCCTCGAGGTCGAGCGGCGCGGTCTCGCCGAGTACGAGGCCGCCTTGAGCTCGCTCGACGACGACGCCCGAGAGCTCGTCGAGCTCGAGCTGATCCCGCGGCAGCGGAGACACGTCGCTCAGCTCTCGGCCATGCTCGGCCACCTCGCGGCGTGATACGCCGCCCGCCCTAGAACGAGGCGCGCCCCGGGGCGGGTGTGCTAGTTTCGACGTTTGTCGACATGGACGCCGCGTCACCTCCCGACCCCGCCGGCGAATCCGCTCATATCCTGCGTGCTCTCCGGCATGCCCTGGCCGACCCGCTCTCGGCCGCCGCGCTGAAGCTCGACCTCGTGCATCGGCGGCTCATGGCGCCGTCCGGAGCCGATCCGTCGTGGGTGGTGGAGCGGGTTCGGGCGGCACAGGCCGATGTGGGCGCGGCGAGCCGGCTCCTCGACCTCTTGCTTCGCCTCGCGGAGATCGCCGGCGAACGGCCGGAAGAGACGTCTCTCGGCGACGTCTGCCGCACCGCGGGTGTTCCGCTCCAAGAGGCGGCCGTGGCCGTTCCCCGGCTGCCGCTGCGGCACAGGTCGTCGGCCGAGGCCATCCAGAGTGTCGCGTCGTTCGCCGCACGCGGCGACGGCGTCGCTTCGCCGATCGGACGAGCGGGACTCGAGAACGGGCGGGTGACCCTGGCCCTCGAGGGGTCGCGGGTGACAGCCGATGGGCGTCCCGAGCGGCTCCTCGATCTGCCTCACGGGATCGAGGAAGCGGAGGCTCTGTTCGTGGCCCGGGCCGCCACCCTGGCCGATGGCGGTCGCCTGGAGCTGACCGAGCGCGGCGGACGCCTCGTGGCTCTCTTCTCGTGGCCCCTCCGGCTTGAAAGCGACGCCAAGCGGAAGGGCGGGCAATGAAGGTCCTCGTGGTGGAGGACGAGCCAGGGGTCCGAGCGTCGCTCGTCGAGCTCATCCAGGAGCTCGGATACGAGGCATCCGCCGTGGGCTCGGTGGCTGACGCGCGCGACGCGTTGACCCGTGGAGCGCCGGATGTCTGCATCACCGACCTCGGGCTGCCGGACGGCAGCGGGCTCGACGTCGTGCGCGCCGCGAAGGCGGCTCGGCCGGACTCTGCCGTCCTCGTGCTCACGGGGAAGGGCTCGATCCTCGCCGCGGTCGAGGCGATGAGGGCCGGCGCTCACGACTTCCTGCTCAAGCCGCTCAAGCCCGCCCTCCTCGCATCAGCTCTCGCGCGCCTTTCGGAGCATCACTCTCCACACTCCGCGGCGCGCTCCGAGCCGGCGGCCGCGGGTCAGCTCGGGGAGATGGTCGGCCGATCGCCGGCGATGCAGGAAGTCTTCCGCCTGATCGCCCGCGTGGCGGGCTCCGAAGCACCCGTGATGATCACCGGGGAGAGCGGCACGGGCAAGGAGGTCGCGGCCCGCACCGTACACGCGCTCTCGCGCCGCATTCGGGGGCCGTTCGTCGCGGTCAACTGCGGCGCGATCTCGCCGACCCTCGTCGAGAGCGAGCTCTTCGGGCACGAGAAGGGTGCGTTCACGGGGGCGGAGCGGCGCCGCGCCGGCACCTTCGAGATGGCCCATGGAGGAACCATTTTCCTCGACGAGGTGACGGAGATGCCGCCCGAGCTGCAGGTGAAGTTCCTTCGTGTCCTCGACACCCGCACCTTTCGGCGTGTCGGCGGAAACGAGGAGCTGGACGTCGACGTCCGTCTCGTGGCGAGCTCGAACCGCGATCTGGCCGAGGCGGTGAAGAGCAGGTCGTTCCGGCCCGACCTCTTCTATCGGCTCAACGTCTTCCCGCTCCTGATGCCGCCCTTGCGCGAGCGCAATACGGATATTCCGGCTCTCGCGAGCCATTTCCTGTCACAGGTCGAGGAGAAGGAACGACGCGGCTTCAAGTCGTTCGAGGCCCGGGCGCTCGACGTGCTGGAGCGGCACGACTGGCCCGGTAATGTGCGCGAGCTCCGGAATGCAGTGCATCGGGCCTATGTCCTGAGCGACCCGCCTGTCATTCAGACAGAGGCTGTGGAGGCCGTCCTCGATGTGCCGCACCTGGTCGAGCGGCCGCCAGCCGCGGACCGGGACGAGGAGTCGTGGCCCGCCGTGCCGGTGCGCGTCGGAGAGAAGCTGGAGGCGGTCGAGCGCAAGCTGCTTATCGCCACTCTGCAGGCTGTGAAGGGAGACAGGAAGACGGCGGCCGAGCTCCTCGGAATCAGCCTCAAGACGGTCTACAACCGGCTCAAGCATTACGGCCTCGATCAACCCACGCTTCCAGGAGGACGAGCTCGAGGCTCTTGAGCTGAACCGGCT